>Ga0157372_10004411_pt1 | contig 15009 bp, 10 predicted proteins | sample C55metaG_FD_115307 | JGI IMG/M metagenome (GOLD analysis project Ga0157372, IMG submission 115307) | Corn rhizosphere microbial communities from Kellogg Biological Station, Michigan, USA - C5-5 metaG | ecosystem: Host-associated > Plants > Roots > Rhizosphere > Soil | place: USA: Michigan... | reverse complement strand
TTCCATGATAAGAGAGGTAGCGACTAAGGACCCTAATAATGTTTATGCTCTAATGAGCCTGGGGAGAGCAAGTTTGATGTCGAACCAGGTAGACAAAGCGATTGAGCATTTCAAGAAGGTCGTGGCTTTACAACCGAACAATGTCGAAGCTATCTTCCGGGTAGCTGAGATAGATGAACAAATGGGGAATAAAAAAGAGGCGATTGAATGGTATACTAAGCTTTTGCCGTTGATTGACAGAACGGAGATAAGAAAAGATATAGAAACGAGAATTGCCGAACTGAAAAAATAATTACTAAATAAAAACATTCACGAAGTATGCCTTGTGGTAAAAAAAGAAAGCGTCATAAAATTGCGACGCACAAGCGTAAGAAAAGATTAAGAAAGAACCGTCATAAGAAGAGAAATAAATAGGTTCTAAGACAGTTTACCGGGATAATGTTATCCCGGTAAACTCTTATCTGGCTCATTGCGTTTTCCCCGATTGCATTTTCCCATCAATTTGCCCCTTTCATTCGTCAAAAGAATTACTGCAGCAGTACGGTCAGCGCAATAGGCATTATCGCAAGCATACATTAAAAAAGCTGTAGTAATGTGAACAAGGAACTTATTATTAATTCTACCGGCCACGGCGTAGACATTGCCATGCTGGAAGATAAGAAGCTGGTTGAGCTTCACACCGAAAAAACAGATGCCCGCTTTGCTGTTGGTGATCTGTACCTGGGAAAAGTAAAAAAACTGATACCGGGCCTGAATGCCGCATTCGTTGATGTAGGCTTTGAAAAGGATGCATTCCTTCACTACACCGATTTAAGTCCTTACGCAAGGTCACTCCTCAAATTCACGCAGACCGCTATCAATGACAAGTCGACCGATGTATTTGACTTTGGACAGTTCCAGGTAGAACCGGAGATCATCAAGACAGGTAAGATCAACGAGGTATTAAACGGTAAGCCCAACATTTTGGTGCAGATACTTAAGGAGCCCATTGCAAATAAGGGCCCGAGGTTAAGCTGCGAGATATCCCTACCGGGGCGTTTCATTGTACTTACCCCATTCAACGACATTGTTGCCGTATCAAGAAAAATCCATTCTTCGGAAGAAAGGAAGCGATTACAACGAATTGTGGAATCCATCAAGCCTAAGAACTTTGGCGTTATCGTTCGTACGGCCGCGGAAGGGAAGAACACCGCGGAGCTGCATGAAGACCTTTCAGAACTGACGCAGATGTGGAAGGCCATCCAGCAGAATTTAAAAGGCGCCACCCCTCCCACCAAAATACTAAGCGAGCAGACAAAGACAGCGAGCATCCTTAGAGACTTGCTGAACGAAGACTTCAATAAAATCGTTACCAACGACAAGAACATATTCGCTGAGTCGAAAAGCTATATACAACGCGTTGCACCTGAAAAGGCAGACATCGTCTCGTTGCACCAGAATGGGACGCACATCTTCGACCAATTTGGTATTACGAAGCAGGTGAAGGCTTCATTTGGAAAGACAGTAAACCTGCCAAGCGGCGCTTACCTGATCATCGAACACACAGAAGCACTTCACGTTATTGATGTCAACAGCGGGTACAAGAGCGTTAGCAACAACCAGGAGCAGAACGCACTGGAGACGAACCTGGAAGCGGCAGACGAAATTGCCCGACAGTTAAGGCTCAGGGATATTGGCGGGATCATCGTCGTCGACTTCATTGATATGAAGCTTCCCGAAAACAAGAAGCGGCTGGTGGAAAAGATGGAAGAGTTCATGAGACCCGACAGGGCCAAACATGCCGTTCTTCCGATCTCCAAGTTTGGGTTGATGCAAATAACCCGGCAGCGGATGAAGCCGGAAATGAACATCAATACCCAGGAAGTTTGTCCTACCTGTAATGGCACCGGCAAAATTGCTTCCACCCTGATCCTGGAAGATGAGATCGAGAAGAACCTGAATTACCTGATTACCCATAAACACAGGAATCTTACCCTTATTGTTCACCCCATTGTTTATGCCTACCTGACAAAGGGTTGGATGTGGTCAAGGGCTTCTAAATGGAAGAGGAAGTTTAATGAGAAGATCACGGTGAGGCCGGATACGAGCTACCACCTTACAGAGTTCCGGTTCTTTGATGAGAACGGGGAAGAGATCAAATTATAATCTTATTGCAGATATTGGAAAGAGCCTCTTTGGGGGCTCTTTTTAGTTTTGGGCTTAGAGCTTTGGGTTTTGCGTTGGACCTGGAAGCACAATCTTAGACATTTTAGTTTCAAGGTTCCAGGTATGGGGGGAGTACGCAGTTAGGTGGGCTTAAGGTAGAAGTTGAGTGAGAGTAGGCAGGAGTAAACGAGGTAGAGGTTTGCGGGCTGGGGGAACAAAATTGATATGTAAGTAAACGGAAAAGGGGCCATCGCGGCCCCTTAAGTCTTTATATAGCTTCCCAAATTGCTGGATGCTTTTTTATGGATCGGGTTAGTTCCGGTTGCGGCTGCCCATGTAGATCACGATGTACTGAAGCAGGGTTACTACAGCGGCAAGGGCGGCTACTACATAAGTCATTGCAGCCCAGGTTAATGCATTCTTGGCCTTTGGATATTCCTGGCTATTCGTCACGTTTGACTGGTTCAACCAGGCCAAAGCACGGCGGCTGGCGTCAAATTCGACGGGCAGCGTAATTAGGGAGAAAAGAACCGTTATCGCGAACAAGGCAATGCCAACCAGCAGCATAGTAGGGTTTCCGGAAGCTGCCATAAAGACGCCGATCAACAGGATCCAATTGACTAGGGTAGAGCTAAATTGAACAGCGGGAACGAGTTTGCTCCTGAGGCTCAACCAGGTATAAGCATTTGCGTGCTGAACGGCATGACCCGTTTCGTGGGCGGCAACCGCGGCGGCGGCGATGCTGTAATTATTATAAACGTCGGGACTCAGATTAATAGTTTTTGTGACAGGATTGTAGTGATCGGTCAAAAATCCCTCAACCGAAACGACCTTAACGTCGTAAATACCGTTCTCCCGGAGCATTTTTTCGGACACCTCCTTACCGGTCAGGCGGGCGGACAGCGGAATTTTGCTGTAGGCCGAAAAACGGCTTTTCATGATGGCCGAGACGATCATACTGATGCCTATAAAAAGCAAGGAAACGAGAAAAATTGATGGTGTCATCGTGTAAAAAAGTTTGCTTTAATAGCTCAAATCTGTGTCCAAATCCTAGACTTTCACTTTTTGTCAGGAAGGTGCAATTTTTGATGATTTCGCTGTCAGTTTTTCAGACAAAAATTTTTTAGCTCATCAAAATTACTGACAATTAAGCATTGAATATCAGCTCATTGTAACGGCCTTTTTGTTAACGTTCGTTATATAAAATCAAGCAAAAGTTATTCACAGGGTCAAAAAATAATTTTGTAATGTGGGGCAGATTTGTAATTTAGTGTCAGAATTTAATGGGTTAGTAAGTAAGAGGGTTGATCGAAAGATCAGCCCTTTTTACTGCAATTTTTTCTCACCATTTTTTCTTTCTTTTTTGCGGTCACATCATCCTGTTTTTCTTTATCGTTCGGCTTAATTTAGTACATGGCGAAGATCAAAACGGCCTATTTCTGTCAGAATTGTGGTTACGAAAGTGCGAAGTGGTTAGGTAAGTGTCCATCATGCGGTCAATGGAACACCTTTGTTGAAGAACTCATTCAAAAAGACGTCAAAAAATCTTCTTCGAACGAATGGCAATCCTACAACGGCGACGTCGTTACCAAAAAAACGCAACCCCTTCACGAAGTTCAAACAAGATCAACACCAAGAATTCAGACCGGTGACGAGGAACTGAATAGAGTGCTCGGTGGAGGCATTGTTCCCGGTAGTATTGTCTTGATAGCGGGTGAACCCGGCATCGGCAAATCAACTTTATTCCTGCAAATGGGTTTGCAGATTGATAATTTGGTGACACTATACATCAGTGGCGAGGAAAGTGAACAGCAGATAAAGATGAGAGCAGACAGAATCGGATTGCAGAACGAAAACTTTTACCTGCTGACTGAGACGTCGACACAGGAGATCTTCCAGGAAATTAAAAAACTAAAGCCGCAACTGATCATCGTTGACTCAATTCAAACACTAGAATCGCCCTTTATTGATTCTTCGCCGGGAAGTGTATCTCAAATAAGAGAATGTGCTTCGGAGTTCCAACAGTTTGCGAAAGAAACCCATACGCCGGTGTTCCTGATAGGTCATATCACCAAGGAAGGAAGTATTGCGGGTCCCAAGTTGTTGGAGCATATGGTTGACACCGTACTCCAGTTTGAAGGAGACAGGCATTATGCTTATAGAATTCTGAGAACAACGAAGAACAGGTTTGGAAGTACTGCCGAATTGGGTATCTACCAAATGAATGAGAGCGGGATGAAGGCGGTGTTGAACCCAAGCGAAATCCTGATCACCCAGAAAGAAGATCAATTAAGTGGAATTGCTATTGCAGCCACCGTGGAAGGACAAAGACCACTGCTGATAGAGGTACAAGCATTGGTAACGGAGTCTGTTTATGGAACTCCACAAAGAACGGTGAGTGGTTTTGATTTGAGACGGCTGCAACTTTTATTAGCGGTGCTTGAGAAAAGAGGAGGCTTTCATTTTGGTGTAAAAGACGTGTTCTTAAATATTGCAGGTGGACTGAAAGTGGAAGATCCTTCGATTGACCTGGCTGTGCTGGTAGCACTTCTATCCTCTTTTGAAGATCTACCAATGCCTCATGACGTTTGTTTTGCAGGTGAAGTAGGTCTTAGTGGCGAGATACGAGCCGTGAACCGGATAGAGCAACGGATTGCTGAAGCGGAGAAGCTTGGCTTTAAGAAAATCATCGTTTCCAAATACAACCAGAAGGCAATGAGCAAGCAGAAGTTCAATATTGAAGTGGTGACGATGGGAAGGGTGGACGAAGTGTACCGGTCCCTGTTTTAGTTGATTGGGTTGGGTAACTTGATTAGGTGGGCCGTTTATGGGATGGAGTTTGAATTGGGATTTGAAATTTGAGATTTGAAATTTGATGGAAAGGCGCTGATAGTAGGTTGAAGGAGCAATATCATCGTTCTGATATTATGAGAATGCCTAAATTAGAAGATGCTGTTGTTGAAACAGATCAGGGAGTCTTTACTTCATTTCGCGTACCCACATGTGTGCGAGGGATGCGGAACAGATAATTTACAAGGGGACCATTTGCTCTGTCTTCATTGTTTGTCCTCGTTGCCAAGCACTAATTTTTCACCGCACGCCGATAACCTCGTCGAAAAAATGTTTTGGGGAAGGATGGCTGTCGAATCTGCAACTTCCGTTTACTATTTCACCAAGGAGTCGATGATGCAGCACCTCGTGCACCAGTTCAAGTACAAACGCAATAAGGAAATAGGCAGCTACCTGGGAGAACTGATGGGATGGGCTTTGCTTGAATCGAAACGGTTTACCTCTGTCGACGCCCTCATTCCACTGCCTCTATATAAATCTAAAGAGCGGTTGAGAGGATATAACCAGTCAATGCTTTTATGCGAAGGGATCGCAAAGGTGCTGAGGAAGCCCGTTCTTCCGGATATAGTTGAGCGAACGGAAGAAACCGAAAGCCAGACAAAGAAAAACCGAATCGAAAGGTGGGAGAATATGCAAGGCAAGTTTAAACTGAGAGATGCTTCCACGATTCAAGGGCTTCATGTTTTGCTGGTAGATGACGTGATAACCACCGGTGCCACATTAGAGGCTTGCGGCCGGGAAATACTGCGGGCAAAAAATGTTCGATTAAGTGTAGGCACACTTTGTTTTTCACTTGGCTGATGTATTTTTAAGGGATGAAGCCTGTGAGAAATCTGTTTCTGCTACTGCTTACTGTTTCATTTTTTGCCTGTACCAAAGAATCATTCACTAACAGTTCCTCTGCCCTCTTAAAGACTTCGGTTGATACACTTCATTTCGATACGGTATTCACTTCCACCGGTTCTACCTCCCAGTTCATCAAGATATTCAACGAAAACAATAAAGGTGTTCATATCTCGTCGGTGCGATTGTTAGGCGGCTACGGCTCACCCTTTAAGATCAATGTGGATGGCATAGCCGGTCCACTCGTAACCAATACTGATGTTTTGGGTGAGGACAGTGTTTACATCTATGTTACTGTAAGCATCAATCCCACTGCTGCTAATCTTCCGTTCATCGCCAGGGACAGTATAGAGATCGATTATAATGGAAACAAGAAGACCGTTCAACTGGATGCCTATGGAAGGAATGCCCACTTCTTTCGTAACCGGGTTATCAAGAGTTCGGAGACATGGGACAATGATCTTCCATATGTTATCCTCGGCGGGATAACTGTAGATACGAATGCCATTCTTACCATTAATAAGAGTGTACAGGTTTATTGCCATGCCGACGCACCTTTCATAATCAATGGGAGCCTGAATGTGAATGGCGAAAAATATGACAGCACCAGGGTGGTGTTTACCGGCGACAGGCTGGATGAACCTTACAGGGATTTCCCTGCCAGTTACCCGGGATTGATATTTACTGATGTAAGCAGAAATAATGTTTTGAACTATGCGGTGATCAAGAATGCTTACCAGGCGGTGGTCGCCATCAATCCTGCCGCAGGTCCCAAGCTGACACTGAATGAGACGATCATTGATAATGCCTATGATGCGGGACTGATCGGGGTGAACACCAGCATCAATGCGCGCAACTTACTTGTGAGCAACTGCGGAAAAAACATTGTATTAGGTGCGGGAGGTACTTACAATTTTGTACACTGTACAGCGGCAACCTATTCGAGCAACTATATTCAACACAAAGACCCGGTATTGACTGTAACGAATTACGTGAACGGCTTCACCGGAGATTTGAATGCCAGTTTCCGCAATTGCATATTCTGGGGTGATGCCAATGGTATTGTAAAAGATGAAGTCGTGGTATTGAAACAAGGCAGTACTGCATTCAATGTTTCCTTCGACCAGGTACTATGGAGGGTACAGACGACTCCTGCCAACTCAACTATAAGTGGTGCCATCAATAACCAGAACCCAATGTTCGACAGCGTAAATACTTCCGAAAAGATTTACAGTTTCAGACTAAAGGACGGATCGCCGGCCATCGACAAAGGAGTTAATGCAGGCGTGACGATTGACCTCGATGGAAAGCCAAGACCGGTGGGAACCAAGCCGGATCTTGGTGCTTATGAAAAGCAATAGTGATTTGTGACTATCATTCCCGTATGTTAATGAACCTTGCAAATTACCCAACGGTAACGTTGAAGGCTTCCCTTTCTTCTAACTTTGCGTTCTTACATCATCAAAACCTTTGTTATGAAAATAGCGTTCATTGCCCTCCTATTATCTACACTGATCACCGGCGCCCCTATCTATAGTTTCAAGGTGGAAGGCCTCGATGGTGGATCTATCGACTTCTCGAAGTTTAAAGGAAAGAAGATCATGATCGTTAACACAGCCTCGAAATGTGGTAATACACCGCAATATGCCGAGCTGGAAGAACTGTATGAAAAGTACAAGGACAAGCTGGTGATCGTTGGTTTCCCGGCTAATAATTTCGGGCAACAGGAACCCGGCAGCAACGACGAGATCAAAGCGTTCTGCACAAAGAACTATGGAGTGACCTTCCCGATGGCCGCGAAAGTTTCGGTAAAAGGAGATGATATTGCTCCAATTTATAAATACCTGACCGACGAAGCCAGGAAGCTAGGCTTTGATGACCCTATTAAATGGAACTTCACGAAGTTTCTGCTTGACGAAGATGGAAAGCTGATCACGGTGATCCATAACAGGACAAAGCCAATGAGCGAAGAAGTATTGAAGTATTTGAACTAAACTTCGTTCTGGGTTTCTGTAATTAATTAGAAAGCTATCTGCGCGATAGCTTTTTTTTGTTTCCTCAATAATCCTTAACATCGCCCCAAATCCTCTTCAGACAATGTTGTTCAAAGACGTCATAGGCCAGGGTGAAGTGAAACAGCAGTTAGTAGAAATGGTGCAGCACAACCGCTTAAGCCATGCCCTCCTGTTTTTAGCAAGGGAAGGAAGCGGCGGATTGCCACTCGCTATGGCCTTTGCTCAATATGTGAGCCTTTTGCCGAATAAGGTACCTGAAGAAACGTCTCTTTTCGGGGAACCGGTGGCAGTGAAATTGCCTTCAACACCGGACGAAGCAGATGCATGGACTCAAAAGCAGCAATCTTTCAGTAAAGCGGAGCAACTGGTTCATCCTGATATACATTTTTCCTATCCTGTTGTCACTAAGAAGAGCGGCACCCCACCGGTTAGCACTGATTATATTACTGAGTGGAGGGAATTTGTGAAACAATTCCCCTATGGGAATATTTATGACTGGCTGCAATTTATTGGTGCAGAGAATAAACAGGGCAACATTACCGCCAACGAGTGTAACGACATTATACGGACGCTAAACCTGAAAAGCTTTGAGAGTGGGTACAAGATCCTGCTGATGTGGATGCCTGAATACCTGGGCAAGGAAGGGAACAAATTGTTGAAGATGATCGAGGAGCCGCCGCCGGATACCTTATTTATACTGGTGGCCGAGAACGAAGGCGAGATCCTTTCCACCATACTTTCGAGATGCCAGTTGGTGAAGATCCCTGCACTTGAAGCAGCCGATATAGAAAATCACCTTCTTTCAAGGAAAGCATGTAGCGCAGAACAGGCAAAACAGATCGGCAACGCCAGTAACGGTAACTATCGCGAAGCCCTGAACCTGGTTCAGCATGCGGATGAGGACTTTCACGGATTACTGAGGGATTGGCTCAACGCGAGCTTGAAGAGCCAGACGATCACACAGGTCAAGCTAATAGAAGAAATAGGGAGAATGGGAAGAGAGAAACAAAAGCAGTTCCTCAAACATTTTACGCATTTGCTTGAACAGGCGGTTAGGCTGCAAGTGGCTGATGAGGTGTTGAAGGAACGATTGCTGAATGCCATGTCGACCGGGGAGCAGGACTTCGTTGCACGATTAAACAAGGCGATGACACTGGAACAGAAGGAGGTTATTGCCGAAGAATTGGATAAGGCCACCTATTATATTGAGCGAAACGCCCATGCCAAGATCCTGTTTCACGCCCTGACGATTAAAATATTCCATATTGTTAAAAACAACGTCGTCATTGAGCTTTAGGGAGCGTTCTTAGTTCTGTTGAATAAAAAAATTATATTTGCTATAATGACGCCCAGGCGTCACTCAATATATATCTGAGGTCATCGGTAAAGTGCGGAAGGATTAAATAAGCTATCGAATACTCTCCATAAATAGTCAAGTCACAGAGTCAAGGTATCAGACCATTGGCGGAAGTGGCATCGTGGAATTATAGTTTCCACTAGTGTTTCATAGCTATTCTGCAGCCGACCTCTTTAAAACCAATTGATCGCCAGGTGGTGACCAATTGATTACTAACAAGGAAATAATAATAGTATGGGATGTGGTAGCTGTGGAACCGGTAAACCCAATGGATGCAAAAGCAATGGAGGTTGTAGCACGGGAAGCTGTAACCGGATGAATGCTTACGATTGGCTTGTAAATCTCCCGATTAATGATGTGGACGATGCCTGCCGCGTGATTGAAGTAAGCTTCAATAATGGAAGTCGTAAAGAGTTTTACAGGAATAATTTTATCCAACAATTTGAAAAAGGTGACATGGTCACCGTCGAAGGTGTCAGCGGTTTTGATGTGGGCGAGGTTTCGCTTACCGGTGAAATCGTTCGTTTACAAATGAAAAAGAGAGGTGTGGATGAGTTCAACCCTGAAATGAAAAAGGTGTTGAGGCGCTCGAGCGACAGGGACCTGGATATTTGGAAACAGAATAAGGCGAGAGAAAAGAATGCGATGATCCGGAGCCGTGCGATTGCTCGCCAGCTCAATCTGAACATGAAGATGAGCGAAGTGGAGATCCAGGCCGATGGGAAGAAGGCTACGTTTTATTATATAGCAGACGACAGGGTGGACTTCAGGGAGCTCATTAAAATATATGCCTCGGAGTTTAAGCTGAAGGTGGAGATGAGGCAGATAGGTTCCCGGCAGGAAGCCGGCAAGGTCGGTGGAATTGGAAGTTGCGGAAGGGAACTGTGTTGTGCTACGTGGCTGACTGAGTTCAAATCGGTGAACACCACTGCAGCCCGTTACCAGAATCTCTCCATCAACCAGACAAAGCTGAGCGGACAGTGCGGGCGATTGAAGTGCTGCCTGAACTACGAGCTCGATACCTATTTAGATGCTCTGCAAGGCTTCCCCGAGAATGCGGATATGCTGCAGGTGGCAAGAGGAACGGCCACTCTTATTAAGAAAGATATCTTCAAGAACCTGATGTGGTATGTGCTGCCAGACAGCACTAGCCAATACCCGCTGACAATTGAAAGGGTAAGGAAAATACGTTCGCTGAACCAGCAAAATATCATTCCCGACGAACTCGAAGCTGTTGAAGTGACGTCTACCAAACCTAAAGAGGTAGAGCCTGAGTTTGTTGATGTCGTTGGTCATATAACGCTTAAGAGCCTCGAGAAAGCCGATAAGAAAAAACAACAGAAGGCGAGGGATCAAAGGCAGCAACAACAAAAGCAGCAGCCGAAGCAACTGCCAAGGCCTAACCAGCAAATGCAGAAGGGCGGGCAACAGCAGCAGCAGCAGCCGCAACAGCAAAGACCGAGTCAGCAAAGGCCCAATCAGCAGAGGCCTAATCAACAAGGACAAAACCAACAAGGACCTGGTCAACCAAGAAGAAACCAGCAAAGACTGCCGCAGCAACAACAGCAGCAACCGAAAGGCCCACAGCAACAGCAGAAGAGGCCAAATAATCCGAATAATCCAAACAATCAGAACGATCAGAACGATCAGAAGAAGGGATAGGCGGTTTTGAGTTAAGGGTTTTTAGTTTGAGTTAGTTGAATGGCTGATTCGTTTATTTGTTGATTGGAGAGGGCTTGAGGTTTAGGGTTTTGAGTCAGTTACTTTTCTTCTCCGGCAGCGCAAATTGCCCATAAGACCTATCTCCGGGGTAGTGCTGGCCAAGACATCGTAAGGATATCGTAATAAGATTCAAATAAGATAGTAATAGGATACAACAAGGATACTAATAGGATACGATAAGGATAGTAATATATTGCCACGACTACAGCCCGACCAAAGTCCGATCATTCTTCGACTATCCTTCGACTCAAAGTGATTAAAAATAGTACGCTTAGCAGGCAGAAACTAAAATAGGGTGAACAATAAGCAGGACACACAACATAAGCACCACTGCCGATAATTACAATGACTTTAGTTAACTCGTCTCCAATTTCTAATCACCTGGTGACTCTGACCGGTTAGAAGGCTTTGGCATCGACTTGTTGTGGCTGTTTGTTTGTGGCCATTTGTTTTTCCTTGTCGAGGGCAAGATAGATGGCGTCCTGTATTTTACCACGAATGTTCAGCCTGGATAACAAGTTGGATTCTCTTCCCTCGAAGACACGGTTCGACAGGAAGACATATACCAGGTTAGCCTTCGGATCTACCCACACGCAAGTGCCGGTGAAGCCGGTGTGACCAAAAGATTCGGGAGAGGCCATCGAAGACGGATAGGGTTCCTTGCGCGTCGCATTATCTTTCTCAGGCTTGTCGAAACCGTATCCTCTCCTGCTAATGTCACTATGATACGCGGTGAATAAGTCGATGGTCGACTTTTTAAGAAAACGCTGTCCATTGAGCTCACCGCCGTTGAGCAACATTTGATAAAGAAGGGAAAGGTCGTACGCATTGGAAAACAGTCCTGCATTTCCGGAAACATTTCCAAAGATGGCCGCTGATTCATCATGGACATAACCATGCATAAGTTGGTGACGGAAGAACTTATCTTCTTCCGTAGGTGCTGTTCTCTCAAGACCAAAATGTTCCCAGGGTTTGAAGCCCGTGGTAGACATTCCGAGCGGTGCATAGAAAGTTTTGCGAGTATATTGATCGAGAGGCATACCACTTACCTGCTCGACTATCTTACCTAATAAAATGAAATCAACATCGCTGTAGACATATTTAGGACTCGGTCCTAAAGGACAGTCGGCAATCATCTTCATCATGCTGTCTTCCCAGTCGTTGCGTAAATACATGCCCGGCGCCACTGGTGTAGTAAAGCCAGGTTTCGGAACATCACTATAGTAAACCGGCGAAGGTCTTTTTGTTTGAGGATCGAGCGTCTTTCCCCAGAAGTTGATATCGGCAGGCAGACCAGCCTGGTGTAATAATATATCGGTAAGCTTCAGTCCAGCCTTATTAGAATTTTGCATGGAGGGCAGATAGTCGCCAAGAGTTTTGTTGATGTCTACTTTGCCCTGCTCGTAGAGCTTCATAATAGCAACCGTGGTAGCAGATACTTTGGTGACGGAAGCAAGATCATAAATAGTTTCGAGTGTGACAGGCAAGGAACGAGTGTCATACTCGTAGTGACCAAAGGCCTTGTGGTATTTGATCTCTCCATTTTGAATAGCAAGTACCTGGCAGCCGGGGTAGGCTTTCTTCGCTATCCCATCGTAAACAATACTGTCTATCTTGAGCCACTCGGGTGCTACACCCGTTGGGATGAAACGCCTGATGGCGATGCCGGTGCCAAAGGAAGTGCTGTCGATAGTGACGGGCAGCTTGCCATTGGATGCCAGCTTGCCTTCGAGAAAATCAGCGGCAACGTTTTGAAAGATATCGTCATCCTGGTACATGGCTACAAGACTGGGTGCTGTCAAGAAGTTCTTTGTAGCATATACATTGCCAAAGACAAAAGTCGCGGTTGAAGGCGTTTGAAGGGAATCCCATAGATTGATTGCTGTTTGGGAAATACCGAAGTTGTTCACTGCCTTGGGTGCATAGCCGTGAACCCCCACAATGAGCTTGTTATACTTATTAGACTTAACCGCGTCGAGGATTTGGGCAGCCTTGTCAGAAGAATCTTTAAAATTGAGATAGTAGGTATCTACGTTCAGCTCTTTCTTCAAGCGATCGCCGAATACAGTTGAATCGGCACCAATACCGACATAGGCCATGTGGCTCGTGTTCATGATAGGAAGAAGTCGCTTATCATTGTTCACTACTGTGATGACATTGCGTGCGACTTGTGCCTTGATGGCATCTACCTTATCGTTCAGATCCGCAAGTAGATTCGTGGTATCGACAATTTGTGCATGATTCAGGCCCAACTGGTATTTAGCATGTAGGACCTTTTTCACTTTACCATCAATATCCTTCCACTTCAATCTTTTCTTTTTGATAGCATCTTGTACCGCGGTAATGGCATCGGGAACGCTCTCGGGCAAGCAAAGCATATCGTTACCGGCAACGAGCGCCTGCACAGCTGCTTCACCTGCCGGGAAGTACTTGCTTACTCCCTTCATTTCAAGTGCATCGGTAAAGGTCAGTCCTTTATAGTCAAGTTTGTCGCGCAAAAGGCCAGTGACGTTGTTCTTAGATAAAGAAGTCGGTTGATTGTGAGTGGTGTCGATGGCAGGTATAGAAAGGTGGGCGATCATGACACTGCCGACACCGGCTTTGAATAATTGCCTGAAGGGATACAACTCGAGTGAGTCAAGTTGATCCATGCTTTTGTTGATGACGGGCAAATCGAGGTGAGAATCTACATCCACGTCACCATGACCGGGGAAGTGCTTCGCACAGGCCATGACACCTACGTCCTGCAAGCCGTGCATGTAAGCAAGGCCAAACTTTGCCACTTTATATTTATCCTGTCCGAAAGATCGGTAGCCAATGACAGGGTTGTTGGGATTGTTGTTGACATCGACAACAGGAGCATAGTCGACATGAATACCAATTCGTTTGCATTGCTCGCCGATGGCCTTACCCATATCGTAGACCAGTTGATCATTATTCAGTGCACCGAGCGTGAGCTGATAGGGAAATTTATTGACACTGTCCAGTCGCATACCCAGCCCCCACTCCGCATCGATCGTCATCATCAGGGGCGTTTTAGCAATTGACTGGTAATAATTATTAAGATTGGCTTGCCTGATCGGCCCGCCCTGGAACCAACAGATGGCGCCGACATTATACTTTTGAATAAGGTCCACTACCTGTTGAACATGGTCGGGACCAAGATTACTATGTGCCCTTATCACCATCAGTTGGGCAATCTTTTCTTCTTTAGAGAGAGATTTGAAAACACTGTCCACCCAATTATTGGCAGAGAGTTTACTGGAGTACTGGGCGAATGAGCTTAGGAAAATAAAAAAGCTAAGGAGCAGGGAAAATACCTTCTTCATAATAAAAAACAATCGGAATAGAGATTAAACGGAGCCACAATTTACCACAAAACAGGGAGTAGGAGTTTTAAAATGTCGTGAAAGTAGTTGATTCGGCTGTTAAGTGGATTGTGTCGACTAAGGCGATTAAACTCATTTAGCTACCAACTAGTTTAGATTCTTGATCCAGATATCGATTTGGTGAGGAGCAGATTCGTCGCCGCCGAAATAGGGATAGAGTTGATAGCCTTTCGCTTTTTCGGTAGTTGACATGCGAGGCAAATCGGTGATGGTGCCGTCTACGCCGAACTGGTACTTATCAGCAGTGACTTCTATGAAGCAATTGATTTCGGCACCTATGTCTACAGTTGATAGTTCTTTTGATGTTACGACACCCTTGTTATAGGTATAGGCAAAGAGGCGAAGTGCCTTATCGCTCCAACGCCAGCCAAAACGGGCACTGTATTGATGGTGGTCAGTATTATTATCGGAAAAACCATAGAGCTTGTTAATGTCATATTGGTTCTCGGGTAATTTAGACTGGTAGATGGCAGTACTGTCGAACCTGACGATGAATTTCATTTCACTCAATTCGATTGCCCGATAGCTATTGCCGTCGCAATACTGGTTACCCGCCTGGATGGTGTATTTGATGAACTGGCCGGTTGTGGAATTTGACGAAAGAGAGGCGACACGATCGTCACTGTTTTTGGTGCAGCTTGCCAGCACAATAGCCACGAGGAACAGGTACAGCGGCGCTTTCACTGAG
>Ga0157372_10004408_pt1 | contig 15011 bp, 13 predicted proteins | sample C55metaG_FD_115307 | JGI IMG/M metagenome (GOLD analysis project Ga0157372, IMG submission 115307) | Corn rhizosphere microbial communities from Kellogg Biological Station, Michigan, USA - C5-5 metaG | ecosystem: Host-associated > Plants > Roots > Rhizosphere > Soil | place: USA: Michigan... | reverse complement strand
TCGTCCCATCGTGACCTACTGAACTGCGAAAACGCGTTTCTGTCACATGACAGAAACGCGCGACACGCAGCGGTTACGCAGCGCCCGGGATTGGTTACGCCGGCGACACCCAACACCCCAACGCGCCATGAAAACTGTCAAGTGACAGGCCAGGGGTGCTAGGAGCGTGCATGAGTAGTGCAATATCCGAGGCTGCAGAGTCGACGGATACGGCAGCCGACGCTGCGTGCGTGGCGGCGATCACCGATCTGCACGTCACGTTCCGCCGCAACGGCAGAGACGTGCACGCACTGCGCGGCGTGTCCCTCGACATCGCAACCGGCGAGATCCTCGGCCTGGTCGGCGAATCGGGATCAGGCAAGAGCGTCCTCGGGTTCACCATGCTCGGGCTGCTCCCGCAGGCGCGGGTCAGCGGCTCGGTGGAGGTCGCCGATACCGACATGGTGACCGGCGATGCCAAGACACTGCGCAAGGTCCGCCGCCTCGATCTCGGCGCCGTCTTCCAGGATCCGATGACATCGCTGAACCCGACCATGAGGATCGGCAAGCAGGTCGCCGAGGCCGCGGGCAGCGACGAGGAGGCGCTCAAGCTGCTCACCGCGGTCGGCATTCCTGACCCCAAGCGCCGGTTCCGGGCCTATCCGCACGAGCTTTCCGGTGGGCTTCGGCAGCGCGTGATGATCGCGATCGCGATCGCAGGTAACCCAGAGCTGATCATCGCCGACGAGCCGACCACCGCCCTCGACGTCACCGTGCAGGCGCAGGTGCTTCGGCTGCTGCTGCGACTGCGCGACGAGATCGGTTGCAGCATCATGTTCATCACCCACGACCTCGGGGTCGCGGCCCAGATCTCGGACCGCATCGCAGTGCTCTACGCGGGCCGCATCGCCGAGATCGGGCCGACCGCAGACGTTCTCAACCAGCCTGCTCATCCCTACACTCATGGCCTGCTGCGATCCCGGCTGACCCTGGACACCGCCAGGCACCGCAAGCTCGCCGCGCTCGCAGGGTCGGTGCCCAGCCCGGTGACCCCGCTGCCGGGGTGTGCGTTCGCCCCTCGCTGTGTGCTGGCCACCCTGGCGTGTGAGGCAACGCCTCCCGACCCGACTACGATCGCGCCGGGCCGTGTCAGCGCCTGCATCGTGCCGTTCGAAACGGTGTCCACTGAACTCGGCTCGCGCCTGACGACCACCACCGAGGACATCGAGCCGGAGACTGCGCCCGCCGAATCCTCCGAGCCGCGCGCGGTGGTGCTGAAGGACGGGGTCAAGGCCTTCGGCAAACTTCAAGCGCTGCGCGGCATTTCGCTGACCGTGGCCGACGGCGAATCCGTCGCGCTGGTCGGCGAGAGCGGATCGGGAAAGTCCACGCTGCTGCGGGTCATCGCAGGCCTGGAGAAACCGACTTCCGGCACTATCGAGCTCGCGGGTGGCCAGCGGCCGCAGATGGTGTTCCAGGATGCGGGCGCATCGCTGACGCCGTGGCTGTCGGTCGGTGAACTGATCTCCGAGAGGCTGCGACGAAACGGCATGTCCCGTAGCCAAAGACAGGACGCGGTCGCCGAGGTGCTTGAGCGTGTCGGCCTGCCGCTGGACATCGCGAAGGCGCGGGCGGGTCAACTGTCCGGTGGTCAACGTCAGCGGGTGTCGCTGGCGCGTGCGACCGTGGTGCCGCCCTCGGTGCTGCTGTGCGACGAGCCCACGAGCGCCCTCGACGTCTCTCTGGCAGCTTCGGTTCTCAACCTCATCGGCGATCTTCGCCGCACGCTGGACATGTCCGTGGTGTTCGTGACGCACGACCTCTCGGTCGCGCGCGTCGTCGCGGACCGCATCGCGGTGATGTACCTCGGACGCATCGTCGAGATCGGGCCCGCCGACGACGTCATCAACGATCCGGCGCACCCGTACACCAGGGCGCTGGTCGACTCGATCCCCAACCTCGGCCGCGAATCGCGGGTGCTGCCAGGCGAACCCGCCAGCCCACTGTCGCCGCCGACCGGCTGCTCGTTCCACCCACGCTGCCCGATCGCCATCGACACGTGCTCCGACGGCCAACTCGACGTTCGGCTCGAGGGCGCCCCGGGCAGTCCACATCAGATCGCCTGCATCGAGCGGAAGGTGAGCTGAGATGGCCATCGCACTGCCGGCAGGCACGCTGGCGCGGAGCCGGGTCCGCCTGCTGTCGCTGCCGAAATCCCCACCGATGCTGACGAATTGGGCCGCCGTGAGCCTGGTTCTCATCGTCACGCTCGTGGCGGTTGCGGTGCCGGTCATCTCGCCTCACGATCCGTTGGTGCCCGCAGGCATGCCGCTACAGGCTCCCGGTAAGGGCGGCTTCCTTCTCGGCACGGACGCGATCGGCCGCGACATCTTGAGCCGGGTGCTCTTCGGCGTGCGCGCAAGCTGGTTCGCCGCGCTGGTCGTCGTCGCCGTCGGGTTGCTGGTCGGGCTCATCGCCGGTGCCGCAGGCGGGTGGATCGACAGCCTGTTGATGCGGATCACCGACGCCTTCCTCTCGCTGCCCGCCCCCGTGCTGGCCATCGCCGTCGTCGCCGCCCTCGGACCCGGATTCGTGCACACGCTGATCGCGGTGTCGATCGTCTGGTGGCCGTTCTACGCGAGACTGGTGCGAGGTGAAGTGGCCCGCCTCGCCGCCCGCCCGCACATCGAGGCGGCGCGGCTCGCCGGCGTGGGCCCAATTCGATTGGCCACCAGGCATCTGCTTCCCGGCGCGGTGCCCAACGCGTTGGTGGCCGCCAGCCTCGACATCGGCAACCTGATCCTCACGCTGGCGGCGCTGTCCTTCCTCGGCCTCGGCCAGGCCGCGCCCGCCCCCGAGCTAGGGGCCGACACTGCCCGGAACCTGACGTATTTCCTTCAACAGTGGTGGGTCCCGGTCATGCCCGGTCTCGCGGTCCTTGTCCTCGCCCTCGTCGCCAACCTCTCAGGTGACGGCCTGCGCAACCTGATGAAGACGAGCTAGGTGCCAGTCATGCGGAAGTTCATCTTGTACCGGGTGGCGGCGATGGTCGCGATCCTCATCGCGCTGACCGCGGTGATGTTTGTGCTGCAGCACATTTCGCCGTTGGATCCAGTCAAGGCACAGCTCGGCGCGAACGCTTCGGCCGAAGCCGTCGTGGCCCGCAGACACGCCCTCGGGCTCGACCAGCCCATGATCAACCAGTTCTGGAACTACCTGACCGCGGCGGTTCACGGAGACCTGGGCCAGTCGTATCGCACCCGGCACCCCGTGAGCCGCGACCTCGGTGATTTCTTCCCTGCGACACTGGAATTGGCCTTCTACGGGCTTGGCATTGCGCTGATCCTGGCCGCGCTGTTGGCCTTCGGCACGACGCTGAAATGGCCCGGCGCCGGCGTACTGCGCGCAGTGCTCTTCACGGGTGCGTCGGCGCCGATGTTTCTGCTCGGGATCCTCGGGCTGATCGTCTTCTATCAGAAGTTGGGCTGGGTGCCCGCGAACGGCCGCATCAGCGTGGCGAATCCGCCGACAGGACCGACGGGGTTGCTGACGGTCGACGGGCTGCTGGCCGGTCGATTCGACGTCGTCACGGACGCATTACACCACCTCATCCTTCCTGCGGTGGTGATCGCCCTCGGTCCCGCGGTGGCGATCGGACGGGTCCTGCGTTCGAGTTTGCTCGCCGATTCCGACAGCGACTACGCGAGAACGGCTCGGGCCAAAGGACTTTCCGAAGGCCGGATCATGGTCGGTCACGTTCTGCGCAACTGCGTCGGCGGCGCGTTGTCGATGACAGGCCTTCAGGTCGGCTTGATGTTCTCCGGCGTGCTGGTCATCGAGCAGGTCTTCGGCTGGCCCGGCATCGGGCAGTACATCGCGCAGAGCATCCCGGTGGCCGACTTTCCCGCGATCGCGGGTGTCACCTTGATGCTCGGCATGCTCTACGTCGCCATCAATACAGCGGTCGACCTGCTGCAGGCGGCGGCCGATCCACGAATAGCGGTAGGAGGAGGGTAGGTGCCAATACAGCCACTCATTGTGGGCAACCCCGTGCTGGTTGTCGTCGACATCCAACAGGGCGGCGGAATGCCCGTGGCAGACGTGGGAATTCCCCATATGCCCAGACACGCCGAGCGCGTCGAGCGGGCCGAGAAGCTGGTCGCGGCGGCGCGCGCAGCCGACGTGCCAGTGGTGTTCTTCCAGGAAGTGCACCGGCCCAGCGGGGTGGACTTCGGACGTGAACTGGACGGCACCGAAGGCGTGCACTGCGTCGAAGGCCAGCCCGGCACCGACCTCGAGCCGTCACTGCGGCCGCTACCCGACGAGTTTCACATCGTCAAGCGGCGCTACTCGGGTTTCATCGGAACGGATTTCGACATCGTTCTGCGCGGGCTGCGGGCCTCGACTCTGATCCTGATCGGCGGTTTGACCGACGTCTGCGTGCACTACACGTTCGCGGACGCGCATCAGCGCGACTACTACGTCCGCGTCGTCACCGATTGTGTCGGCGGGTCATCGCAATACCTGCACGACGCGGCGCTCGCAGCCATGGAGTACCTGCAGACCGGCGCACAGCGCACCACCGACGAGATCCTCGCCGCATTCGTGGAGCTCGAACAACCCGTCCTCGAAGGAGCAACACGATGAGCAACCGATTGAAAGCCAGCCTGAAAACTGTTGCCGCAGCGGGCGCCGTCGCGATGCTGACCCTGGCGGGTTGCAGTAGTTCGGATTCGGGCGGTGGCACCCCGAACGCGGCGCCGACGGACAAGGTGTTGCACCTGTCGTTCCTGCAGGACCCCGGTCAGCCGCCGGACCCCGACATCTACTACGCCGGGCAGGGGTTGTTGCTGACGACCAACCTCTACGAGGGCCTGCTGCAGTTCAAGGGCGGGCAGGCGAAGGCGGAACTGGAGCCACTGCTGGCCACCGAGTACACCGCGTCACCCGACAACAAGGTCTTCACGCTCAAGTTGCGCGAGGGTGTCAAGTTCCACGACGGAACGCCATTCAAGTCGGATGCGGTCAAGGCATCGTTCGACCGCAGGCTGGCCGTCAACGGCGGGCCTGCGTACATGGTCAAGGACATCGAATCGATCACCACACAAGGGGATTACGGTGTCACGATCACGCTGAAGTCACCCAACTCGGAGTTCCTCGACTACCTCGCGTCGCCGTACGGTCCGCGCATGATGAGCCCGACGGCGCTACAGAAGGACGGTGGATCGGACTTCGCACAGAACTACCTGACCACCCACGACCTCGGCACCGGCCCGTACACGCTGACCGACGCGCAGGTCGGCTCGCACTACGCGATGGCGTCGTTCCCCGAATATTGGGGGCCGAAGCCGTATTTCGAGAAGGTCGAGATGCCAGTCATCACCGACACGTCCGCGCAGCAGTTGCAGTTCAACAACGGCCAGCTGGGGGCCATCCTGCACGATCTGCCGTCGTCGGCGGTGGAGCAGTACCTCAACAACCCGAAGTACTCGCACTACTCGCTGCCGACGATGATGGCGAACTTCCTCTACTTCAATCCGAACAAGGGCATCACGAAGGACCAAGCCACCAGGACCGCGATGATCGACGCCATCGATGTCGACCAGTTGGTCAAGCAGACGTTCTTCGGCCGCGGCAAGGTCGGCGCCCAGATGTACCCGCCGTATGTGCTCGCCGCCGACTACGGCAAGCAGAGCCTGGCACATGACCCCTCGGCGCTGACGAAGATCGCTGCGGGTCTGCCCGCCGATCAGAAGACAATCACCATCGGGTACGACACGAGCAACCCCGACATGCAGCTGATCAGCAACATTGTTCAGACCCAGCTCGCGGCCGCGGGCCTCACCGCGAAGGTGCAGGGCTACCCGACATCGGAGATCTACGGCTGGATCGGCACGGACATGCAGGCGGCGCCGGAGATCCTCGCCAACACGGTGTGGCCGGACGCTCCGTCGCCCTACACCTGGGGCCACATCTCGTGGGACAAGGATGGCGGGATCAACTACCTCGGCTGCTCGTCGCCGCGCGTGAGTGATGCTCTGGCGCAGGGACTGCCGAACGGTGCGCCGCAACCGTACTCGGATGCTGGTGCGGCAGCCGAAGAGACAGGATGCTGGTTGAACGTCGCCGACATCGATGACTTCGTGGTGGCCCAGCCGTGGTTGAAGGGGGTCGAGCAGGCGCATGCGGTGTCGAATCCAAACTCGCTACGCATCGCTGCGCTGTCCGTAGGGTAGGCCGATGGGCAACAAAGTACATCGGATCATCCTGCTCACGCTCGGCTGGGAGGAGCTGCCGAAGGCCGTATCGGTCTACGGCGCTCCGCCCGAAGAGAGGTTGCGGGAGCCGGTGCCCGGAGTGCTGCTGCAGACCGACGGCGGCTGGGTACTGCTGGACACCGGTTTCAACACGGCGCTGATCCGGGACCCCGCACTGTACCGCCGGTTCTATCCGACGGTGGAGTACATCCCGGTGCTACCGGGTCCCGGTGAGCCGATCGAAGAGTCGCTGCACGACATCGGCGTCGACATCGACGACATCCACACCGTCGCGGTGAGCCACCTGCACCACGACCATGGGGGCGGGCTGAAGCTGTTCGCAGGCAAGGTGCCAGTGCACGCGCAGCGGCGCGAAGTCGAGTACGGCCTGTCCAACCATCCCGAACCCGAGCACAACGCGATCGTCCGCATCGACTTCGACGACCCGCGCATCGAGTGGCGGCTGGCCGACGGCGAGGCCGAGATCGTCCCCGGCATCACCGCGGTGCCCACCTACGGCCATACGCCGGGGCACCAGAGCTTCGTGGTCGAGCTCGACGAGTCGGTCGGCGGCGACGGCTTCGTGTTCGCGTTCGACGCCGCCGACCTCACCGAGAACATCGAGCACGAACTCGCGATCGGTGGCTACATCGGGGTGGCGCCGGAGGAGACGATCGAGCCGATCCGCAAACTCAAGAGGCTCGCCAAGGAGAAGGGTTACCAACTGATCCCGGGCCACGACCCCGTCGTGTGGCCGGAGCTGACGCGCCACTTTCACGAACGGTTCGGCTAGTGGATCTCGTCATCCGGGCCGAACGGGCCGTCATCGACGGCCAGCTCCGGCCCGCCGCTGTGGCGGTGGCCGACGGCGTGATCCTGGCGGTGGGCCCGATCGGCGCGGATTATCCGGCGGCTGAACAGATTCGGCTCGCCGGCACGGCGGTCCTCATGCCGGGCTTCGTCGACACGCACGTGCACATCAATGAGCCGGGTACCGACTGGGAGGGCTTCGCCACCGCGACGGCAGCCGCGGCGGCGGCCGGCATCACCACGCTGGTCGACATGCCGTTGGACAGCGACCCTGTGACCACCACGGTCGATGCGCTGCGGCGCAAACGCGAAGCGGCGCGAGGCAACTGTCAGGTCGATGTCGCGTTCTGGGGCGGCGTGGTCCCCGGCAATCTCGGTGAGCTCGGCGATCTGGCCGCGGCGGGGGTGCGGGGCTTCAAGTGCTTTCTCAGCGACTCGGGCAATCCGAACTTCCGTCATCTGAGCGCCGACGAGTTCCGGCGCGCGGTCGCGCGCATCGCCGCCATCGATGCGGTGCTGCTGGTGCACGCGGAGAGCCACGACGTCATCGCGGACAGTCCAGTCCCACGTGGCCACCGATATGAGTCCTTTCTGTCGGGACGGCCCGACGCCTCGGAGGAAGACGCCATCGCGCTTGTCATCGACGCCGCGAAGGACACAAGCGCGCGGGTACACGTCGTGCATGTGTCCAGCGCCCGCGTGCTGCCGATGCTGGCCGATGCCAGGCGATCCGGCGTGCGGATCACCGCTGAGACATGCCCGCACTACCTGACCTTCGCGGCCGAAGACATCCCCGACGGCGCGACGCAGTTCGCCGCGTGTCCGCCGATTCGCAACAAGGACAATCGCGACCTGCTGTGGCAGGGGCTGGCCGACGGCACGCTGGACATGATCGTGTCGGACCACTCGCCGTGCGCGCCGTCGATGAAGGCAGGCGGCGACTTCGGCAGCGTCTTCGGCGGCATCAGTTCCCTCGAGGTCGGGCCGCGCGCCGTGTGGACCCACGCCGACGAACGTGGTTTCGGGCTCGCGGACCTGTGCCGGTGGATGGCGGAACAGCCAGCCGCCCTCGCGGGCGCGGGCGACAGGGGACGGATCGCAGTCGGTCAGCGGGCGGATCTGTGCGCATTCGATCCCGACCACGTGCAGACCGTGCACGCCGGAAGCCTGCGGCACCGCCACGCGGTCACCCCGTACGACGGTGCGGTACTGCGCGGCTCGGTGATGCGGACGTGGCTGGCGGGGCGCCTCGTCTACGAGCGGGTGGGCCAGCCGGCATGAGAGTTCTGGTTTTGAACCCGAACACGTCCGAGTCGATGACCGCCGAGATCGCCGCGGCCGCAGCGGCCGTCGCCGCCGAGGGCACCGAGATCGTCGCAGGCAATCCACGCTTCGGTGCGACGGCGATCGACGCGGCCGCTGAAAGCTACCTGTCCGCGGTTGGGGTGATGGACCTGGTGGCCACCATGCTCGCGGCGGGCGAATTCGACTACGACGCAGTCATTCTCGCCGGGTTCGGTGAGCACGGCAAGGATGCGCTGCAGGAGATGCTGCCGGTGCCTGTGCTGGACATCGCCGAGGCCGCGGCGCATGTCGCGCATCTCATCGGGCGCCGCTTCTCCGTGGTGACCACGCTTGCCCGCTCGATACCGCCCATCGAGGACAGGCTGACTCTGGCGGGCCTTGATGCGCACTGCGCGTCCGTGCGGGCCTGTGGGCTCGGTACCGCGGAGGTGGACGCCGACCCTGCCGGCGCCGTGCAGGCGATCGTCGACGAGGCGGCCAAGGCCGTCGCAGAGGACGGCGCCGACGTCATCTGTCTCGGCTGTGCCGGGATGGCCGGTGTCACCGCCGCGATCACCGCCAAACTCGGCGTGCCCGCTGTCGACGGTGTCGCCGCCGCGGTGGCGCTGGCCCAGGCGCTGGTCGGCCTCGGCCTGAGCACCAGCAAGGCCGGTGTGTACGCCGCGGGACCGGACAACCCGCGCAGCCACTGGCCGTTGTCCACATCACTGGGACTCGACCGGTGACAGAGGTCGATCTGGCGTCGCGAGCCCTGGGCGGCAGCGTCGTCGCAGCCAGTGACGAATCATTCGGGTTCAAGGAACGATTGATCGACCCGGGCGAACCCGCGTTCGTGCCTGGCACCTACGACCTGCGCGGTGAGGTCGTCGACGGCTGGGAGACTCGCAGGCACGCCGACGGCGACTGGGCGATCGTGCGGCTCGGGGTCGGTGGCAGGCTGCGCACGATCGACGTCGACACCCGCTTCTTCGCAGGTAATCATCCGACCGGCTGCCGCGTCGACGCGTGCGTCCTCGATCCCGTCGCCGACCCCACCGCAGCCGCCGTGCAGTGGACGACGATCGTGGCGACCGCTGCGCTGAAACCCGACTCCCACAACGCTTTTGCCGTCGCCGACCCGCGCCGCTACACCCACGTGCGCCTGCAGCTGCACTCCGATGGCGGCGTCGCGCGATTGCGGGCCTACGGCGAGGTCATCCCGGATCCTGCGCTGTGGTCCGGCGTCACCGTCGAAGTCTCGAGCGTCGAGCAGGGCGGTCGTGTCGAATGGTCTTCTGACAGCTTCTATTCCGATGCATGCTCTCTGATTGCGCCCGATCGGCCACGCACCATGGGTGACGGATGGGAGACCAGGCGCCGCCGCGACATCGGCCCCGACACCCACGACGCCGTGATGATCTCGTTCGTCGTGCCTGCGGATCTGCAGCGGATCGAGATCGATACCAGCCGGTTCGTTTTCAACGCGTCACCCGAGGTGGCGGTGCTGGGCAGCAGGGCGCGACCGTGCGGCGAACACGGCTGGGCGCTGGTGCCGTTCGACGTGGAAGTGCTGGGCCGGACCCGCATCGCACCCGATGCCCGACAAGTCTTCGTGGTGGACGCGGCGGCCATCACCGCGCTGCGGGTGCAGGCGTATCCGGACGGCGGAATCGCCCGCGTCCGGGCCTTCGGCAGGCCAACGGCGGACGGCGCCGCGCAACTGGAGTCCGTGTGGGAGGCATCGACATGAGCGTGCTGATGACCGAATGCAATGGACTGTGGCGGCGCACCTTGTTGATCGCCACCGACGGGTCACACGACACCGGCACCGGCGTCGCGTGGCTGCAGGGGATCACCGCTTACGTGGACACGCGCGGCTTCGCCGGCCGGCTGAGCCAGCACGGTGACGTCTTCGAGTGGCAGCGGCAGATCGATGTCGAGCCGCCAGGCCACTTTCCAGACGCGGGGCGGATGCGTTGGGAGGCAGGCACGTTGATCGAAGTCGGCGCGCACCAGGACTACGTCGAACATTGGGTCCGTCAGGACGGCCCGGCCACGCCGTGCTGGGCGCTGTTCCTCGAGAACGCCATCCTGCTGCGCGCCGGAGCGCAGTTCGGTTGGGCGGACGACAGCGGAGTGGTGGTGGACACCATCGGCGGTCCGAAGTGGACGGCGCTCGATCCGCGCGTGAACGGCGATGACCTGGTGGCCAACGGTGTCCGGTGGAGCATTGAGGATAGCGAAGGAGATGTGGATCTATGAGTGGCACATCGTCATTCACATCGGTGCCGGTTGTCGAGATCAGCGGGTTGCACTCGCCGGACCGGGCGCAGCGCGAACAAGTGGCGCGCGAGATCGGTAAGGCCGCCGGCGAGGTCGGGTTCTTCTATGTGAGCGGCGCAGGCGTCGACGACGCGGTGTTCGAGCGCATGTTGGCGGCGACGAAGGAGTTCTTCGCGCTGCCTGCCGACGAGAAGATGCGCTACTACATCGGGCTGTCCAAATGCCACCGCGGCTACGTGCCTCCCGGCGAAGAAGGGCTTGCGACGGGAGTGCCCGAGGTGAAGGAGGCTTTCGACACCGCGCTGGACCTGCCTGCCGACGATCCCGACTACCTGGCGGGCAACCCGATGCTCGGCCCGAACACGTGGCCGGACCTCGCGGGGTTCGCCGATGCGGTGACGGCCTACTACCGCGCGGTGCTCGACGTCGGTCACGGGTTGCTGTGGGCGTTCGCCGTGGCACTGGGCGAGGATCCCGACACGTTCTCCAAGCACGCCACCAAGACGCCGAGCCAGCTCCGGCTCATCCACTACCCGTACAACCCCGCTGCCGAGGACGCCCACGGCATCGGCGCGCACACCGACTACGAATGCTTCACCCTGCTCAAGCCCACCGCGCCTGGCCTCGAGGTGCTCAACGGCGCGGGCGATTGGATCGACGTGCCGCCCGTGCCCGACACCTTCGTCGTCAACATCGGCGACATGCTGGAACTGTGGACCAACGGCGCATACGTGGCGACCAGCCACCGGGTCCGCGAGGTGAGGGAGGAGCGCTACTCGTTCCCGCTGTTCTTCAACGTCGACTACCACACCGAGGTCAAGCCGTTGCCGCAGTTCGCCTCTCGCGACGGTAAACAGCGGCCGACACTGCGCGCGGGGGAGCACCTGTTCGCTCAGACAGCGCAGACGTTCGGCTATCTGCGCAACCGGGTGGAGGCCGGCGAGTTGGTGCTGCCCGACGGCTCACTGGAAACCGGACAATTTGGACAGGAAGCACTGCAGAAGGGTGCCTAGTCTTCGGTAGTTTCGCCCTTGTGCCTGAACTGACGAACCGCCAGATCCTGCTGCGCCGCCGGCCTACCGGGCTGGTCGCCCCCGGCGACACCGAGTTGATCACCGACCCCGCACCCGAGCCCGGCGACGGCGAGGCGCTGGTGCGCACCACGTACATCGGAATGGACGCCGCCGCCAGGACCTGGCTCGACGGCCAGCCCGGCTACCTGCCTGCGCTGCAGCTGGGGGACGTCATCCGGGCGGCGGGCATCGGCGAGGTGGTGGCGTCGCGGTGTGACGCCTACAAGGTCGGCGACGTCGTCACCACGCTGACGGGCTGCCAGGAATACGTGATCATCCGCGACGACATCTTCACCACGCCCATCCCGGGGGAGACGGATCAACTCGCGATCATGTCCGTCTACGGCCCGACCGGCGCCACCGCCTACTTCGGCATGACCGACATCGGAAGGCCCCGGCCGGGAGAGACGGTGGTGGTCTCGGCAGCGGCGGGTGCCACCGGGTCGGTGGCCGGGCAGATCGCCAAGATCGCCGGCGCGCATGTCGTCGGCATCGCGGGCGGCCCGCACAAGTGCAAGGCGGTGGTCGAAGACTTCGGGTTCGACGCATGCATCGACTACAAGGAGGGCAATGTGGCCGCCGCACTCAAAGAGCACTGTCCGAAGGGCGTCAACGTCTACTTCGACAACGTCGGCGGCCCGATCCTGGATGCGGTGCTGGGCCGGCTCGCGCCCAAGGCACGCGTCGTGCTCTGCGGTGTCATCTCCAGCTACCTGACCGGGGAACACCCCGGCCCGGCCAACTACGTCAACCTGCTCGCCAAGACCGCGCTGATGCAGGGCTTCAACGCGCTCGACGAGTGGGGCCGCTTCGACGAGGCGTTCGCCTCGCTGCGGCAGTGGGAGGGTGAGGGCCGGTTGGTGCACCGCCAGACCATCTTCGACGGCATCGAATCGTGCGTCGACGCACTCAACGGACTGTTCACCGGAGCCAACATCGGTAAGACGCTGGTCAAGGTCAGCGAACCCACACCGGCCTGATGCCGAAGCTGAGCGCAGGCCTGCTGCTGTATCGGATCACCGACGGCGACGTCGAGGTGCTGATCGGCCACCCCGGCGGCCCGTTCTGGGCCCGCAAAGACGAAGGGGCGTGGTCGATTCCGAAGGGCGAATATGTCGAGGGTGAAGACCCGTGGACGGTCGCGCAGCGCGAGTTCGAAGAGGAACTCGGCAAGGCGCCGCCCGATGGGCCGCGCATCGACTTCGCGCCGTTGAAGCAGCCGAGCGGCAAGATCATCACGGCCTTCGCCGTCCGCGGCGACCTCGACCTCGAGGGCACGTTCAGCAACACCTTCGAGCTCGAGTGGCCGAAGGGTTCGGGTAACGTCCGCGAGTTCCCCGAAATCGACCGCGTCGGTTGGTTTTCCGTGGCCGAGGCCAACGTGAAGCTGCTGAAGGGTCAGCGGCCGCTGCTCGACCGCCTCACGGCCGCCCTCGAAGGCGCCGAACCGGACGGGTCTCGATAGCGTTGATGGTCAGCACGCGCGGTTCCGGCCAATAACACCGACGGGCACGTGGACGACGCGATAACTTCGGACTGTGCGAACGGATGCGCTCGGATCTGATCTGCGCCGCCTGATCGGATCGGATGCGGTTCTGACTGACAAGGCGACGCGCGTCTTGGCCGGCACGGACTTCATCACACAGCGCGGCGCTCCCGCGGCGGTAGCTCGACCGACATCGACCGACCAGGTCGTGGAACTGCTCCGCTATGCAACGAAACACGGCGTCGCGGTCGTTCCTCGTGGCACCGCGACGAACCTTTCCGCGGCGATCGCCCCCGGCGACGACTCGCTCGTGTTGGATCTGACGAACATGAATCGAATCGTCGAAATCGACGCCGAGGGGCGGCGTGCGGTCGTCGAGCCCGGTGTCATCAACGCGGACCTCAAGGCCGCGGCAGCACCACTGGGTCTGGCGTATGCGCCCGATCCGGCGTCCACTCCGATCTCGACGATCGGCGGCAATATAGCGGAAAACGCCGGTGGTCCTGGGTGCATCAAGTTCGGTGTCACGTTTCACCATGTGCTCGGGCTCGACGTCGTGCTCGCTGATGGCCGGCTAGTCACCTTCAGCGAGGATGACGACGTCGACCTGCTCGGGGTGATGATCGGATCCGAAGGGATTCTCGGCGTGGTGACGCGTGCCGTGCTCAACTTGATGCCGATTCCGGCCGCGCGCTGGACGGCACTGGCCTCATTCGAGCGTGTCGACGACGCTGCCCTGACTGTCTCCGAGATCATTGCCGCGGGGATCCTGCCAGGGGCGCTGGAGATCTGCGACAAGAGGTTTATGGAGATCCTGGAGGCGCACCTTCCGTCTGGCTATCCGACAAACAACGAGGCGATGCTAATTGTCGAGCTCGACGGCGAGCCCGACGATGTGGTCCGGGAGACACCTGCGCTCGAAAAGATCTTGCGGCGTTGGGATCCCGCGCTGCGCACTGCAGTAGATGAGCAAGAACGCGCCGGGCTGTGGGCCGGTCGTCTCGCTGCGGGATTCGCCCTACGCGCGACTGGAAAGGCGTTCTATATCTGCGACTCAACGGTGCCGCGGCAGCGGGTCCCCGAGATGATGGCGCGCAGCCGGCAGATTGCCGCGAGCTATGGACTTGACGTTCCAATACTGGGGCACGCCGGCGACGGCAACCTGCACCCGGTCGTGCTCTACGAGCCCGGCCAGCTGGCCACCGTCGACGCAGTCGCAGAAGAAATTGCCGACGCGGCGCTTGCACTCGGTGGCACTTTGACAGGCGAGCACGGCATCGGCACCGCGAAGCGGGACCACATGCGCCGCGCCTTCGGCCCAGTCGAACTGGCTGCGTTCCGCGCGATCAAATGGGCCTTCGACCCAGACGGGCTGCTAAACCCCGGTGTGATGTTGCCGCCACCAGCGGGCGAGGAGCCAGACCTCACAGACTTCGGCGAAGCGGTCAGGATGGCACTCGCCGGCGGACCAAGGATTCTTCCGCCATCAGCGGCTGATACGCACCCCGACACGACGGTCGACGTCGATGCCGAGAACATGAGCCTGACCGCCGGCGGCGCTGCCTTCTGTCGTGACGTCGCTGCTGCGGCCCAGGCCGCGGGACTCTCGTGCCCTGCAATGGAGAGCAAAGGTGTAGTGACGGACGCCATCGAGAGCGCCGGACATCGCCAGCCAGCGCGCAGAGCTCTGCTGGGCGTTGAAGCCACGCTGCCCCGAGGACACCGCGCGAAATTCGGGAGCGCGGCGATGAAGGACGTCGCGGGACTCGATGCCAAGCGACTCATTGCCGGTGGCCGTGGTGCCTTCGGCCGAGTGGAACGCGTGACCCTAAGAGCGGC
>Ga0157372_10004407_pt1 | contig 15013 bp, 11 predicted proteins | sample C55metaG_FD_115307 | JGI IMG/M metagenome (GOLD analysis project Ga0157372, IMG submission 115307) | Corn rhizosphere microbial communities from Kellogg Biological Station, Michigan, USA - C5-5 metaG | ecosystem: Host-associated > Plants > Roots > Rhizosphere > Soil | place: USA: Michigan... | reverse complement strand
GGCCTGGCGGCGATCACGCACCTCAAGCAGGACGAGGTCACGCGCGCGATTCCCGTCATCGCCCTCACCGCGCTGGCGATGAAGGGCGACGAGGAGCGGATCCGCGCCGGCGGATTCGACGGCTACATCGGCAAGCCGATGCGGTACAGGGAATTTCTCGACGCCGTGGCAGCGCAGCTCCACGCGCAGTGAGTTGAGTTCGCGCGTCTGACTCGCCATCAGCGCGCAATCGGACCGTCGGTCGCGCGCCCGTTCGATCGTGGGACGGCGTGTCCCACGATCGAACACGGAGCGCCCGAGGCAGCGGCACCACACATTCGCAAACTGCTGTTGTGCAACGAGTTGAGCACAATCTCCCGGCGGTATGCGCCTTGTATTGGAAGGCTCGTCCGGCCCGTCGCTCCCTCACGCCCTTGAGCTGCCATGGATACGCTCGCGCTCGACTTCCGCCTCGCGCTTCGCCGTCTCGCCCGGACGCCGGGGTTCACGCTGATCGCGGCGTTCACGCTCGCTATCGGAATCGGCGCGACGACCGCGATCTACAGCGTGGTGGACGCAGCGCTCTTCCGCGCGCTCCCCTACCCTGCCGCGGACGAGCTGCTGCGCGTCTACACGCCGGCTGACGGCGGTGGACGAAGCACCGTGTCGCCGCCGGATTTCGTGGACTACCGGAGCGGGAGCCACTCCTTCCGCGCGATGGCAGCATTCACCGAGGAAAGCTATGCCCTCTCAGGGGAGGGCTCCGCCGAGCAGCGCGATGGCGCGTGGGTGACCGGCGACTTCTTCACCGTGCTCGGCGTGCGGCCGGCGCTCGGCCGCCCGATCGGCGAGGACGATGCCGTTCCCGGCGGACCTCCGGTGGTGGTGCTGTCGGATGGCCTCTGGCGCGGGCGTTACGGCGCCGACCTGTCGCTCATCGGGCGCACCATTCTCATCAACGGTGTCTCGAGGACGGTGATTGGTGTCATGCCGCCCCGGTTCAATTATCCCACCGGCGCCGATCTCTGGACACCGCTCCGCTTTTCGGCGCAGGAGCTCGCGACCCAGCGCGGCGCGCACTACCTGGGCGTGATCGGCCGCTTGCGCCGCGGTGTCTCCATGGCGGAAGCGAACGCTGATCTCGCGGCGATCCAGGCGCGTCTCGCTGCCGCGTACCCGAACACGGACAACGCCGGGCCGGCGCCAGTGCGGACGCTGCGCGATTCGCTCGTCGGCGACATGCGCACCCCGTTGCTCGTGCTGCTCGGCGCGGTGGGCCTCGTCCTGCTCGTCGCCTGCGCCAACGTCGCCAACCTGCTGCTTGCGAGGGCGCTGCGACGCCAGCGCGAGTTTGCCGTGCGGACGGCGCTCGGTGCATCGCGCGGACGTGTCGTGCGCGGCCTCCTCGTCGAGGCCGTGGTGCTCGCCCTCATCGGCGGCGCGTTCGGAGTACTCCTCGCGGTGTGGGGAACGAAGGCACTCACCGCGCTGCATCCCGGTGACCAGTTGCTCGCATCGGTCACGGTGGACGGCCGCATGCTCGCCATCACGCTCGCATTGAGCACGCTTTGCGGCCTGCTCTTCGGGCTGGCGTCGGCGCTGCATGTGGCGCCTCGACAGGGCGTGGGCGCCGCACTCGCTGGCGGTGGCCGAGGTGGCTCCGCCAACGCGTCCGCGCAACGCGCCAAGCGGACGCTCGCCGTCACGGAAATGGCGCTCTCCGTCGTGCTGCTCACCGGCGCCGGCCTGCTGCTGCGCAGCTTCCTCCTGCTGAGCGCCGTCGATCCCGGCTTCGTCGCGCAGGACAGGCTCGCCTTCAGCGTGTCGCTCCCCGAGGCACGTTATGACACGCCGGAGAAGAGTGCGGCGTTCATCTCCGAGCTGTTGTCGCGGCTGCGTGCACTCCCCGACGTGCGTGACGCGGGCGTCGTATCCGGGCTTCCCCTCACCGGCTACTTGTACTCCATCTCCGCGCACGACCTGGATGGGCGTGCACTGGAGAATGCGGAGTCCGATCGGCTATCGACGCAGGTCCGGATCGTGTCGCCGGACTACTTCCGCACGATGGGCATTCCGGTGAAGCTGGGTCGCGGCATCACGACTGCCGACCGGCACGGTGCACCACCCGTCGTCGTGATGAACGAAGCCGCGGCCCGTCTCGTCTTTCCAGGCGCGAGCCCGCTGGGTCATCAGTTCATCATCGGGACATCATTCGGCCTCGAGCGAGGACGCGCGGGCGGCGAGGTAATCGGCGTGGTGGGTGACACACACGACGCCGAGCTCGATCGCAACGCCGCGCCGACGGTGTACCTCTCGCACGACCAGTTCCCCGTGAGCTCCGTCAGCGTCGTGCTGCGCGCGCGTAGTGCGCCGGCCGCACTCATCGGGCCGGCACGGTCGATCCTGGCATCGCTCGATCCCGACATACCACTGTTCGAGCCCCGCACGATGAACGATGTGGTCGAGACGTCGCTGAACCGGCAGCGGTTCATCGCCACGCTACTCGGCGTGTTCGCCGCCGTTGCCGCGCTGCTGGCGGCGGTGGGACTGTACGGAGTGATTGCCTACAGCGTCGGCGAGCGCACCCGCGAGATCGGCATCCGCGTGGCGCTCGGCGCCGTGCGCGGCGACGTGATGCGACTCGTCCTGCGCGGTGGGTTGACGCTGGCAGTCATCGGCGTGCTGATCGGGCTCGCGGGCTCGGTCGTGACGACCAGGTTGCTGGGTGGCCTGCTCTACGGCGTCGGACCACTCGACGTCACGACCCTCGTGCTCACGACGCTGCTCGTCCTCGCGTCAGCGCTGCTGGCCACCGCCATTCCCGCGCACCGGGCGACGAGGCTGGATCCCGTCGAGGCGTTGCGCGAGGAGTAGGGAGTCGCGGTGCTAGCGCGGTGCCGGCACCAGCACCGCGCGCGCCTCGGTCACTCCCTCCACCGCCGGCCGGGAATATTTCACCGGGAAATACCGGTCGTTCTTCCACAGCTCGAACAGGTCGCGATAGTGCGGGCTGTTCACGTCGCCCGATTGCCCGGGCGTGTTCGTCCCGACGGCGCTGTCCCAGTCGCCGGGCTCGACGATGAAGCGGAAGGAGGCGCCCGACGTCTGGTTCTCGCCGCCGCCGGTCGCGCCGGGCGTCGTGGCGTCGCCGCCGCGCGGCCACGGGCCCACCTCGAGCTTCGCGCGAAGCTCCGGGCTCACCGCGGCACTCATCGGGTGATGCAGGGTGACCGAGTGATAGTTGCCCCAGGCCCACTTCGACATGTCCGGCCCGTACCGTTTCGTCAGCTCCGCCACGGCACCAGCGAGGCTCCGCATGAGCAGCGAGTCGCGCCGCGCGATCGGGTCCGCGCCGAAGTCGCCGCCTGGCGCGGTGAGCCACTCGATGATCCGCTTGGTGGAGATGCCGCGCCGCATCGCCGGCGAGACCTGCGACAGGACCTCCGCCGCAACGGCGGGCGACAGCTGCCGATACCACGCCTCGTAGATGCCCGCGGCCACGGAACTCTTGTCCAGCACGTCGTCCCACGCGAGCAGCTCCTGCCGCGCACGCTCGACGGCTGCGTCGCTCGACGGCAGGCCAGCGAGCAGTGGCACGAGCGATCGTGCCGGCAGCGACGTGTAGTCGGTCTGCAGCTGCATCATGTCCATCATCGAGAGACGACGGCCCGAGCCGAGCACTTCGGCAATGCGCGCGAAGCGGTACGGATCGGCCCAGCTCCAGCCGATCGCATCGCGGTGCGGATAGTCGGCGGGTGTGACGTTGTTGTTCGCCGTCGCGATGTAGCCGATCGCCGGATTGAACGCGTGCGGCTTTTCCTTGATCGGCAGGTAGCCCGCCCACTCGAAGCGCCCGTCGCCCGGCACCGGCACCAGTCCACTCGACTTCGGACGGATGGGCGCAATCCCTACCGCCTGCCAGCCGATGTTCCCGGCGACATCCGCCCACACCATGTTCTCGCCCGGGATGTTGCTGTACGAGCACGCGTTGCGGAACTCTTCCCACGTGGTCGCCTGGTCCATGCGCAGCGATGCCATGTACGGCGCGCCACCGGGCTCCAGCCACGCGGCGCGTACCGCGTAGGCGAGATGACGTGCGGTGTCCTCGTAGACCACGGGTCCGTGCCGCGTGTACCTGAACTCCGAGGCGAACGGCGCTTCGCCCTTCACCGGAATCGATTCGCGCACCACGCGCATCGGCTCCCACGCGCCGCGGTACTGGTACTGGTTCGGATTCGCCGGGTTCGTCCTGTAGACGTAGAGATCCTCGCCATCCGTGCTGAAGATCGTGAGCCCCCACGCGCCGAACTCGTTGTGGCCGATGGACACACCGGGAATCACCGGCTCGCCGCCACCGATCACGTTCCAGCCCGGCGCATTGAGGTGCACGAAGTAGCGCAGCGACGGCGCCGCCTGCGCGCGGTGCGGATCGTTGGCCATCAGCGTGCGGCCGCTCAGGGTGCGCTGGCCACTCACGACCCAGTTGTTGCTGCCGATGTCCCGTCGCTGATAGGTCCGCAACTCGTCCTGCGCCATGGAGTCGATTGAGGCCAGGCGACGCGCCGCGAGAGTGTCGTTGCGATATGCGGTGCGGAGATCCGACGGCTGGAATCGCACCGGGCCGCGGAAGGCATCGTACAGTCGGAGGATCGGTGCCTCGAGCGCCTGCCGATCGATCATCGGATCGAGCGTCACCTGTGGCGCGGGTCCCGGGTGAAACCACTCCATCTTCTGGAGCAGGTCGGGGCCGTACTGCGCGACGAACCGCCCATTGGCGAGCTCCTCGGTGATGTTGCCGAGCAGCCCCTGGTGACGCGAGATCACGACGGCCGGCGTCCATCGTCCCGGCTTGAGGCCCAGCATGCGCAGCTCGAGCGGCACCAGCGCCGGATCGCGATCGGCTTCATCCACGAATGCGTTGACGCCATCGACGAACGCGCCGATGATCTGCGCGCCCCGCGGGTGATAGTGCGCGAGCTCGGCGTCCATGCTGCCGCGATACCGGAACAGTCGCGCACCGCGGTCCCGCTCCAGCTCGCGCCGGCCGAGCACTTCGGCGAGGGTGCCCGTCGCCTGGCGACGCCAGAGCTCGAATTGGAATGCCCGGTCGCGCGCAGCGGTATAGCCTTGTGCGAAGAACAAATCATGTTCGTTCTTCGCGTAGATGTGCGAGATCCCCCAGCGGTCGCGCAGGACTTCGACCGGCTGCCGGAGCCCGGTGATGCGGAGGGTGTCGGTGCGCGGTTCGGAGTGCGCGGCTGACTGGCCGCGCACCGGGGCCGCCACCGCAACGACGGCGGCGGTCAAAAGGATGGAGGCGTATCGCATGGGACAAACCTTCGCCCCCGCACGGCCGCACGCCAGCGTGATGCCAGGGAGTCGCTGCCCGGGCAGCGACTCCCTGGCTCAGGCGCGACGCGGAATCAGTGCGTCGCGACCGGCACGTCGCTGTTCCAGATGTCGCGGTAGAGCTGCCAGCCCGCCTTGGGATCGCGCTTCCAGATCACGATGAACTTGCCGTGATCGTGCATCACGGCGCCCTTGGCCGGCTTGAGGTCGATGGAATAGGTGCCCATCTCGTGCGCCATGTCGCCGTGCGCCACGAGCTCGGTCGTGTGCAGCTTGAGGTTCGTCCCGCCCATCTTGCCCATCCCACCCCATGCATTGGCGATCGCTGACCGCCCCTTCACGGCCTCGCCATTGGGGGGCATGAGCACACCGTCAGTGGAGTAGAACTGGCCCACGCCCGCTGCGTCGCCGCGGTTGAAGGTGGCCATGAAGCGCGAGTTCACGGCGTCGACCTGGGCGCGAGCAGTGTTCTGCGCGGCGAGTGGAGCGACAGCGAGGACGGAGAGAGCGAGGACGACGATCGACTTCCGGACGTGCGGCATGGCACACCTCGGCGAATGAAGTGACGATCGAACGACAGAGCCGGGGATTGTACCTCTGTCCGGAGCGCGCCGGAAGACGCGTCGTCGGTCAGGCTGGAGGAGTCGCGCCGTGAGCCGTAGCTTCGCGGCATGACACCTCTCCGTCACCTCACTTGCGTCGCCGTCGCGCTGCTCGCGTGCGCGGCCCCGACCATCGCCGCCCAGGCGCCCCGCCAGACAGTCCTCGTCATCGGCACCGGCGGCACCATCGGCTCCTCCGGTGCCTACTGGACCGGCACCCCGACCCGCGTCCCGATCGAGCAGCTCGTCAGGGTGCCGGGCATCGACAGCGTCGCCGTCGTGGAGAGCGAGCAGCTCTGGAACATCGCGTCCGGTGCCATCGGGCCGGAGCGGTGGCTCGAGCTGTCGCGACACATCGCCGACCGGATGCGCGCACGCCTTCAGCTCGCCGGCGTCGTCGTCACGCACGGCACGGACACGATGGAAGAGACGGCGTATTTCCTCGACCTCACCCTCCCGGGTGACCGGCCGGTGATCGTCACCGGCGCGATGCGGCCGTCGGACATGGCGGGCGCCGACGGGCCGGCGAATCTCACGAGCAGCGCGCGCGTCGCGACGGATCCGCAGGCCCGCGGCCGCGGCGCGATGGTGGTGATGGACGACCGCGTGTTCGCCGCCCGCGACGTCACGAAGACGAACAGCACGCGCGTCGAGACCTTCCAGGCGCCGGAGCGCGGTCCGATCGCCATCGTGAACCCCGAGGGCGTGCAGTTTCACGAGCCGTCGCCGCACCGCGCCACGCCGCTGTTCGACATCACGGGCGTGCGCGACCTGCCGCGCGTGGACATCATCTACAGCTACGCCGGCGCGGACAGCGTGCCGATCGACGCCGTCGTCGCGGCCGGCGCGAAGGGCATCGTCGTCGCGGGGGTGGGGCGCGGCAATCTCGCGCCGGGCCAGGGCGCGGCGCTGCGCCGCGCGCGCGCGAAGGGCATCGTCGTCGTCGTGACGACGCGCACGGGCTCGGGTGGAGTGCCGGTCAAGCGCGGCGATGGCATGACCGGCGCTGGCGACCTCAACGCGCAGAAGGCGCGCGTGCTGCTCACGCTCGCGCTCGCCCGGACGTCCGATCCGGCCGAGGTCGCGCGGATCTTCGAGAGCCAGCAGTAACAGGACGTCGCGCCGCGACGGCCATCGCGGCAGCCGCGTAACGCCCTCGCGCCCCGCGGCGGGCGCTGGTACCGTGGTCCCTGCCCGTCGAGCCCGTCGCATCGAGTCGATCGGCACGCACGGTGCGTCTCCCTGTCTCCCTTCAACACCTTCACCAGGGAGTCACCATGGCCGACGACAGCAACACCAGGAATCGCGACAACCAGGCAGGCGCCACCGGCAACGATTCCGAGGCCGATCTTCGCGACGAGCTTCAGCGCGAGAGCAAGGAAGCACAGGGCGGCATCGGCAACATCGCCGAGGACCGGAACCTCAGCGGTTCATCATCCTGGCTGACCGATCCGCCGCAGCCGAAGAACAGCGGCAACGCCGACAACTCGGACGAAGGCCGCTCACGCAAATGACCACTCCTGGCGGGCGGGCGGAGCCATCCAGCAGCGACCTGCGCCGGGCCTCGGAGGAGAACGCCGCGTGGCTGCGCCGGCGCGGCGTTCCGCTGCTCGACAACGAGAACGGCGAAGCGCTCGTCACGCTGCGTGATGCGATCGAGCGGTTCGAGTCCATCGTCGAGCAGCACGGCGGCGACCTCATGGTGGATGAGCCGGTGAAGGTCGGCGCGAAACCGGAGAAGCCGGACAACCGGCTGTTCGCCCTCCCGACGCGCGGCGACGACGAGTCGCTCAGCGCGTACACGGCGCGGGTGAATGCCGCGGCGGACTCGGCGAACCAGGGGCCCTGGTCGTAGAGGGACATCTTGTGCGGCGGGGTAACGACCCGCCGCACTCCTGACTCACCCCGACGCGAGCAGTCCCTCGGGCACGCGCAACGCTCCGGTCTTCGCGTCGATCAACCCGTTCCGCTCATCCTCGACGTCCGTCGCCTGGGTGTAGACGTCACCAGCGAAGCCGTGCTTCCGCAGTTCCCGCTTGAACGCGACGATCTTCTCCGCCCGCTCTTCCGAGTCCTTCGGACCGCCGTAATCCGGAAAGCCGAAGCCGCCCCATTCACTGATCACGATCGGCACGTGTCCGCGCAGGAAGAACGGGTCGCCGACGATCAGTGATTCCGCCGCGACATTGTCCGTGTCACCGGCCTTCAGGCGATCGAGCAGCTCGCGCCAGCGTTCGAGGTCGGGCGTGTACAGGTGCACGGTGAGGAGGTCCGACTTCAGTCGCCCTTCCTCCGAGATGTGACGCCAGCCGTCGTTGTCGACGACGAGGAATTGCGGATACTCGGCGTGGAGGAAGTTGTAGGTGTCCACGATGTACCGCCGCGTCTCGGCGTTCGTCGCGATGTCCTGCGCGCCCCAGTCCTCATTGTACAGGCTCCAGATGCACACCGACGGATGCGTCTCCGTCACCGACAGCATCCGCATCAACTCGTCGCGATGGTTGCTGCGACTCAGGATGGTGGAGCTGTGCGGGCTCGGCACCTCCACCCACAGCAGCATGCCCATCTCGTCGGCGAGGTTGTAGATGCGCGGATCGACGCCGGCGATGTGCACGCGCACGAGGTTGCAGCCGAGCTGCTTCATCGCCACGAAGTGACTGCGCATCTCCTCGTAGGTCGCCGCCGCCGGCTGGTACAGGATGCCGTCGAGGTAGATGGACTCGTTGTTGAGGAAGATGCAGCACCCGCGCGACTCGATCTTCCGCAGGCCGAAATGGGTCTGCACCTGGGCCGAACGTCCCTCGTCGTCAATCAGCTCGGCGACGAGGAGGTAGAGGTTGGGCTCCGCCGGAGACCAGAGCTTCGCGCCCGGGATCTCCAGTGGCAGGCGCTGGTTCTTCTGGCCTGGCCCGAGGGTCATCGGAAAGTCGGACGTCGCCAGCGGGGTGGTCCCCGCGCCGTTCCGCTCGTACACGCTCAGCCGGATCGTGTACTCACCCGGATCGTGGATGCGCGTCGTCACGTTGAAGCGCGCGAAGCGGTCTTCCACCGTGGCGACCGCGCCGATGCGCGAGCGCAGCCGGTTGCGCTCGACGGCCTCCAGCCAGATGCTCCGCGTCGCGCCGGAGTACGTCTGGTACCAGATGCCACCGCGCTTGTAGATGTGTGACTCCTGCTTCCCGCGCGGAATCTCGGCGTCGAGCGAGTCCTCGATGCGCACCGTGAGCCGGTTCGTCTCGCGCAGCAGGTTGTCGGGCAGCTCGTAGGAGAAGGAGGTCCATTCCCCGTAGTGCACCTCCTGCCCGTCGATCGTGCGCAGCGGGTGGCCGTTCAGCCAGACGCGCGTCTCGTAGCCGCAGGCGCCGAAGGTGATCTGAAAGAGCGAGGTGGGGGGCAGCGTCGCCCGGTCCGGCAGCGTGAACTCGCGCTCGTACCAGGCGATGACCTTGTCCTGCCACGGTGGGGCGGGCGGCGGCGGCATCCGGGCGCGCGCCGCCGCGTCCTCGCGCTCGTCCATCTGCACGTACTGCTCGACCTTGGCCGCGGCCATGTGCGATTCCACCGACCCTGGCCAGGTGGCCGTCCCGGAGAACTCGTGCTGGACCGCCCAGCCGGCATGGAGTCCGACGTCCTCGAGGTCGAGCTCGAAGCGCCACGTACCGTCCAGCAGCTCGTAGAAGTTCCGGCGGGTGACGGCGCGGGGAAGCGGATTCGCGACCGGCGGGGCGTAGGGCGACTGCTCCTCGAGAACCTGGGCGGAGGAGAAGTTCACGGCTGGCTCTGTCATGCCGGTGCATCTTGCGAAAGGTGCGCCAAGCCTCCGTTCAGCGCAGCCGCGCCCGCAGCCAGCGAATCTGCCCGCGATGGTTGATCTCGTCCTCGCCGACGTGGAACCAGGCCCAGTGCGCGTTCATGTTCGGTGCGATCTTCATCGGCTGCTCCAGCCACGTGTCATCGCGCCTGGCGAGCTCCGCAAGCGTGTGGCGGCGGACGGTCGTCAACTCTTCCACGTAATGCTCCAGTGGCTGCTCGCGCAGCAGCGCACGCCCCTTGTCTCCGAGCTCGAGCGCCGCTGCCCACGCGGCCGACTCCGCGTCCGAAGGTGGCCGCTCCTCGAAGGTGAGGCACTGATACACCCGCTCGACGGCGGCGCTGTGCGCCAGCAGCGCGCCGATGGAGTTGCTCGCCTCGTCCTGCAAATGATCGAGCTGGGCCGTGGTCAGTCCAGCCACTGCGGCGAGCAACGTCTGCCGAGCGTAGCTGAGCATGCCGACGAGCCGCCCAATCGTGGCGGAGTAGCCGGGCAGTGGCTCGATGCGGAGGTTCGGTGGCGACATTCTCGTTCGGGGGCGATGGGTTGCCGCTCGTGGCGCGGTGCGAGTTGCCCTTCATGGCCTGCCATAGTATCGCCGCGATCAACCGATGGCACGCCCGTCTCGATGCGTGGCGGTTTCTCCTGGCGACCTGCGCTGACGCCAACTCAATGGCGTGGTGAAGTGTAGGATGCATGACCCCGACATCATGCCACGCCTTCCTCCCGTCGTCCGTGCGGTACTGGCGACCTGCATCTGCCTGTGGGATGCCGCTCCGGGCCGCCTCCGGCCTGCATGCCGCGCGGCTCGCCCACGCGGACTATATCGAACGCGCGATGACGTATCTCGTCGGCGCTCGGCGGGACGCGCGAGCGTGAGAATGCGAGCGTCGACGGGCGTGCGGCCCGGATGGCGGCTCGCGGTCGGCGCGGCAGTCGTCGTCGCGGCCGTCGCATGCGGCGTCGGCGGACGCGATCGCGCGACGAGCTTCGTTCCGGCACCCGGCACGGCGCTTTACGGCATCCGCGTCGGATCGCGCTCGCGCACTTTCCTCCTCCACGTGCCGCACGAGCGGCCGCGCTGGTTCGGCCTGCCGGCGGACTTTCCGCTGGTGATCGTCCTCCACGGCAGCGGCGCCGACGCCGAAACCATCCGTCGCATGTCCGGTCTGGACAGCCTCGCCGAGGCGGCGCGATTCCTCGTCGCCTACCCCAACGGCATCACCGGCCCACTCGGCCTCAAGTCCGACTGGAACGCCGGCGAGTGCTGCGGCGTCGCCGCGGACCGGGGCGTGGACGACGTCGCGTTCCTGCGTGCCCTGATCGGCAGCATCGCGGCGCGACTTCCGGTGGACCGGCGGCGTGTCTACGTCGCCGGCTTCTCCGACGGCGCGCGCATGACATATCGCGCCGGCTGCGAGCTCAGCACCGAGCTCGCCGCGATGGCCGTCGTCGCCGGCAGCCTCGTCGACAGCCACTGTGCGCCGGCCCGGCCCGTTCCCCTCGTTGCCTTCCACGGCACCGCCGATGACGAGGTGCCCTACTTCGATAGCGCCCTCACCGTGCTGCGCCGGCCGCCGCCCGCCACGTGGGCGACGCTTCCACCGTCGATCCGGTTCTGGGCGTCGAAGGACGGCTGCCGCGGTGTGTCGACGTCGCGCCTGGCACCGCACATCGTCCGCACGCGCTTCGACCACTGCGCGGCCGACGTCGTCCTGTACACCGTGCAGGACGGGCTTCACGCCTGGCCCGGAGGCGAAGCCGATGGTGACGAACCGACGCAGGAGCTATCCGCGAGCCACGCACTGTGGGAATTCTTCGTTCGTCACCGGAAGCGTTGACCGGGCACTTCCACCTCCAGCGCCCGTGCCGCGCCGCGCATGACGAGCGTCGTGGCGACGATCGTCGCCACGAGCCCGATGCCGAGGGCGACATAGTGCATCGCGTCGTGATGCGATTGACCGTGACGCGCCCGCGCCAGCGTGCCGGCGACCGTGCCGTAATAGACGTAGAGTGCCGTGACGGGGAACATCCCGACGCACGCGACGAGGAAGTCGGCGAACCGGATCGGCGTGATGCCCATGACCACGTTGATCACATTGAACTGGATGATCGGCGACAGTCGCAGCAGCAGCACCACGCGCCGACCGTCGGTGCCGACAGCGTGACGTACGGCGGCAAGGCGCGGATGCCGAGCCACGTACCGCTCTACACGTGCCCGGCCGACGGAGCGCGCCAGCCAGAACGCGAGGCATGCACCGAGGGTGGCGCCGATGAAGGCGTATGCCGTACCCGCGAGCAGCCCGAACAGCGCGCCGGCACTGAGCGTGAGGAGCCCGGCAGGAACGAACGCCGCGCTCGCGAGCGCATAGCCGGCCACGAACAGCACCGGGCCCCATGTTCCGTTTGCTCCTAGATTGACGCCATGCACCCGGCACAAGCTAGCGAATTGCATCGCGCGGAGAACGGCCTCGCCGTGGCCATCGCGCTCGTGCTCGGCGTGGCCGTCGTGATGCTGATGCTCCGGCTCAGCCGGCGTTCGCCCGCCATCACGCGACTCATCCACCTGGGCGGAAGCGTCACCGCGGCGCTCGTTCCGCGTGCCCTCGCCTTCACCACCTTCCTTGCCGGCGTCATCCTCCTCTTCTCCGGCGCGACGCCAGGTCCGGCGAGCCGGATGGCGTGGCTGAACGACGTGCTGCCCGTGCCGGTGATCGAGGTGTCGGCGTACTTCGAGAGCATCGCCGGCGTCGCGCTCATCGTGCTCGCACGTGGGCTGCAGCGCCGGCTCGACGCCGCCTACCACCTCACGCTGTGGGTGCTTGCCGCGGGCATCCTCGTCGCGCTCGCCAGTGCGCTCGACGTGGAGCAGGCGGTGTTCCTTGCCGTGATGCTCGCCGCGCTGCTGCCCAACCAGCGCTTCTTCTATCGACGCTCATCGCTGCTCGAGGAGCGCTTCACGCGTGGGTGGTACGTCGCCATCGGCGGCGTGCTGGTCGCCACGGCCGCGCTTACCTACATCGGCTACGGGCACCAGATCATCAGCAGCCGCGTCTTCTGGGAATACGGCGAGGGTGCAGTCGCGCCGCGCGCGGCGCGCGCCCTCGTGCTCACCATCGTCGCGGTGCTCGCGCTCTCCCTCGCCCGCCTGCTGCGGCCGTCACGCGTGCGTGCCGTGCCCGCCGACGTGGACCTCGCCGTTGTGGAAGCGATCGTGCGCGCTTCGCCGCGGGCCAACGCGCACCTCGCGCTCCTCGGCGACAAGGAGATCATCCTCGACGAGACGGGACGCGCACTCCTCATGATCGGCACGTCCGGTCTCTCACGTGTCGTGATGGGCGACCCGGTGGGCCCGACGGACGCGGCGGCGAAGCTCGTCGATGCGTTCATCAACCAGTGCGACCGCGAAGGCTCGTGGCCGGTGTTCTACCGCGTCGGCCCGCACCTGCTCTACCTGTATCTCGACTACGGGCTGTCCGTCGTGAAGCTCGGCGAGGTCGCCCGCGTGCCGCTCGCCGACTTCTCGCTCGAGGACCCCACACGCCGTACCCTCAGGCGAGTCTGCCGGAAGCTCGTCGAGACTGGCTGCTCGTTCGAGCTGATCCCAGCCGAGCGCGTCCCGCAACTGCTGCCGGCCCTGCGCGTCGTCTCCAACGAGTGGCTCGCGCGCAAGCGGTCCCGCGAGAAGGGCTTCTCGCTCGGCCGGTTCGACGAGCGGTTCATCGCGCGCGGCCCGGTCGGCGTGGTGCGCGTGAATGGTGACATCGCCGCCTTCGGCACCGTCTGGCTCTCGGGCGCGCGCGCGGAAGTCGAGATCGACCTCATGCGGCAGACGCGCGATGCACCGCCGAGTGTCATGCGCTACCTCGTCGCCGAACTGATGCGCTGGTCGCGCGAGCAGGGCTATGCCTCATTCAATCTCGGCATGGTGCCGCTCTCGGGGATCCGTGCCGGCTCGGTGGCGCCACTGTGGAACCAGCTCGCCAGTGCGATGCGGATCGGTGGCGAGCGTTACTACAACTTCCAGGGCCTCCGCAACTTCAAGGAGTGGTTCCACCCCGAATGGGAACCGAGCTACCTCGTCTCCGCGGGCGGGACGAAGCGGCCGATCGTCGTGGCGAACGTCGCCGCGCTGATCTCGGGTGGAGCGGCTGGGGTCCTCGGAAAATGAACTGTCCGCATATCCACATGCGCGCCGGAGCGGTAGAATCTCCGTCTTCACCCTCCGCCATCCCTGGACCCTGCGTGTGTCGAAGCGAATGACCATGAGCGCGCGAGCCCTCGCCGCCCTGCTGCTCCTTCTGGCAGCGAACCGAGCCACTGCCCAGCAGTCGGTCGACTGGCCCGTCTACGGCGGCAGCGACGATCACAGCCACTACACCACGTTGGGCCAGGTCACCCCAGCCAACGTCAGGCAGCTGAAGGTCGCGTGGACCTTCGACACGCACGACGCCTTCGACGGCTCGGAGATGCAGACCAATCCGGTGATCGTGGACGGCGTGCTCTACGGCACGAGCCCGAAGCTCCGCGTCTTCGCGCTGAACGCCGTGACGGGCCGCGAGCTGTGGAGCTTCGACCCGAACAGCGGAGCGGCACCGACGTCGCGCATCCGGCACCGTGGCGTGGTCGTCACGGGCGATCGCGTGCTGTTCAACTATCGCAATCGCCTCTACGCGCTCGACCGCCGGACGGGGAAGCCGATCCGCTCCTTCGGCGACACGGGCTGGGTGGATCTGCGCGCCGGGCTCGGCCGGCCGGTGGAAGGCCTGTCGGTGAGCGCGAGCACGCCCGGCGTGGTGTTCGACGGGTTGCTCATCATGGGGAGCAGCGTGCCCGAAGCACTGCCGAGCGCGCCGGGCGACATCCGGGCGTATGACGTGAAGTCAGGTGCGCTGCGCTGGAGCTTTCACACCATCCCGCATCCGGGCGAGCCCGGCTACGAGACCTGGCCACCCGACGCATGGAAGATCGCCGGCGGCGTGAATGCGTGGAGCGGCGTCACGCTCGACTCCGCGCGCGCGATGGTCTTCGTCGCGACCGGCTCCGCGAGCTACGACTTCTACGGCGGCAATCGCGTCGGCGACAACCTGTACGCGAACAGCGTCATCGCGCTCGACGCGCGCACCGGGAAGCGCATCTGGCACTACCAGGTGCTTCGCCACGACCTGTGGGATCGCGATCTTCCCGCGGCGCCGGTGCTCGTCACGGTGAAGCATGGTGGCCGCGCCATCGACGCCGTCGCGCAGATCACCAAGACGGGCCACGTGTGGGT
>Ga0157372_10004405_pt1 | contig 15017 bp, 14 predicted proteins | sample C55metaG_FD_115307 | JGI IMG/M metagenome (GOLD analysis project Ga0157372, IMG submission 115307) | Corn rhizosphere microbial communities from Kellogg Biological Station, Michigan, USA - C5-5 metaG | ecosystem: Host-associated > Plants > Roots > Rhizosphere > Soil | place: USA: Michigan... | reverse complement strand
CCGTGTGGGCAGTTTCGTTCTGAGGCCTGACCTAACGAATCCAACTCCACATTCGGCTCCGGATGCGGCATCCTCTGAAGAATATGTTCCGCGCGGGTCTGTACCAAGTGCCGACCAGTTCTTCAATTTCGCAGCCCTGACGGCAGCGCTGCCCTCGGCGGATCGCGAATATCTCTACGGGTCTCTCACGCGCGATCTGATTGACAAATACCTAACCGTTTTCGCGGACGTTAAGTACGTCCGGTCTTTCTTTCAGCCAGTGCTGGCGCCGGTGCCTTTCAGTCCCGACCCGTTTCACAGGGCTGATGGAGTGACTCCTGTTAGCCCCGCCGGAATCAGTGTCCCTTTGAGCAACCCTTTTAATCCGTTCACCGCGCCGGACGCATTCTTGCCGGATGGCACCCCGGTTACGACTGGAGTTCGTTATCGCGCCTTGGAAGCGGGACCGCGCGTGGACGACAATACGACCAACGATCTTCTTTTCGATGCAGGCTTCCGGGGAAACCTGGGTGAGTTCGGAGGATATTTCAAGACGTGGAACTACGAGATCGGATTTCGGTCCGATTCCAATGATAACAAGGTAGTGAGCAGGGGAATTGTGAGCAGCTCCGGGCTGCGCGCGGCCTTGCTCGATACGGATCCGGCGACCGCATTTGATCCCTTCGGGAGAAACGTGAATACGAAGGCCGCGTTAGACCGGGTCATTGTCACTACCTATCACAAGGGGACCGCAACGTTGACCCAGGAAACATTTTCGCTCAACGGCGATCTCTTCGCGCTTCCTGCTGCACCCCTTTCCTTCGCCTTGGGAGCAGAACATCGCGGGGAAACGGTTAACGACGTGCCTGACAAATTGAATCAGCGCTTCGACACGATTGGTGACAACGACCTGGAAGCATCGCGCGGAAACAGGGATGTCTGGTCAACTTATGCCGAGCTACGCATCCCGGTCACGAGCCCCGCTTGGAAACTGCCCGGTCTTTACAATCTCGAATTTCAAATTGCCGAGCGTATTGAACTGTATAGCGACACGGACACGGCCGAGCGTCCAAAGTTTTCCGTTCGTTATCAGCCATTCGATTCCAGCCTGACACTGCGCGCGGGTTACACCGAGGCATTTCATGCACCCAACCTTTCGGACTTGTCGCCCGCAGCCGAACTATCCGGCGAGACTTCCGGGCCGGAAGGCTTGATTGATCCGGCGGGAAAGACGCCGGATGGCGTGGAGATCCCGGTCCTGATGGGAGGGCAGCCCAAATTAAGGCCTGAGGTAGCTTATGAGTACAGCTACGGCGCCGTCTGGACACCGAAATTTGCTCCAGGCCTTACCTTGAGCGTCGATTATTATCATATCGACCTCAGGGATCGGACTAACTTCATCGACCCTCAGTTTGTCGTCGATCAGAATTTCGCCACCGGCGGTCGGTCCTTCGCTGGCCAAGTGGAGCGCGATGCGTCCGGAGCGATCATGTTGGTCAGGGACCTCACTCAGAATATTTCCCACACGATCGTGGAGGGGATCGATTATGAGCTCATCTACTCGCTTGATACCGCGATTTTTGCCGCAGGCAGTTTCGGCAAACTCACTTTTACGATCAACGGCACGTATCTGTCTCGATATGTGGCGACCATCAATATCAACGATCCGGAACGCGAATTTGCCGGTCAGGAAACCTTCTTCGCGGGCTATCTCACCCATAATCGCCTTTACGGAAGTATCTTTTATGATCTGGAGGGATTCGATACCGGGATGACGGTACATTTTATCGGACAGGGGAGCGATGTCACGGAAGCAACGAATCTCGGGACGCCCCGGAAGATTCGAGAATGGACGACCTTTGACGCAATCGTTTCCTACACGTTTAAAGCACGGCCCGTCACCAGCGGCAGCGAGGTGGCCGGTTATGCCAAGGATGATTCGAAAGACGCAAAGGATGAAGGCGGCGTTCATGCCATCGACACGGAGTCAGGTGGTTGGCGCGCATGGCTCAAAGGCACAAAGATCACTTTTGGCATAACGAATATTTTCGATCTCGATCCACCCTTTGTGGCCTTCTACGCAGGAAACAACGGTTACGACGAATCCGCCTTCGATATCAAGGGACGATCGTACTATATCTCGCTAAAGAAGCGCTTTTAGCATTCCCGTTAGACGCGCCCCAGTTATTGCCAACGTCGCTACCCTGCGTGAACTTGCGTCGTGCGCCAAGATCAAGCTCTGCTCATTGTCGGCCACGGCTCGACCGTTAACCCGGATTCGAGTGCGCCGACTCTGGCGCACGCCGCCGAAATCCAGCGCCGGGGCGTTTTTCAACAAGTAAGCTGCGCTTTTTGGAAGGAGGAACCAAGCTTGCGCGACGCCCGCATTTTGTTTGATCCCGCCGTAATCGAAGAAGTTTACGTGGTCCCAAATTTCATCAGTGAAGGCTACTTTACGGAAACTGTTATTCCGCGGGAGCTCGAACTCGAAGGCGCAGTGACGCGCCGCAGCAACGGCCAAATTTGGAAGTACTGCCCGCCTGTCGGAAGCAATCCGGCCATGACCGAGATGCTGCTGCGTCGCGCGCGCGCGGTTGCGCCTGGCGTGCCGCCCTCGGAAACGACTCTCCTCATCGTGGGTCACGGAACAGACTTAAACGAGAATAGCGCGGTGGCGGCAAAGAGAGAAGCGGAAGCAATTGCGCGACGAGGCGAATACGCGGCGGTTTTGAACACCTACATGGAAGAGGCGCCGCTCATCGCGGATTGGAAGGAATTAACCTCCACGCCAAACGTGGTCGTCGTCCCGTTCTTTATCTCGGATGGGTTACACAGTTATGAAGATATCCCTGTCCTTTTGGGAATCGCAGAGCACGGCGCGACCAGTGCGACGGCCAGAGATGCAGGGGAAGTATTTCGCCGCAATCCCTACCTGGTCGGCGACCGTTCACTTTTTTATGCGCCTTCGCTCGGCACTGATTCTGCCTTTGCCGACCTGATCCTTGAACAGGTCGCGTCCTTCCGCGACGTGAATAAGTTGCAAAGCGCCTTATAATCGCTTCCGTCGAAGGGGCCGCATTCACGCGATGAAGCCGGAAACCATTAAACAACTCCAGGAACTCGGTGCCTTCGTCCTCGCCAACGGCTGCAACAAGCGCGGTCTGATGAAGGCGGCGGAGCTTCTCCGGCAGGAGCGGTCGTATCGCTGGGTTGCCATCTACAAGGTCACGAAAAAGGAATTCGTTGCTGCGGCCTGGACGGGAGATCAACCACTCGCCTATCCGAGGTTCCCAACTTGCCAGGGGCTTTGTGGGGCCGCGTTGGAATCGGGCAAACCCGTCATGGTCGGCGACGTGCGAAAGGATCCGCGTTGGCTGCCCGAATTTCACACCAGCCGGTCGGAACTCATTGTTCCGATGATTAATGAGAAGAAGGAAGTGGTCGGCATGTTGAACGCCGAGAGTGACAAGGTGAACGCCTTCACCACGGAGGATCGCCATTTTCTGGAGCGCGCGGCCTCATTGATTGCGCATTGTTTGTCCTAGCTGACGCGGGATGTCCGACGCAATTGAGCGGGCGCTGACCGGTTTGCTCGCGCAAGGAGCGTTCGTGATGGGGCAGATCCACGTCTCCTCAGTAGCGGCAGGATATCTTCTGAGGCACCGCGACGATTGCGATCGTCAAAATTTGCAGAGGCATCGATCGGCCGGTGACGCGATGACGATCGCGCGTTTCGACGACGCTCGCGAATATCGCCCGCTCAAGACTGCACCCAATCTTGCCCACGGCTGGCGACTGGAATTATCAACGGTCAGCGCGGTCCGGGAGGCCCTTGATTATTTCTACCCGGGAAGACTGGCGGCTTTTGCCTGGTTTATGGCAGGAGAACTGACGACAACTCCTCTGCGCGAGACGCTGGGGCGACAAACCGGAATGTATCGAGTAGCCGCAAATGTTTCTGACGCCGCCGTCAACAAGGTCGTTGGAGATTTCTGTCGTTCGGACGGCGGTTGTCTCAGAACCATCCTTTGGCATTTGGATGGATCGGGCGAAAAGGCGTCCACTGCACTTCCACCACAGAAGTACGATCCAACTCAGGATCAGGTCCAACCCATGGGAGGCGGCGAATCGCCCGAGGGGCCGCTTCTTCCACTGCTTTGTCAGGAAGCTTGCGGGCTGTTGGTCGGCGAATGCCGAAAGGCGGTCCGGTCGACCCGGAAGATTTCTCCAGAACGCGCCTGATCTCACGATCGCCTAACGAATGATTCTCCGCGCCAGGTTCGTGGTTACAATGGATGGCTCTCCCATCGAAGGCGGAGCGGTTGCCATCGCCGACGGAAGCATCGCGGATGTCGGGGCGTTTCCTGAAATCCGGGCAAGAAGAAGAGGTCCGATTGTGGACCTAGGCGAGGTGGCATTGCTTCCCGGACTGGTTAACGCGCACTGTCATCTCGATTACACCTGCCTGCGTGGTCGGATTCAGGCGTCGCAAGGTTCCTTCGCCGACTGGATAAAGGCGATTAACGCCGCGAAAACAAAGCTGACGCCGCAGGACTACCAGGACTCGATCGACGCGGGTTTTGTGGAAGCGAAACGTTTTGGCACGCGAGGCCTGGCCAACCTCACGGCTTTCCCCGGCTTGGTCGGGCAAGCCAACGAGATCGTGCCGACAACATGGTTTGCCGAATTGATCGACGTTCGAGCATCGATGGAGGCGGGCGAAATAGTAAAGCGAGCAATCGAGGCAATGGGGGAGGGGGTGAAAGCTGGTTTGGCGCCGCACGCGCCTTTCACGGCTTCGCGAAATTTGTATTTGGAATGCGGCGTGGCCGCGCAAAACAGGGGCGTCCTGCTAACGACACACCTGGCCGAATCGAAAGATGAAATGGCCATGTTCCGCGAAGCGCGCGGACCGCTCTATGATTTTCTGGCGCAGATCGGACGAGACATGAGCGACTGTGGCGGCACAACGCCGCTGGCGCGCTTTCTCCAAGTGGCGGACACAAAACAACCCTGGCTCCTTGCGCATCTGAATGAACTGACCGAAACGGATTTCACATTGCTGGCAGAATTCCGTGATCGATTTGCCATTGTGCATTGTCCGCGCAGTCATCATTACTTCGGCCATACCGCTTTTCCGTTTTCAAGATTGCGAGCTCTTGGTCTGAATGTCTGTCTGGGAACGGACAGCCTCGCAAGCAACCGGGATCTCAGTTTGTTTGCCGAAATGCGGCAGTTCCAAAAGGAATTCCCCGACGTGGGTGCCGAAGAAGTTCTCAGTATGGCGACGTCACGCGCGGCGTCAGCCTTGCAAGAGACGCGATCTCTAGGTCGGATTGCTGTCGGTTGCTCGGCCGACCTCATTGCCATCCCTTTCACCGGCTCCCGAGACGCCATTTTTGAGGCCATCATCGCCTTCCAAGGGGAACCTTTGGCGAATTTTACGGCCGACGCGTCCAAAGAGTAAGGCGGCCGGAAACGTCATTTCACCTTTATTTTTCTCAAAAGTGAAATATTCTCCGCGCTGAGATTTCCATGGCCAAAATCATAATTATCGATGACGAACCGGCGATGGTGGAGGTCATTGTGACTCTCTGTCGCGAAAAGGGGCACCAGGTTTTCCCTTTCAACTCCGCGCCCAAGGCGATCGAGCAGCTGGATGCGATCCAGCCGCAGGTCGTCATTGCCGACATAAAAATGGAGACCATGACCGGTTTCGACGTCCTCCGGCACGTTCGAGAACATCACCGGCAGACCACCGTCATCCTCATCACGGCTTATGCCTCGGTCGAGACCGCGGTCGAAGCCATGAAAATGGGGGCCTACGATTATGTGACGAAGCCTTTCAAAATCGACGAACTGCAAATGACGGTGCAGCGCGCGCTCGATTACCAGGCCGCCTTGCGCGAGAACGTTTACCTCCGGAAGGAACTGAAGAATCGCTATCGCTTCGAGAACATCATCGGCACAAGCCGAAAGATGCAGCACGTCTATAACTTGATTAACAAGGTCGCGGACACGGACAGCACCGTCCTGATCATTGGTGAAAGCGGCACCGGTAAAGAATTGGTCGCGCGCGGTCTTCATTTCAACAGCAACCGCCAGCATCACCCGTTCGTGGCCATCAATTGCAGCGCGTTACCGGAAAACCTGCTCGAGTCGGAGCTTTTTGGTCATAAGAAGGGCGCCTTCACCGGCGCGGTCGCGGACAAGCGCGGTCTCTTCGAAGAAGCGAATCTTGGAACGATTTTCCTGGATGAAGTGAATTCAATGGCGCCGCCGCTGCAGACGAAACTGTTGCGCGTCTTGCAGGAACGCGAAGTACGTCGCGTCGGCGACAACAAGAGCTCGCCCGTAAACGTCCGTGTTGTGGGCGCCACTAATGAAGCGTTGCTCCCGAAGTTAAAAGACGGCTCGTTTCGAGAAGACTTGTATTACCGGCTCGCAGTCATCCCGGTCGAGATCCCAGCCTTGCGTGAACGCTTGGAAGACGTGCCGCTTCTGGTGAATCACTTTTTGCAAAAGCAGGCCAGTGCGACCGGAGGCGAGCCCAAGAAGATCGCGCCCGAAGCAGTCGATATTCTTTGTCATTACGAATATCCCGGAAACGTGCGCGAGCTGGAGAATGCAATCGAGCGAGCCTGCGCCTTGTGCGAGGATGATTTGATCTTGCCGACGGATCTGCCGCCGAACATTGTTGCTGAAGCCCAGGGAGAAAAAGCGGAGCAAGCCATGGCGGCGATGCCGGTTGGCCAATCGCTCGATGATTTCATTCAGCAGCAGGAACGCGGTTATATCGAGGCGACCTTGTCGCATTGCGGCGGCTCCCGCGAAAAAGCAGCGAGCGTTCTCGGGATCAGCATGGCCACGCTCTATCGCAAGGTCGAGTCGAAGAACAAGAAGTAGAACTGCTGGTTAGGCTCAGACAAAGGCCGCCAAGGTTCGCAAAGGTCGCAAAGGACCGAGGCTTGCCGGCAGGGACGAGCTCGCCCGCCAAGCCGTAGCCTTGGCGAAGGATGGTCTTGTCCTGCTTCTTTCTATCCAGCGTGAGCCGTCTCGCAGGGGTTGCCGGTACCGTTTATCTCCTTCGTGAACCTTTCTGTTCCTTTGGGCCGCTTCTATGCGATAAAATTGTTCCATGCCCAATCCTGTCCCCACCACGCGCGAGATGGAGCGGATCAACTGGATGGAATTTCGGGAGTGGGTGCCGGAGAGAATTCAAACGGTGCTTCTCCCGCTCGGAACGCTGGAAGCGCACGGAGCAACCGCCAACGGAACGGACATCATTGCCCCGGTCGCGATCGCCCGCGCCATAGCCGATCGGGTGAACGCCATGATCGCGCCGGTCGTTCCGTATGGCTTTACCGGGGTGCTGGACGCCTATCCTGGGGGATTCACCATTCCGGAGGACGTTTACCGCGCCTATGTGCGTGCCGTCGTGGTCGGTTTGGCAGGCAATGGATTTCGTAACATCATCCTGCTTAATGGACACGGTGGTGGACAAACCGCGGTTCTTCAATCGTTAGGCCAGGAGGTCGGCCGGGAAACTTCTACGCGAATCCTCGTGGTTAACTGGTGGTCCTACTGCAGTGATGTCGTGCGCGAGGTCTATGGCGAAGATGGGGGACATGCCGGCAACACCGAAACAGCCTTCATGCTGGCGGTCGATCCATCCCTCGTGCAAAAGGATCGTTATAGCGGCGCGGAAATGGCGACGCCAATTCCCGCACCCAATACCTGGAGTGCCTACCCGTTTCCTTCCAGCATCCTTCTTTATACGGAGGGAGAAGGCTATCCCGACTTCGATCTGGAAAAGGCAAAGGTCTACTTCACCAAAGTAAACGAGAAAATGGCGGCGCTGATCGAAGAAACGATCGCGAAGTGGGAGTTGGCGAAGCTGTAGGCCGATCAACCGCGCTTCGCCAAGATCTTCAACTGTTCAGCTGCCTTCTGCAGTTCGTCCAGTTGTTGCAGCATCGCTTCCTGCTTCTTCAACGTTTCGTCGTTGCCTGCCTTCGCTTGCTGCAAAGCTTTAATGGCGGTCTGAAGCGAGGAGGAAGCGGGCGCCGTCGTAGCAGTGGTGGTCGTCGTTTTCGAGGCGGCCGGAGCGGCCGGTGCATTGGCCGCCTGGACCACCATCAGCGATGGAGTTGGCTGTTGCGCAGCAGTCTGGCCAACGAGGAAGAGCAGTGCTAAACCGCAAATAGCGAAGGTGGCTTTCGAGGTGTGCATTATCTTCCTGCGCGCCCGGCGAAAATGCGGGCGACTCGCACGGCTTCGAGGACTTCCGCCATCTTGGCGTCGATCTTGGTTTGATTGTCGGCGATGCGTGTCTGCTGCGCCTGAACGTCCGCGGCCAGGGCGAGCAGCGTCTCATCATCCTTGCTTGCCGGGCTTTGTCCGGAGCCGGCTGTAACCATGACGGCCATGCTGGCAAAAATGGTCATTGCGATAATTCGCTTCATCGGAAAGATAGCTTCGCTTTTCTTCAGCAAGTCGTGTTCCGGCGCATGGACTTTCCCGATGAAGGGAGCTGGCTAATTCACTTTGCGGCCCGTAAACTGCTTGCCTCTCGTCAGCTCAGTCCGTAGACTCCGCACAATGGCCGGCCAAGGAATGCACCAGTCGCAGAATCTGTCTCTGCAACAGGTCTTGGCTCCGCAACTCCAGCAGAGCCTTCTCATCCTGCAGGCTCCGCTTTTGGAGCTGCGGAACCTTGTCCAACAGGAGATGGAGACGAATCCTGTCCTGGAAGAACTCGCCAACGAAACGGAAGAGCAACAACAGCAGCAAAAGCCGGAGGAAAAAAAGGCCACCACCAGCGACGAAGAATTTAAGGCCGAGTTCGATCAGCTGGCCAAGCTCGACGACGAATGGCGCGATTACATGGCGCAGTCGAGCAGCTACAGTGGTCGCTCGCAGGAGGCCGAGGACAAACGGCAATTCTTTTTCGATTCCATTGCCACCCAGGAAACGCTGCAACAGCACCTCATGGGTCAACTCAATCAGACCGTCCTCAATGCCGACGATCGCAAGACGGCGGAGTTGATCATCGGCAACATCGACGACAACGGCTTCCTCCAAACCAATCCGGAGGAGATGTCACTCAACACCGGGATCGCGCAGGATGACTTCGAGCACATGCTCACGCTCATCCAGAGTTTCTATCCTCCCGGCGTCGGTGCGCGCGATTTGCGCGAGTGCCTCCTCATCCAGCTCAAGCGCGAAGGTAAAGGGAACAGTCTCGAGTACAAGATGATTTCCGAGCACATGGCGGATCTCGGGAAGCGCCGGTTTCCGGAAATCGCGCGGCGCATGGGCATCAGCGTCGAGCAGGTTCAGAAGTGCGCCAATAACATCGCTCAGCTCGATCCGCGACCGGGCGCGATCTTCGCCCAGGCACCCCAGAATTATGTCCTGCCCGACGTGACCGTGGAAAAGATCAACGGCGAATACCAGGTCATTCTGAACGGGGAACAAATTCCGCACCTGCGCATCAGCAACACCTACAAAGACATCATGTCGCAGGATGGCAACGGGAGCGAAGTGAAGGATTACATTCGCGACAAGATTCGGAGCGGGAAGTTTTTGATTAAATCCATTCACCAGCGCCAGCAGACCATTTCGAATATTGCGCATCAGATTGTCTCGCGGCAGCGCGAGTTTTTCGATCACGGCTCATCGCACCTGAAACCGATGACCATGGTCCAGATCGCCGATGCGGTGGGCGTTCACGAGACGACAGTGAGCCGTGCCATCTCCGGCAAGTACATGTCGACTCCGCAAGGCGTCTTTGAGATGAAATATTTCTTCACGCCCGGTTATCAAACCGCCACCGGCGAATCGATGAGCAACACGAGCGTGAAGGAAGCGATTCTTGATCTGGTCAAGAATGAAGAGGGAAACTCTCCCCTGAGCGACAAGGAGATCGTCGAGATATTGAGTAAGCGCGGTATTCCCATCGCGCGGCGCACGGTCGCGAAGTACCGAACAGAGCTGAACATCCTGCCCAGCAACATGCGGCGAAAATATTGACCCGAGGGAGTCAATATCTTCGCCGTGTGAGAAGGGGCTGTTACTCGCAAAAAAAAATTCGCTGTTTCATCTGTCCGAATCTTTGGCTAAAGAATAAGGCGTGAATCCTTTCTTCCGCGCCTCTGTCATCGCCGAATGGCGGGGTTTGCCGGAAGCGAAACCGACGCCGGATCGTTTTGAAGATACGGCTTCACTGCTGCCGAAGTTGATGCAGCGGCTTGGACTGAAGGAGCGACTGCACGAGAGCGATGTCATTGAGGCCTGGGCCGAGATTGTCGGGCCGTTCATCGCCACTCATTCTGCACCTGTCTCTTTGCGCGAAGGAGTTCTCTACGTCCGCGTCTTGCAGCCGGCCTTGCATTATCAGTTCGAGCAAATTTCGAAGGCTGACATCCTGCACAAACTCAAAAAGCGCTTCGGGCGAAAAATCATCCGCGACATTCGGTTTCGGATTGGCTGACGGATGGGCCGCCGGCGGCTGTGAGGCTTCTTTGCCTTGCCTAACGGGGCCTACGCAAAATTTGTGCTTGTGAGTTGTGATGTTCTGGTTCAAACCGGCCTAACCATGAAATTCCGAACACGAATAATGCTGATTGCACTCGTCCTCGGTGCAGGAACGTTCATCACTTTCCGAAGCGTCGGGCAAACTGACACGAGTACGCCTCGGCCGCCAAAGCTGCATCTCGTCATCACCCATCGATGGAAGGTCAAAAAGACCCACGATTTTAAGGCCCTGCTAACGAGGATTGATCCGCGCGGCAGCAAAGGCAGCAAAGCACATTTCATCGAGGACGATGGAACTAAGAACGATTGGCCTCCTCGTGACAAGGCCGATACCGCCGCCGCCGAATCAGCTGACATGGGCGCGACGAAGAACTCCCACAGACCCCCGAGCGTTCATGTTACCCAGACCATTTACACTACGAGCGCAAAGGATCTTGAAGATATTGCGAAGCAACTGACGGAGCCCAATTAGGAGATTTGCCGCAGCGAGGCCTTTGGCATTCGCGACCGATCGGATTGTCGCTCGGTCCGACTGTGCGCCGCCTAAAGGCGGACGGGTCGCTCGAATTTTGTGCTTGTTAGTTTGGTTATTCTAGTTCAAACCGGCCTAACTATGAAAACCCCAAGACGAACCCTAATTCTTCTGCTCTTCCTCGTAGCAGGCGTGCTTGCGACCTTCCGAAGCATTGGGCAAACACCCGCACCTACTCCTGCGCCGCAGAAGGCGAAGCTGCACCTTATCATCCACGACATGTGGGCGGTGAAAAATACGACTGATTTTGAGAACACATTAACTCAGGTCGATCCCCTGGGCGGTAACGGCAGCCAGATCCATTTCAAAAAGGATGATGGAAGCGAGAGTGATTGGCCTCACAGAAATGCCGCCATTAACGGGCCTAAGCTCTCCGAAACGGGCGGCCCGGGTTCGATCAAACCCGCGACCGTTCACGTTACGCAGCAAATCTATACGACGAACGCAGCGGATCTCGAGAAGGTTGTGAGCCAACTGCAGGACTGACGGCACGTTCTCTTCTGAAGACGCCTCGCGCGTTTCCGATAAAACATGTCCTCGCGGCATGTTTTTTGGCTCATTTTCTTCTTATCGCGGTCGTTTCGGCTCGGCAAAGCCTCTGGCTCATCTCAAGAAATCTGACCATCATTCGAGCTGGCGGAGAAAATAGCTGGGAGAAGGCGGAGAAAATCGGCGCGACCGTCTTGGGTGAAAACTTGGCGCGATCGCATCCGTTCCCGCAAACCCTGGCAACCTATCTGCATTTGGCCGGGATCGAAACGGGATATGGCTACTTTGCCCCGAATGTTCCCGGCCCGGGCAAACTCGTCTTTGAGATTCATTTCCGCGACGGAAGGGTCGAGTACGAATCCCCCCACGTGAATAGTCGGGCGGCACGGCTGCGTCTGGCCGGGCTGCTCGATAAAATGGGCGCGGAGGAATACGAGCCTTTGCGCAAGATTATGGTGAAAATGCTCGCCTCCTCCGTCTGGCGCGAGCATTCGGATGTGGAATCGGTGCGCGCTCTTTTTGGATCACTCGTGTTACCGACGATCGCGGATTTTCAAGCCGGTCGCGGCGCCCGCTCTGACTTTCTCTACGGCTATGACGTGATCAATGCGGACCTGGAAACCGCGCCGCAAAACCCTCCGAAGCCATGAGAAGGATGTGGGATCGGTTCGAGAGATTTCTATTTACGCCGGAGTCCGATCGCTGGCTGAGCGTGTTAAGAATCGGCCTTGGACTCCAGGTTCTACTCTACGAGCTCTCGCTGCGCGGCGACTGGAATTATCTTTTTGCTTCGACGAACGAGGGATTGATTGGCCGACAACTCGGCGAAGCGATTGTAAATCTGCACAGCCGCCTCGTCCCGGAAGTTGCGTGGCTCGTCGAAGCGGGCGCGGCATTGGGCTTGCCCGAAGGAACCGTTTTGACGGCAGCCTGGATTGGTTTACTCGGTGCGGGGGTTTGTCTTTCAGTTGGGTGCTTTTCCCGGACCGCGGCGATCCTGGCCTGGTTCATTCACCTCTCCGTAACGACCAGTGGCAGTTTTGTCGCCTACGGAGTCGATAACTTTATGACGATTGGCCTCTTTTACCTGATGCTGAGTCCGTTGCCGGACAGATTTTCGGTCGATGGCCGATCCGACGAAACTTCGCCGGCGTCATCACCGCTTCTCGGATTTTGGAGACGCGTCCTGCAGGTGCACCTCTGTTTTATCTATTTTTTTGGTGGCCTTACCAAATGTCTCGGCAGCGGCTGGTGGGACGGCTCGAACCTTTGGCGGGCGCTCATCCGTCCGCCATTTGATGTCCTCGATCCGGAATGGATCGTGCGCTGCCAGGCTTTCCTCCCGGCAGCGGGCATCGCCATTTGTCTGCTGGAGCTTTGCTATCCTATTTTCATCTGGGGAAAACGTACTGGCAAAGTCTGGCTTGTCCTTATTTGTGTCATGCATCTTGGCATCGGTCTCGCCATGGGGATGTATCTCTTTGCCTCCGTCATGATCATCCTCAATATCGCTGCCTTCGCGCCGGCCCCTCCGGCGCAAGCTCTGGGCGTTGATTCGGCCGCTGGAGAGGTCGCCCTTCCGGCCGTTGTTCGTTAGCTTTCCCGGGCATTTGGACTCGACGGCACGAGAGGGAATTGGGATAATCCAGCCCAGGCGGCAGTCCATACGTCGTGAACACGTCCCACGAGGTCGAAAAAGAAGTGGAGCTTCAGATTGCTCACGTTTTGTTCATCGACGCGGTCGGCTATTCCAAACTTTCGATTAACGAGCAGCGGACTCTCTTTGATCGCTTGAATCAAGTAGTGCGAAGTGCGCCGCAATTCCGTGCGTCGGAAGCTTCCGGACAATTAATCCGACTCCCGACCGGCGACGGAATGGCACTCGTCTTCTACGGTAGCCCCGAAGCGCCGGTGCACTGCGCGGTGGAGATTGCGCGCGCACTGAAAGATTCATCCGAGCTGCCCTTGCGCATGGGCATTCACAGCGGCCCGGTCAGTCGCGTCACTGATGTGAACGACCAATCAAACGCCGCCGGCGCCGGCATCAATGTCGCGCAAAGAGTGATGAGTTGTGGCGACGCCAATCACATTCTTCTCTCAAAACATGCGGCCGAGGATTTGGCGGAGTACCAGTTTTGGCGCCCTTACTTGCACGATCTGGGGGAGTGCGAAGTAAAGCACGGGCTGAATGTTTCGCTCGTTAATCTTTATGGCGACGGCGTGGGTAATCCAGAGATGCCTTTGCGCTGCAGGCAGGCACAAGAAGGGCGCTTAAGGACTGCTTCCCGGCGGCGGCGCAAAGTCGCCTTCGCTTTCTCTGCTGCGGTCTTACTTGCAGTTGCCCTGCTTCTCCTTCTACCGCGTGCGCTGGAGACGAAGAGAAGCGAAAAGGCCATTGCCGTGCTTCCGTTCGACAACTTCAGCGAAAATGGCGAGCACAAGCATATCGCCGATGGCGTGCAGGACGAGATCCTGACTGATCTGGCAAGAGTGGCCGACCTCAAGGTGGTGAGCCGCACTTCGACCATGCAATACCAGGGGGGCGCGCCTCGAAACCTGCGTGAGATCGCGAAGCAACTCGGGGTCAGCCACATCGTCGAAGGCAGTGTGCAATGCCAGGGCAACCGCGTTCGGGTCACGGCGCAATTGATCGATGCCCGGACCGATACGCATCTTTGGGCGCAAACATACGACCGGGAACTCTCTGACATTTTCGCGTTGGAAAGCGGTTTGGCCGAAAAAATTGTGGCGGAGCTTCGCAGTGAACTTTCGCCGCAGGAAAAAGCGGCCATGGAAGAGCGGCCAACAAACAATCTGGTTGCCTATGAATTGTATGTCCGGGGCAAGAGCTTCGTCGATCAATCGGTCTTCAACTCGGGAAAGGACAATCTGGAGCAGGCTTTACAACTGCTGGGGCAGGCCGTCTCGATCGACCCATCATTTGGCGCAGCTTACTTTCAGATCGCGCATGCTCACGACCAGATGTTCCATCGCGGGTTCGATCACTCCACGGCTCGCCTGGAAGCGGCGGAGAGCGCGATCAAGAAATTGGAACAATTACGTCCCGATTCGGGTGAGGCGCACCTCGCCCGGGCCAAGCACCTTTACTGGGGCTATCTAAATTACGATGCAGCGCGTCAGGAGCTTCTCCTGGCTCAGCGAACTTTGCCTAACGACTCCATTTCTTTTCTCCTCCTTGGTTACATTGATCGACGGCAGGGACGCTGGAACCAATCCGCCGAGAACATGGAACACGCGCTCGAACTGGATCCGCAGAATCCACAGAACGTTTTCGTCCTGCAGCAACTCGCCAAAACCTTCGAATGTCTAAGGGATTATTCCGCGGCCCGGAGCACTCTGCGACGTGCCCTTGAACGGTCGCCCAAAGATCAGACCAGTCGTGTGCAACTGGCCCTGTTAGACCTGGCCGGCCAGGCTGACACGCATCCTCTGCATTCAATTCTGGAAACTTTACGTT
>Ga0157372_10004402_pt1 | contig 15022 bp, 9 predicted proteins | sample C55metaG_FD_115307 | JGI IMG/M metagenome (GOLD analysis project Ga0157372, IMG submission 115307) | Corn rhizosphere microbial communities from Kellogg Biological Station, Michigan, USA - C5-5 metaG | ecosystem: Host-associated > Plants > Roots > Rhizosphere > Soil | place: USA: Michigan... | reverse complement strand
TGCCAAAGGTGAAATGCAGGTGGAACAGTTCCTGGAAGTGGATACAACACAACCGCGCGATACCGCGGCGGGGCCGTCTGTCGTAAAATATCCTCCTCTGTTTGGGATGAAATGGATACTGCCGGCGGGCTTCGACTCGGTGATCTATTATGGAGCGGTTCCTGCCACTGACAGCTGTCACCGCACCCGTACCGACATCTATCATCCCCCTGCGGATGATACGGGCACATGGACGGATATTCGCTGGTGTAAGCTTACGGATGGACTAGGCCACGGGTTGCTCATTGCCGCCGACAGCTCTCTTCTGAACCTGCGCATGCACGGTCGTCAGCTGAATATAGACCATCCTTATACCGGCCCGGACAAGGACAGTTACCATTACATATATATAGTGCGGGAATTGGTCTCACCGGAAAAATAGCCCAATTCCCGCATATCGCTAATGTCTGAGGACTTCGGCGGGGAACTTCGCAGACCTGCTTCGTCACGGTCTGTCTCGTTCGTACCCTTCGCTTCGCTCGGGTACTTCGAAAGGTCCTTCTCGTTCGTAACCTTCGCCAGAGGCTCGGTTATGGACGAACCGCTTCCAGCGGTTCCTTGTAGGTAACGCCACAGAGACGTATCTTTAACGCATGTTAATCAAATTCTCTTTGCTGCTGAGCGCTGTACTAACAGCCTTCCTTACCTGCAAAGCTCAACAGGACATCCTTCCTGCCGCGGACTCCCTCATCCGGCGGATACTGCCTGCTGAACAGGCCAATGATCTTATATTGGAAACATTACCGTCAGCGGAGAACAAAGATGCTTTTGAAATAGAGCAGGGGCCAAAGCACAAGATCATTCTCCGCGGCAGCACGGGCGTCGCGCTTGCCTCGGCCCTCTATTATTACCTCAATGAGTACTGTCATTTCCAGATCACCTGGAATGGCACGCATTTGGACTTCTTCCAGGATCAGCGGCTGCCTGAAGTTCCGGTGAAGATACACAGGACGACTCCTTATACTTATCGTTACTATCTCAACTACTGCACCTTCAACTATAGCATGAGCTGGTGGGACTGGCCTCGTTGGGAAAAGGAGATAGACTGGATGGCCCTTCACGGCATCAATACCCCGCTGGCCATCACCGGAGAGGAATATACCTGGTATACGGTATATAAAGAAATGGGATTCCCGGATGAGGAATTACAGGCGTTTTTTAGCGGTCCCGCTTACTTCGCATGGGGCTGGATGGGCAATCTGGATGGATGGGGAGGCCCCCTGCCGCTGAGCTGGATCAAAAGCCATGCGGAGCTGCAGAAAAAAATACTGCAACGTCAGCGCTCATTGGGTATGCGGCCGGTGTTGCCGGCCTTCACAGGTCATGTGCCGGCAGCCTTTTCAAAACATTTCCCCTCCGCAAAGATCAAGACCACCAATTGGAAGAATGGATTTGCCGACACCTATATCCTCGATCCTTCGGACCCGATGTTCGCCATCATCGGTAAAAAATTTTTAGAAACACAGACCCGCATTTTTGGCACCGACCATCTCTATTCCTCCGATACATTCAACGAGAATGAGCCGCCTTCGGACGATCCTGCTTTCCTGGCAGACCTGAGCCGGCGTCTTTATGAAGGCATGCGCTCGGCCGATACAGCCGCGATCTGGGTCATGCAGGGATGGCTTTTTTATAGCGACCGGAAGTTTTGGAATGCTCCACAGATAAAAGCTCTGCTGGATGCTGTCCCCAATGAACACATGCTGTTGCTGGACCTGGCGGCAGAGATCGAACCCATCTGGAGACGAACAAATGCATTTTACGGGAAGCCCTGGATCTGGAATATGATACACAATTTTGGCGGCAACATAAGCATGTTCGGCCGGATGGATGGAGTAGCTTCAGGCCCCGCCGCAGCGCTGCACGATAAGGCCTCCGGCAGGATGCAGGGCATCGGTCTTACCATGGAAGGCATCGAGCAGAACCCCGTCCTGTATGAATTGATGACAGCCCATACATGGCGCGACTCCGCCATCGACCTCGACAAATGGCTGCCAGATTACGTGACCAACAGATATGGACATACGGACAAGTCAGCTATTGCAGCCTGGAAGATCTTGCGCAACACCGTATACAATGGGAAAGATATCCGCGATGGGGCGGAGTCGATCATCACCGGCCGGCCTACATTTTCAGCGGCCACTATCTGGACACGTACGAAGCTGAACTACGAGCCTTCCGACCTGCTCCCCGCATGGGACCTCTTTATGGAGGCTGCGCCCGCATGTCACAACAGCGATGGATTTCAATACGACCTGGCAGACATCACCCGCCAGACCCTGGCCAATTATGCCCACACCCTCCAGGAAAAATGGATACAGGCTTACAGGGAAAAAAATAGCAGCGCCTTTGCCAGCTCCACCCGCCGCTTCCTGGAGCTCATCGACGATATGGACAAGCTGCTGGCCACCCGGAAGGATTTTCTTCTCGGACCCTGGATCGCCGACGCACGTCGCTGGGGGACCACAGCAGCTGAAAAGGACCTGTATGAACGAAATGCCCGCGACCTGATCACCCTCTGGGGCGATGCCAACAGCCCTCTTCATGAATACTCCTGCCGTCAATGGAGCGGTCTGCTGACGGATTTTTACAAGGCCCGGTGGCAGCAGTTCTTCGATTTGCTCCGAAATTGCATGGAAGGCTCATTACAGCCCGATCTGGAGGCATTCGATAAAAAGATCAGCGCATGGGAATGGGAGTGGGTCAACAGCCGGAAAGACTATCCAACAAGCCCTGCAGGCAAGACGGTGTCCATCGCCCGGCTGCTGTACAAAAAATACCGCGCGGTCATGGGGAAAGACATGTTCCGGGCGCACTGAAAGCACTAAAACGTTTTTATGTGTACCAAATACGCAGCGGTCTAAAAATCACCCGATTGCATAAAAAATTTTTGTAAAAATATGCGCTGAAATGCGCGCCGATTCGCATTTTGTCATACCTTCATAACATGTGAATAACCTACCCTTCTAATGACCTTCTCCCTAACGAAAACCGCTTGCATAAGAAAAGATGCGTGTTTAGTTTAACCAATTCTTTAAATCTTTAACACCTCTATCAGATGAAGCCAAATGCACTTACCGCGACGGTTAATTCCGTCAGCTCTCCACTGACCGCCTTGCCAACCGCCAAGATTGTTCGCCACCCTCAAGCCAAAAAGCTTAAGGATACGCCATTGGCATCTCCTCCCGATGAAGAGACGATCCGCAGGTTGAACCTCCTGGCGAAACAGTACCCCTTCTGTATCGAGCATCGGGGTAACAACAATAAGTTGTTGTAAATCAGGCTTGCTCCGGCAAAGCCTTTGAATTCAGAATGACCTCCAGTTTGCAGCCTTTACCGGGAGCGGAATCGATCTCTACTCTTCCATTGTATAATTCTGCCCTGCTGATTATATTGGAGATACCGACCCCTTTACGCCGCATCCGGGGATCGAACCCCTTCCCATCATCCTTTACCGAAAGAGATATCTGCTCATTCTCCTTGTTGAGCTCGATGCTTACATGGGTGGCCTGGGCGTGTTTGAGGATATTGTTCAGCTGCTCCTGTATGATACGATAGACATTTATCTTCTGCTCGGGCAGCAGCGTGCTTTCGTCCAGGCCTGTGATATTCAGCCGGATCTTCATTTTCTTCACCGCGAGGATGCTGCGTATCAGCTCCTTGATGGACTGGATCAGCCCAAGATCATTCAGCGTAGGCGTGATCAGCTCCTTGGACAGCTTGCGTATCTCCTCGATGGCCATGGAAATATTCTTGCGGCTCTTGGCCAGCAGCTCTATCCGCGGTTCCGTCTCCTCGATGGCGACATCCAGGTACAGCTTGGAAGTAGCCAGGATCTGGTTGATATTGTCATGCAGCTCCTGTCCCAGCTCGAACCGCTCGCGCTCCTGCGCGCCCAGCACCACTTCGGTGATCTGCTGCTGCTTGAGCTTCTGTTGCAGGGCCAGCTCCTTTTCCAGCCTGACCCTTTCAGTGACATCATTGATAATTACCTGCATCGACATCTTCCCAAAATAGTCGATCAGGTGGGAAGTTATCTCCACGATCATGATCTCCTTTGCCTTGTTGCTGTGATGCCATAGCTTCTTCTCGACAGGCTGCATATTTGCCAGGCTCACGATGCTCTCCAGGAATTCCTCCGCCTCGCCGGGTGGATGCAGGTCCCGCATGGTCAGCTGCATGAATTCATTCTTGTCGAATCCATATTTTTCCAGGGCAGCGTCGTTGACCTCCATGATATGGAGTGTATCCAGGTCATATATCCAGGTTGGATAGGGATTCTTGTAGAATATCTTCTTATACTTTTCTTCCGAGGTACGGATGATCTCTTCAGACCGCCGCCGCGCGGTGATATCCTGAATTGCCCCGATGACACGCTGGGGGCGGTTGTCGGAGGAGTAAATAATATACCCGCGGTCATGAACATATGCATATTCACCATTGCTTTTTTTCAGACGATATTCATCCTCCCATTTTGTCACCTTGCTCTCCAGGATGATGCTCCGCAGCCTCTCCAGGACACGGCATTTGTCATCCGGATGAAGGATACCCTCCCAGAAATCCTGGGGGCTGACGGCATCGACAATATCATACCCGAACAGCTGCTTGTAGGCGTCACCGACCAAAAACACCTCATTGGTAAGGAGGTTCCAGTCCCATATGGCGTCATTCGTCGCCTTTACGACAGTATTGAACCGCTCGTTGCTTTCACGCAGATTCTCCAGCGTGCGCTTCCGCTCCACGCTGTATTGGATGGATTTTGTGAGCAGTCCTTCGCTGAACTCCCCCTTTACAAGGTAGTCCTGAGCGCCTTCCTTTATAGCCTCTACGGCCAGATTGGTATCGGACAGACCGGTAAGTATGATCACCGGGATCTTCTGCACCGCAGGCTTTAGCTGAAGAAAGGAATTGATGCCGAAACTGTCCGGCAACGTGAGATCCAGCAGCACGAGATTGATCTCCTCCGATTGTAATATCTCATATGCCCGTCGAATCCTGTCCGTTGAATACAACCTGACGATGCCCAGACTGGATTGCCTAAGCATACGTTCTATCAGGAAAAGATCGCTGGGGTTGTCCTCTACAGTCAGGATGCTGAAACCATTGTTCATTTTTTGCATCACACGTTCGTTTTGGAAATTATCCAATGTCTATCCTCCGACGAACCGCTTCGGCGGTTCCTGGAATTACTGCTAATCAATTGAGCCTAGGTGGGGTATGGGGATGTGTAGTGAAGATCATTCCCTTCTATAAATATACCGTTTTTGAAAGAAATAATAAAAAACCGTTTTAGTATAATGCCCCCTTACGGCAAGTCGGAGCATAACAGAGCGGACCGCAGATCCGCTGCCCGAAGGGCCATCATAAACCTTTTTTGCCCCCGACATAAATTCCAGATAATGAGGGGCAAAAAAAATCCCCCGTGTTAGCGGGGGATGCACTAATCAAATACCATAACCATTAAACCTTATCCTATTAGACCCCTAATTTACTCCATTTTCTTTTTACAGACAAAAAACTTCTGCGGTCATTTTTACTGAAATGTTCCAAACAGTAGGTATAAACCCTTATATATGACGTAGTTAAGTACGTAAATTTTTTCTTTACATATTTCTTGCCTTTTCGCCTGTCCGGAAGCAGGGTTTTATCTGTTTTTTTGACGGTTATACGGTGATCAGGCAGGAGTAAAAGCAAACCCGAATTGACTACCCTCGCCCAGACGGCTGTCCACCCAGATACATCCGCCCTGGGCTTCGATAAATTCTTTTGAAATAGAGAGCCCCAGTCCGGTGCCATTGTGGTCGTATGAACCGGGTACCTTAAAATAGCGGTCGAATATCCTGGGAAGATACTTTTCTTCAATGCCATTGCCATGATCCTTTACCAGGAATTCTACCCTGCCATCTTTCCTGAAAGCACAGACCTCTATCCCCGCGTCCTCCGGCGAATACTTGATGGCGTTGGTGAGGAAATTGATCAGCACCCACGATGTCTTTTCCACATCCGCCTGTATCGGCGGGAGGCCGTTGGCAATATCCGCCTTTATCTGCACATGCTTCTGCTGCGCCTGGAACTGCACTGCCTGGATGGCCTGGTTCACGATCACCGAGGGTTCCGCCGTCTGCAGCTTCAGCTGGATCTTGCCCGTCTCCACCTGGGACATATTCAGCAGCTCACCCGTGATCTTCAACAGCCGGTCGGCATCGTCGGTAATGCTGCGTATCAGCTCCTGCTGCTCGTTGCTTAGATCCCCTACTCTTTTGTCGGTGAGCAGGCGGGCGCTCATCTTGATGGACGAGATAGGCGTTTTCAGCTCATGGGAGACGGTAGCTATGAAGTTCGTCTTTGCCTCATTGAGCTCATGGAAAGGAGTAATGTTACGCAATACGATCACCTGGCCGATGACGGCCTCGTTATTGGTAACATCCAGCACATCTTTGTTGAAATAGCTTTCCTTATTGTCGGCATAGATCTTCAGCTCTGTCTTTTTTGGCTCAACCTGCAGCAATGTCCGCATCAGATCATTGGCCAGCGCGACGTCGGGAGCATACCTCCCGTTGATATCCGCCTCCTTCAGTCCCAGCAGCTTTTCCGCGACGGCATTGAGAAAAAGGATATTCTTTTTTTCATCCAGACCGATGATGCCATCCCGCATCTGGTTGATGATGGTCTCGATACGGCTTTTTTCGAACTTGATCCTGGCCAGGTTGCTGCTCTCGTATTCATCCAGCTTGCCCGCCATTATATTGAAGGCATTGGCCAGATCGCCAAACTCATCATCCTGCTTGAGATAGATGCGCTTCTTATAATTTTTTCCCGCTATTTCCTGTATACCTTCCGAAAGACTGCGGATAGGGTCGGAAATGATACCGGGCAGATTGAATATAAAAGTAAAGGCCACCAGGGTAAGGATGGTAAAGACGACCCCGAGAGTGCTTTTCGCATTTTCGGCCGTATGCTGCGCTGTAGCGCTTTTTCGCTGGATGGCCATTTCATTTACTTCCTGTATCCGGTAGATGGACCGCCGTATATCCGGATAATTGCTGGTGTCGGAGGGGTTGGCCAGCATGTCGTTATAGTTCCTGGTCAGGTCATCAGTAGCCTCCCTCTCTCCTATTTCGGTGATATTCGCCTGCTGTTTGCGCAGATTTTCCCGGAAGACCCCGGCGGCATCTTTCTTTACATTGATATTTTCCAGCGAAGCCAGCATCCTGTTGCAATAGGTCAGCGACTCGTAATTGTTCTGGAGCACCTGACGCCCTTCATTGCTCAGACGATTGATATAAAAAAGCCCCAGCACGCCAAATAAAAGAATGACGATAAAAAGGAAAAGCAACCCCACCGACAATTTGGTTTTTAATCGTACGCTCATATCAGGAAAGTATTACCACATCGATGTCCGATGCGGCCAGCTTGTTTAAAAGTTGATTGAATACGGCCGTGCTGAGGATCACGTTGTACAGGCTGAGATGCGGCTTGCCGATGCAAATGGTAGTGATGCCATGCTGCTCCGCTGTTTCCATGATACCTTTGGCAATATTGCTTTGCTTCATCCTGATCACTTCCGCCCCCAGCTCGGTCGCCAGCTTGAAATTATTGATCAGATGGCGTTGTGCGGCCAACCCGATCTTATCTCCATCCTCTTTTGGCGTCTGTACATACAGCACGATCCATTTTGAATGATAATAAGCGGCCAGCCGGGCCGCCTTACGAATAACCTTTTTCGCTGTTTCATGATTGCTGCCGATACAGGCCAGAAAACGTTCCGCCCGCAAATGTGTGCTCCTGGGCAGCTCGGTCTCGATCTTCCGCTCCACCTGTGACGCCACTTCCTTCAGCGCCAGCTCCCGCAGCTGCAGTATCCTATCCGCCCGGAAGAAATTCTTCAACGCGGTCTCTATCTTGTCCTGTGTATAGATCTTGCCCTCCTTCAGCCGGGTCACCAGCTCGTCCGCCGTAAGGTCGATGTTCACCACCTCGTCCGCCTCCCTCAGCACACTGTCCGGTATGCGCTCAGCCACCTCTACCCCCGAAATGTTCCTTATCTCCTCGTTGAGGCTTTCGATATGCTGGATATTCACGGCGCTGATGACATTGATGCCCGCATCCAGAATGTCCATCACATCCTGCCAGCGTTTTTCATTCTTGCTGCCTTCGATATTGGTATGCGCCAGCTCATCGATGATCACCACCTCCGGGTGCAGGTTGATCACGGCCTGCACATCCAGCTCCTCCAGCTCCTTTCCCTTATAGAACAGCTTTCTTCTGGGCAGCACGGGCAGACCTTCCAGCTGGCTCGCCGTTTCCTTCCGTCCATGGGTCTCGATATACCCGATCTTCACGTCCACCCCGTTACGCAGAAGGGACTGCGCCTCCTGCAGCATCCGGAAAGTCTTTCCCACCCCGGCGCTCATGCCGATGTATATCTTGAACTTACCCCGGCGGGATTTCCGGATCAGCTCAAGGAAATGCACTGCATCGGGATTCTTATTGTTCGCTATGGTTGCTTCGTCCGCCATCAATGCAAGTTATCCAATGCAATATTCAGCTTCAGCACGTTTACTTTGGAAGGACCGAACAAGCCTGCTAACGGTGCGTCAGTCAACTTTTTGATCAGCTCGTTCAGGCTTTCCTCCTTTAGCCCTCTTACGGCCGCGATCCTCTTCACCTGTACCCTGGCTCCTTCTGGAGAGATGTCGGGATCGAGACCACCGCCGGAGTAAGTTACTAATTCCGAAGGAATATCCTCCTTTTTCACACCGGGGTTATGAACAAGGAAGCTGTCGATCCTGGACTGCACATCCTTCAAATAGTCGGGATTGGAAGGCCCTTTGTTGCTGCCGGCGCTGCCCGCGGCATTGTATCCTGCGGCGGAAGGGCGCCCCCAAAAAAATCTATCCTGTGTAAAGCTCTGTCCTTCCAGTGCAAAACCGACTGTTTTTCCATTGACGGATAAGGTCTCGCCGGCGCCGTGAGCAGGCGCTGCCTGTGCGATCAGCCAGATAAGCAAGGTATAAACACCGCAAAAGACGACTATACAGACGGCCGTCAACTTTAGTGAGGGTAAGATATGTTGTCGCATGTTAAAACCAGTTTGATATGAACAGATCAATTAGCTTAATTCCAATAAAGGGCACGACCACCCCACCCAATCCATAGATAAGCAGATTGCGGCGAAGCAGCGTGCTGGCCCCGATGGGCTTATAGGTGATGCCTCGCAAAGCCAGCGGTATCAGCAGGGGAATGATGATGGCATTGAAGATGACAGCCGAGAGGACAGCGCTCTCAGGACTATGCAGCCGCATGATATTCAGCGCCTGCAATCCGGGTATCGAGGCAATGAACAACGCCGGAACAATGGCAAAGTATTTCGCCACGTCATTGGCAATGCTGAAAGTGGTAAGCGTTCCACGCGTCATCAGCAATTGCTTGCCTATCTCTACGATCTCGATCAGCTTGGTGGGATCATTATCCAGGTCCACCATATTACCAGCCTCTTTGGCTGCCTGCGTACCGCTGTTCATGGCCACGCCAACATCCGCCTGGGCCAGCGCGGGAGCATCATTGGTGCCGTCGCCCATCATGGCGACCAGTTTACCGCCCTGCTGCTCCTTGCGTATATAGTTCATCTTATCCTCCGGCCTCGCCTCTGCGATAAAATCATCCACGCCCGCCTTTTGGGCAATATACTTTGCCGTGAGAGGATTGTCGCCCGTCACCATCACCGTCTTTACACCCATCTTCCGCAGCCGGTGAAACCGCTCCTGTATGCCGGGCTTGATGATATCCTGCAGCTCGATTACACCCAGCACCCGTCCATTCTGGCTTACGGCCAGCGGTGTGCCGCCATTCGACGCAATCTCTTTTACCTTGCTTTCCGTTTGTTCCGGAAAACTGTTACCCGCCCTGGTAACAAGGGTCTTGATGGCGTCAAAAGCTCCTTTGCGGATAATGACGCCGTGCCTGTCAGGCCCTTTTACTCCGGCCACTTCCAACTGTCCATCGTTTGCCTGTCCACCAGCGGAACCTCCGGCCCCTTCCTCCATGAGATCGATGCCGCTGCAGCGGGTCTCGGCGGTGAAAGCGACAAATTTTGCGCTCTTTGTCTGAAAGCCGGACGTACTCAGGCCCGCCAGCTCGATGATGGATTTGCCTTCCGGCGTCTCATCCGCCAGCGAAGCCAGTACACAGGCCTCTATAAAGGCTTTTTCATCCACGCCCGGCGCCGGCCAGAAATGCGTAGCCTTACGATTGCCGATGGTAATGGTGCCGGTCTTGTCCAGCAGCAGCGTATCCAGGTCTCCGGCAGTCTCTACGGCCTTCCCGCTCTTGGTGATCACATTGGCACGGAGCGCCCTGTCCATACCCGCAATGCCGATGGCGCTCAGCAATCCGCCGATGGTGGTGGGTATCAGACATACAAATAAGGAAATAAAGGCGGCAATAGTAATGGGCGTGCTTGCATAATCTCCAAAAGGCTTCAGCGTAACGCACACGATAATAAAGATGATGGTAAACCCTGCCAGCAGAATAGTAAGGGCTATCTCATTAGGCGTCTTTTGCCTCGAGGCGCCTTCTACCAGCGCGATCATCTTGTCCAGGAAACTTTCCCCGGGCTGGGTGGTCACGCATACCTTGATCTTATCGCTAAGCACCTTCGTTCCACCGGTGACACTGGACTTATCGCCACCGGCCTCCCGGATAACAGGGGCGCTTTCACCCGTGATCGCACTCTCGTCGATGGTAGCCAGCCCTTCGATGATCTCCCCATCCATGGGAATGGTGTCGCCGGCTTCGGCAATAAAGACATCCCCTTTCTTTAACTGCGAGGAAGGGACGGTCTTGACCTCACCTACATAGATCTCTCCTACCGGGAAGACCTTTTTGGCCGGAGTATCCTCTCTTGTCTTGCGCAGACTGTCGGCCTGTGCTTTGCCCCTTGCTTCTGCGATGGCTTCCGCAAAGTTTGCAAACAGCAGGGTGATGAACAAGATGAGGAAGATGATGAGGTTATATATGAAGCTGCCTTGTGAATGTTCCCCCGACAGGATCCAGATACAGACGACCAGCATCACTACCGTGCCTATTTCTACGGTGAACATGACGGGATTGCGAAATAGTATGCGGGGATTGAGCTTTATAAAGGATTGCCGGATCGCCTCCCGTACCAGGGTCGGCTCGAACAATTTGTTTGCTTTATACTGTTTTGACATACATTTAATTTATTTCCCGGACGCCGGCGCCTTTTTCGACATGGGAGTACATCGCAAGTACGCCGGAGGGTCGCCCGGAAATGATTTAAGGATGAGGCATGCTAAAAAATTCTGCTATCGGTCCCAGCGCCAGGGCCGGGAAGAATGACAACGCCGCTACGATGATGATCACGGCAAAGGTCATGATCCCGAAAGTGCTTGTATCCGTCTTGAGTGTACCTGCGGACTCAGGTATATATTTCTTTTTAGCCAGTATGCCGGCAATGGCCACGGGACCTATGATAGGCAGGAACCGGCCCAGGAGCATAACGGCGCCGCAGGCTATATTCCAGAACGGGGTATTGTCACCCAATCCTTCAAAACCAGACCCATTGTTGGCCGAGGCGGAAGTAAACTCATAGAGCATCTCCGAAAACCCATGATAACCCGGGTTGTTCAGCCAATTCGCATAGGTCTTGGGGTCATGCGCAAAGAGATAAGAGGACAGGGCTGTAAAGGCAAGTATTAAAAAAGTATGCAGAAGGGCGATCATCGTCGCGATCTTCATTTCTTTGGCCTCGATCTTTTTTCCCAGGAACTCCGGGGTTCGGCCTACCATCAGCCCGCTGATAAAAACCGCGATGATGATAAATATATAGAAATTGAGAAATCCTACTCCTACTCCGCCATAAAAGGAGTTGATCATCATTCCCCACAATGCGAACATGCCAGTCAATGGAGTAAGGCTGTCATGCATGGCATTGACAGACCCATTGGACGTCACCGTGGTCGTCACAGCCCAGTAAGCCGAAGCAGCAGAGCCAAAACGGACTTCTTTCCCTTCCATGCTACCCATATGCTGTGCTATGCCCATGCTTGCTATGTTAGGATTGCCTTTTATTTCGTAGTAAATGGAAGGAATGACGAAGATGAGGAAGCCCACCGTCATCACGCCAAAGACCATCCATGCCAGCTTCTTTCTCTTCAGGATATGCCCCAGGGCAAAGACCATGGCGATAGGGATCAGGATAATGCTTATGTTCTCCACCATATTGGTGAGATAGTTGGGATTTTCCATCGGCTGGGCCGAGTTGGCCCCAAAGAATCCACCTCCATTGGTACCCAGCTGCTTGATCGCCACCATGGCGGCGACAGGCCCACGGCTGACATGTACTGTATCGCCTTGCATGGAGACAAACTGGTCTTTTCCTTTAAAGGTCATCGGTGTGCCGTTGAACAACAATATAACGGCAACGACAATGGACAAAGGCAGCAATACACGGGTACAGCTGCGTACAAAATAGGTATAGAAGTTGCCCAGCTTTTCCGTGGTCTTCTCGCGCATAGCGTTGAATACGACGGCGCAGGCCGCCATACCGGCGCCTGCGCTGATAAACTGGAACAGCATCAGCACCAGCTGTCCCAGATACGACACACCCGTCTCACCTGAATAGTGCTGGAGATTTGTATTCGATACGAAGCTGACCGTGGTGTTGAAAGCAAGATCCGCCGGCATGGACGGGTTCCCGTCGGGATTCAGGGGAAGCCAGCTCATGTTCATGAGGATAAGCATGGAGAAAAGGAACCAGATCAGGTTGATAGTCAGCAGCGCCGTCAGGTGCTGTTTCCAGCTCATCTCCTTTTCAGGACGAATGCCACTGAGCCGGTAAAAAAGCTTGTCGATGGGCTGGAAGATCCTGTCCGCCCAGGTGGGCTCTCCCATATATATCTTTCCAATGTATCTCCCGAGGGGAATGGCCAGCAGGATGGTGATGAGATACATGGCTATTACGCCTATAATTTCTGTGCTCATATTCTTTGGGCTTAGAATTTTTCAGGTTTTACCAGCACATAACATAAATAGCAGAATACCAGAATAGAGATGATGAATAGTAGTAGCATGTGTTTATATTTTGTCTTCTTATTGCCAAACGAGGTGCCTGGCTTGGATGCCAACACATAGTGGATTGATTTGTAGGGACATGTAGAAACACTGCCCAAATGCAGGCAAGCTGTAACCGTATCAAAATGAAAATAGCCTTGTCAAAATGGAAATCCGGCGAGGTATCAGGCTTCGGCGCTGATATGGTATTCTTCTATCTTCCTGTATAGTGTGGTGAGGCCGATGTTGAGCAGCCGGGCGGCTTCCGTCTTATTGCCCCTGGTGTGATTGAGGACCCTTTGTATATGGAGCTTTTCCACGCTGGCCAGGTCAAAGGCGGAGATAGGGCCATTGGGTCGGGAAGTGGTGAACCGGAATTCTGCCGGCAGGTCGTCTACCGTCAGCTCCGGACCGTCGGAGAGAATAGTGGCTCTTTCGATGACATTCTTCAGCTCCCGGATATTCCCCTTCCATTCGTGCTGCTGAAGAGATTCCAAAAAGGATTTGCTCATGGAGTCGATGCGTTTGCCACTTTTGGAAGCAAATAGCTTTAAATAATAGGCGGCGATAAGGGGTATGTCTTTCATCCTTTCCCGCAGGGAAGGAAGGGGAATGGTAAATACATTCAGCCGGTAGAAGAGATCTTCCCGGAACTTCCCTTCCGACACCTCCTGTTGCAGATCCCGGTTAGTGGCGGCAATTATCCGGACATCGACCTTTGTAGGGCGGGTGTCTCCCACCTTGATAAATTCATTTGTCTCCAGCACCCGCAGCAGCTTGACCTGCAGGTCGACATGCATTTCTCCTATCTCGTCGAGGAAAAGGGTTCCCGTATCGGCTTCTTCGACCAATCCCTTTTTGTCCCGGGTGGCGCCGGTGAAAGCTCCTGCTTTATGCCCGAAGAGCTCGCTTTCCAGCAGCTCCTTGCCAAAGGCGCTGCAGTTCAATGCGACAAAGGGTTTGCCGGCCCTTTTGCTGCCCTGGTGGATGGCCTGGGCAAACACTTCCTTGCCCGTGCCTGTCTCACCCAGCAACAGTACGGTGGTTTCTGAAGGTGCAACCTTTTTAGCCAGGGCGATGGCTTCCCCTATCCGGGGGGATTCTCCGAGGATCCCGTCAAAAGTATATCGTTTACCTACCTGCTGCTCCAGCTGCCGCACCCGCTTTTGCAGCTGTACCTTTTCCATGGCCCTTGCCAGAAGAGGGATGATCTTGTCGTTGTCGTCGCCTTTGGTAATGTAGTCGAAAGCGCCGTTCTTCATGGCATTGACGCCGTCGGCGATATTACCATAGGCGGTGAGGAGAATGGTTTCGAGAGAAGGATAGCGCGACTTGAGCTCTTTTATAAAATCCACTCCGTTGCCATCCGGCAGTTTGACATCGCTGAGCAGCACATCAACCTCTCCTTTTTCCAGCAGTTTGGTTCCCTGCTTGAGATTTTCCGCCTCCAGTACGGTAAAGCCTTCCAGCCGGATGATCCGTGCGAGCAGGGACCGCAGCTTTTCTTCGTCGTCGATGATAAGTACTGTGCCGGGGGACATGAAATGGAAATTAGAGGGCAAACTTAAACGAAAAATAGTACATTTGCGTCCCGGGTTTTGGCGGGGTGCATGCCCGCAGCCAGGGGCCGTTATAAAGCCGTATCGGAGAGGTGCCGGAGTGGTCGATCGGGACGGTCTCGAAAACCGTTGTGCGGGCAACTGTACCGAGGGTTCGAATCCCTCACTCTCCGCAATTCTTGGTCAAGACAGAGAAACTTAAAGAAAGAAAGCCAGTAACGACGCATGTTTGCTGGCTTTTTCATTTTTACCCTTCCTTGGTTTTATCTCCCTTTTTCGACGTGGTTCAGTGAGTGATTCGTGTAGTATTTCACTTTACTCCATCTTACTCACTTAAACCTTTGTAACTG
>Ga0157372_10004399_pt1 | contig 15029 bp, 7 predicted proteins | sample C55metaG_FD_115307 | JGI IMG/M metagenome (GOLD analysis project Ga0157372, IMG submission 115307) | Corn rhizosphere microbial communities from Kellogg Biological Station, Michigan, USA - C5-5 metaG | ecosystem: Host-associated > Plants > Roots > Rhizosphere > Soil | place: USA: Michigan... | reverse complement strand
AATATGATGAACCTGGAACTGTTGTTTTACGCTACCAAGGCAACCGGCGACTCGAGCTTTTATAAAATAGCGGTTACCCATGCCAATACCACTATGAAAAACCACTTCCGCCCGGATTTTAGCTCGTATCACGTAATTAACTATGATGAACAAACAGGGGCGGTAAAAGAAAAGAAAACCGCACAGGGCTTTGCTAATGAGTCGGCATGGGCAAGGGGACAATCCTGGGGGCTATACGGCTATACAGTTATGTACCGCGAAACTAAAGACAAAAAATACCTTGAGCAGGCAAAAAATATAGCGCATTTTATATTGACCAATCCAAACTTGCCTGCCGATAAAATACCTTACTGGGATTATAACGCACCAAACATCCCCAATGCGTTGCGCGATGCTTCTGCAGCATCAGTTATGGCCTCGGCCTTGCTTGAACTTTGCCGTTATGTTGATAAAAAGGATGGCCAGGAGTATTTTAATACAGCTCAAACTATTATCAAAAACTTATCTGCACCGGCATATAAAGCTGACTTGAACACTAACGGAGGTTTTATTTTGAAACACAGCGTGGGCCATTTTCCGGCAGGTACCGAAGTTGACGTACCTTTAACTTATGCCGATTATTACTTTGTTGAGGCTATGCAGCGTTATAAGGCTTTTGCCAAATAACGCTATATTTGGCCCATGGCATTAGGTAAAGGCAGACTTGAAGCATTTAGTGATGGTGTAATTGCCATCATTATTACCATTATGGTGTTAGAGTTAAAGGTTCCGCATGGCGAAAGCCTGGAAGCTTTAAAGCCGCTTATCCAGGTTTTTTTAAGCTATCTGCTCAGCTTCGTATATGTAGGCATTTACTGGAACAATCATCACCATACCATGCAGGCTGTGCGGTCGGTAAATGGTAAAATATTGTGGGCCAATTTGCATCTCTTGTTCTGGCTTTCGCTGATCCCATTTGTAACCGGCTGGATGGGGGAGAACCGCTTAACCCAATGGCCGGTATTTTTTTACGGCGTAGTATTGATCATGAACGGGATCGCCTATCGGATTTTAGCCCTTAGCCTGATAAAACATCATGGCGAAAACTCATTGATAGCACAAGCCTTCGGCAATGATTTTAAAGGGAAAATTTCTGTGGTGCTATACGCAGTAGCTATTTTATGTACCTGGTTAAATCCTGCTATAAGCGTTGTAATTTATGTGGTGGTAGCCGGTAGCTGGTTTATACCCGATAAACGTTTTGAACGCCTTCTCGAATCGGAATAATTACTTACAGGTTGTGGATGTATGACAGCATCAGCCCCACAGAAAACTGCGAAGCTTTGGTATATCCCGGATCGCCGCTTAAGAAGTTCGTTTCATTAGGGTTATCAAAATTTATCGTTTGCAAATACTTGTTGGTTGTACCGTATGATAGCAGCAGGCCGGTACGCAGGTTGAACTTGCGTTTCTTTACGTTTATCCCTACCTGGGAGTGATAAATATTGTAATTGCCTGTATTTGACCGGTAACCCGAGTCGTCTGGATTATACAGGGCCTTACTTATATTATTAAAGTCAGTATGAAACGATAGGTACCCCATCAAATCGGGCTTGAGCAGATAGCTTGCACCTACACCAAAGTTAGTTATCGATTTACGGGCGTCATTAAACTTTAAAAATTCGGAAGTAAAGAAATCCTCGTTACTCTCCGCACCTTTTATAAAGCTTTGTTTTTTGGGTGTTATAATGTTGTATTCGCCAACTTTGGCAAAATATTCTGCAACAACATAAAACTGACCTCCTTTATAGTCACAGGCATAGCCCAGTGCTACGCTAACAGGCGTTTTGTAATTTACTTTAAGACTGCGCTGTCTTGAGTTCGCCAATAAATTGGTGGTATCGGCTTCATGTGGTGTTATCAGATCGCTGATCTGGTTGTCACTTAACAAATTTCCACTACCTGCCACATGTAGCAATGGTGATGATATAGTTAAGCCCAAATGGTGTACGCCATTGTCGTAAGCAAACCCTCCTTTAAACCTTAGCCCCACATTATAATAACCCGCGGTGTATGATTCCTGTACGTTTGAAAACTGCGGGAACCCAAGCCCCACGGTGTTATATAACGCCCTTGAACTTACATTGTAATCATAATCCTGTTTTCGGATCTGCCCCTCGGCAGAGATGCCAATGGCAAAATGGTCAGACGCCTTAAAGCCGCCGCTTATTATACCCGCGGTTTCATTAATACTGTTTACATTTCTATATTGACCCAAAAAGTACTCATTGCCGGGGCTGTAGGAGTCGTCAAGTACATTAAACGTCGCGTCGCGCTGTTGGCTAACCCGGTAGGTAATCACGGGGTTGTGGGTTAGCGCATACCCGATAGTAAAAGGGTGACTGCCTTTTAATGATATTGTTGCCGAGATCATTTGCGGGATAATATTGGTGGATGTTGATTTAAGATCGAGCCCGGTACCCGCTCCGTTCTTGATATTGATGCGGCCGTATTGATAAACAGATGCATTGATGGACGCCGTGCTTTTTGTACTGTAGGCCAGCAATGCCGGGTTCAGGAACATCACCCCGCTATCGAGGTTAAAGGCTATCACAGCGCCGGGAGTTAAAAAGCCTGCCGGGTTATAACTTGACGACCAGTAATTTGCATCCTGGGCTTTAATGGCTTGTGCAAATAGGAAAACGCACAGAAAAGTGGTAAGGATTTTTGTCATAGGTTCGTTTTTATATAAAAATATTATAAATTTATTTAAGTAGTTAATAATCAGTGTCTGTTTTTTCATTTTAAGTAAAAATTCTGTTGCGTATTAACTTAAACCTATGCTTTATGAAATTTTTTGGGACTGTTTCGTTATTCGCGTTTATTCTGATCGTTATGAGTCTGGCTTCGGTGAGAGCCCAAAATTTGAGCCTTAGCCCTCCGCTAAACTTTTTGCCTGCTGCCACCACGGATAGAGCCATTGATATCACCAATTTTAAAGGGAGCTACTTTATTGCCTGGAAAGAAGCCGGGTCTACAGGCATTATTCATGTTTGCTATCTCGGTAAACAATATGATACCAGGTTTTCACAGCTTGATGCTACCGCCGGTACCGAAGTCAGCGCGTTTGCACCCGTGCTGAGAGTAACTGATAAACACATCTATGCTTTTTGGATAGGTACCGATGGCTCATTGAAATATATCATCAATAGCAGCGATACCACTTTTAATACACAAGCTATTAAAACGGTGAGTTTTAATGGTTCGCCTAAGTTAAAGCTGGGAGTTACCGCTACGGTAATCAATGGCAAAGTCATGATCGCATCGCACGCCGATAATAAAAATGATATGGTTGTTGCCATGCTTGATGCCGGCGAAGATGGTGTATTTAAACCCGCTGTTTTGGAAACCGTGATGGATAAACGAAGTACCGACTATCCTTTTATTGTTACTTTATCTGACAACCACGCCCGTATTTGTTATACAAATGATGATGGTATGTTTTATGCTGATTACAATCCCGCGGATAAAACCTGGACAAAAAGAACTGCAGTGGAAAAATCAAAAACGAAAGTAGCCCCGGCAGTTTATCATGCCTTTAGTACTTCCCGTTTGTTTTATTTGTGGAAAGGATATAGCAAAGACAATTTCATTTACTACGCTTCAGAACATGAACAAAACCGGCCGGTAAACGGCTATAAATTGCCCGACTATTTTAAAACCCCGTACCCGGTATCGATATGTAGTGTTGATACTAAAAAGTTTATCATGGCTTTTGTTGGGGAAGATCAAAAACTTTACCTGAGCTATTTTACCAGCTATAACCCGGCGAGCTGGATGGAGGATACCCTGTTCCCGGCAAAAGGGAACTTTACGCTAAAGGACATAGTTATTCCGGGTGCGCATGATGCTGGTATGTCGGCATTGAATGGTACAGGAGGCATGCACGGAAGCTCCATTAATCCCTGCAATACACTTACCCAAAAACTAAACATCGGGAAGCAGTTAAATGCGGGCATCAGGATGTTTGATTTGCGGGTAGGGGCATTTAAAAATGCTATTTATACCAAGCATAGCTCATCCGATTGTATGGCCGATGCCATGGGCGGCGGATATGGCGAGCAGTTTAAGGATATTCTTGACTCGGTTAAAACGTTTCTTAACAGGCATAAAAAAGAATTTATAATTATAACCTTTAGCCATTTTTGCCCGAAAGAGGCCCCGGCCGATCATGTGGCCGATACCATTTTCAGCATACTTGGGAAAGACCTGATCTATAATAACCAGTCGAAAAGTATCGATAATATTAAACTGAATGACCTGGCCGGCAAAGTGATCATCACTTTTGAACAATATGCTAACCGGGAAAAGCTGGTCGACTCTAATTCCATGGCCGATAAGGCTAAAACTTTTCTGAATTTTCGCCGCGCTTACGCGGCTACTAATCAAATAAATAAACTGCTGGCAAAAGAGGAGCTGTTTTTTTCATCGATGAAAGACGGAATCAATAAAAACGATCTGGTGCGGCTGGACTGGCAGTTAACCCAAAGCAGTGATGAGGCAGCTTTGATATGTAATGATTTTGAGGATGAAAAGGTAAGCCCGATTGTAAACGGCATAATGCTGCTGACCAACGTTGTGAAAAAAAATCAAAGTATAACCGACCTCGCCCAATTTGGCAACAAATACCTACCATCTAAAATTAATGAGTGGATAGCCAATAGTACCATCAATAAAAATAACAAGCCTAATATATTATACGTTGATTCAGCCGGTTCCTGGATAACTGATTACTGTATTGAATTGAACGGTACGCCACTTTATAATTAAAAGGCTGTTCACTTTTAACTAAAGTTCTAATTACCCAAATAGTTTACTCCGGCTGCTTTTAATTTCTTTATAACTGCCGTTGCTATATCGCGCCCTTGTTGATTGCCGTTAACAATAGCATCATTAAAATGAATACCACCATAAAAACGGGACAAAGAAGCCTCCTCAGCCGCCTGCTTAAATGATTTGAAGTCGCGGGGGCCAACACCATAGGGGATTTCTGAATCATCTGTGTAAGCAAAATTATCACCCAACAGATAACTTAATACTCCAGCCGACGAATTTGACAATACGGCATGGCCGCTTGGATATTCCGGGAATGGCGGGGTTTGCAACATGGGCACCCATTTAATATCAATGTATTTGTTAATATAGGTTTCGGGGCGGATGCCGTTACTGCGATATTTTTCGTCCCAGCAACTGATAAACGCATCCATTTCGGTCATGGCTACCAGCGTCGCTACTTGTATCGATTTATCAAAACTAAGCCCGGCCTTTTTTACGGCGATACCGACAATATTCATCCAGTGCCCACCCGGACTGATTTTTTTAAAACCGATCATCATGTGCCCCGATGTGGTGACAGCAAAAGGGTTGCAATCCCAGAAGTTGGCAATCATGATCTGCTCTGCCGACATGTTTTTGGATACCGTGTAAACTGCATAGGCCTCTTTATAAAACTCGCTGGTGCTATCTGTGCTGAACACTGCGGGTCTAACCGGCACAAACTGATCGGCTGAGTCAATAAACATCGGGCGAATGGTTTTCCAGTTGGGTTCAACGGCCTCCATATACATTGGAGGGGTAGGGAACCAGTTTTTACCACCTTTTATAGGTGAGTACCTGAGTCGGCCGCTCAGTTTGTTGTAATTATCTGATTTAGAATATTTAATAACCTTAGCCGTCATTTCGGTGGCAGCGGCTATCGATTGCTTGATCACATCTTCGCTGATTCCGTTCTCTTTAAGAAGGGCTACATATTTATCCTCATCATCCTGCAGCATAAAGCCCGATGGGAGCATCTGCTTTCCTGTTTCCAGTATACAATACATAGCGGCTATGCGATAATCGTACTTATCGGCCGGGATGCTGATCTGGTTATCCAGTGTGTAGCTTTTGATGAAATTGCCAACCGGTATTACCTGTTTATTGTTGAGACTAACCAAATTATAAGCCCCCAAGGTTACATAAGCATAATAGCGGGAGGCTGCGGGCGGGTTTACAACATCATGGATCATAACCGCCGAAATAGCGTTTACAGCCTGATCGATATGCAGGTACGGAAAAATGTTTTTCTTACTCTTTTGCGCGTAAGCTGCTGTGCTTATCAGCGCTAAAAACAATATGGATATTTGTTTGATCATTTGTTTTAATTTTGTTTCAGTGCCAAGCCTTAAGTCAATAGGTACTTAAGATTTAGTACTTGTAAAACTGCAGCGCCTGGCCCGATGCACCTATCATTACATAATTTGCACCGTTTATTTTTATTTCTGCGGCCGATTTTACGTCACCGTTTACCGATAGTCCGGCAACCGGTTGGCTTTGGTATGTGAAATTGCCTTTACCGTCGCCGGTAAGCAGGCAGCCATAATTTGCGTCAAAGCTCCCCAGTTTCAGGCGGTTATCTGAATGGTTGCCCAGCAGCAGCAGGTCCGTTTTGCCGTCATGATTAAAATCGCTGGTCAGGATCTCTGATACCGACGAATATTGGGCCTGCAATGGCAACCCACCTTTTACAAACTTACCACCACGGTTCATGAACAGGCATGTTTCAACCTCATTAGCTGTAAGCTTAGTGGCTTTAGCAAGCTCTTCGGGTGTAAAAATATCCTTCATAGTAGCATCGCAATAAGCTTTGTATGAAGCAAACCTTTTACGCATGGGGTAAATCTGGTCGTTCAGTTCGTCCCGACTTACAAAAGGGTAGCTTACGCCCTGTATATAAAAGTTAAAGAACGGATCTATTGAGCCGTTGCCGTCAAAATCAGCAAAATACATTTCGGCGGGCTCTGTTTGGCTGGCATGGATCTGCGTGTTTTCGCCAAGGTTCCCTGCTATGATATCCGGTTTGCCGTCGTCATCCACATCAGTAATGGTTAGCGTGTTCCAGAAACCGCTAACGGGATGATCAAAGTATTTGGCTGTTTCATCAACAAAACCGGCTTTGGTGTTAGTAAAAACCATGATAGGCATAAATTCGCCGCATACTACCAGGTCTTTACGGCCATCGCCATTCAAGTCGGCCCATTGCGCATCTTTGATCATACCTATGCCTGTAAATGGTGCATCGGTAATTTCAAAATGACCACCGCCCGTATTGGTAAGCAGGTAGCTTTTTGGTGCAGATGGATAAGAACCCGGTGTAACGTTTGATCCGACAAACAGGTCAATTTTTCCGTCGTTGTTATAATCACAAGGGCGCACACATGATTTACTGCTGGCTGTTAATATCGGGAGGGAGGTGCTTGAAAAACTGAAATTGCCTTTACCATCGTTTAGATAAAGCTTGTCCTGCAGCTCATTAGCGCCGGGTTCTAATAGTGAATAGCCGCCTTTGGCTATATACAGATCGGGGAAACCATCGCCATTGGCGTCAAAAAACGCCGCTGCTGATGTGTTTTCTTTGTTAACGTCCGATATCTCCTGAACGGCATAATTGCCGCCTGCTTTTTGAATAAATATTTTGCTCGGTGTATTCTGATCACCGGCAATAAATAGGTCGTCAAGACCATCTTTGTTTACATCAGCTTTGGCTATTACCGGTCCTGTTTTTGAGCTCATGAACAGCATCAAAGGCTGGCGTTTAAAATCGTTGATGCTATTTTCAGTATGAGTATAATCAATAGTCGGTTTAGCTAAACTAAAAACAGATTTGGTAATGGCTTTTCCATTGGTTTTAAATACAGGATTGCCTATTTTATAGGTAATGTTCAAGCGTTGATTTGCTTTAACATTGCTAAGCAATTGTGATGTTTGATCGGGCCAGATGATCCGTACTGAATCTGCCTGCTGCTGATTGCCTAATCCAAAATTTAAAACTGTGGATACGCACGAAAGATATCCCCTGTTAGGGTTAACCTCCTGGTACTGTACTTGCTTACCGCTATATACAAATACTTTTGAACCTATGGCATTGGTATTTCCTTTCGGTTGTTTAAGGTTTACAGCCAGGTAGTTCTTTTTACCGGTTTCCATGGTCATGTTTTGTAATATGGAAGCCTCGCTGTTGATATTATTGGTAACCAGGTCAAGATCGCCATCGTTATCAAGGTCGGCATAAACAGAGCCGCTGGAAATGCCACCTTTATTGATCCCCCAATCTTGTTTTTTATCGGTGAAGGTAAGGTTATGATTATTTTGGAAAATATAGTTTGACAGGGTAGTAGAGGGCATAGCTTTAACCAGGTCCATGAGCAGGAATGGTTCGCGGTTCATAGCTTTTTTTAGCTTATAATCGCCCCAGTACCGTAAAAAGTCCTTGTTGGTATAATCGCGGAAGTAACCATTGGAGATGAAGATATCCTTGTAGCCGTCGTTGTCAAAATCGGCAATAAGCGGGCACCAGCTCCAATCAGTATTGGAAACACCCGCCAACTGACCGATTTCGCTGAAAGTACCATCACCATTATTAACCTGCAGCATGTTGCGCATATATTGTTTGTACAGGTTCTGGTTCAGCATCAGCTCAAACGATTCGTAGTTTTCCTGTAGTTGCAACAGCTTTTGACGCCGGTTATCAGGAGGCAGCATGTCAAGCGTCATCATATCAGGAAGGCCGTCATTATTGATATCAGCTATATCAACCCCCATTGAAAATTGTGACAAATGTTTGAAGCACTTTTTACTATCCTCGGTAAAAGTGCCGTTTCCGTTGTTTATGTAAAGGTAGTCGGGTTCGTTGTAATCGTTGGTTACATAAATATCCTGTAATCCATCTTTGTTCATATCAGCTATGGCAACCCCAAGGCCAAAGGTGAGGGGATTTTGAATGATGCCCGCTTTTTTGGATACATCAACAAAATGACCACCCTGGTTTTCAAAAAGTTTATTGCTGGCCAGTTCGTCGGTTTCGGCTTTGGCCTGTGCAAATTCAAGGTTGCTGATTTTTTTAACGTTATGGTCAAGCAGGAACATATCCAGCTTGCCATCATTATTATAGTCAAAAAATACAGCCTGGGTACTATAGCCGGGATCATCAAGGCCGTATTGTTTAGCCATTTCAACAAATTTGCTGTTGCCTTTGTTGATGAAAAGCTGGTTGCGGCGTTTGGCATTATCACCGAGGCCGGAGTAACACACATAAATATCCAGGAGACCGTCGCCGTTAACATCGGCCATGGTAACGCCGGTTTTCCAGTCGCCGGGCCTGCCCGCGAGGCCGCTGCCGGCTTGCTGGGTAATATCTTTAAATTTCAGATTCCCTAAGTTGAGGTACAGTTTATTTTGACCAAGGTTGCTGGTAAAAAATAGGTCTTCGAGGCCGTCATTGTTGATATCGCCAACGGCAACACCGCCGCCATTGTACAGGTACTCATAGGAGAGCACATTGAGCTTTTCGTCCTCAACCAGGTCATTGCGGAATTTAACACTGGTTTCCTCGGGTGTACGCAGCTTAAAAAGCGTCTGCTGCGCATTACTGTACATACTTTGTAATGTAAACAGGGCGACAGTACAAAATGTAAAAGTGTTTAACCTTTTAAGTTTAAAATTAACCAGGGGAGAAGAACAACACATTATCAACAGATTTTATTTTTTCCGGATCGCAGGGGGATTTAAATTTACTTATTTGAATTGATAATTGCCACCGGATTATTAATCCTTTTTATTGTAAAAACTAAAAAACAAGGCTATGAAGCCATAGCCTTGTTTTTAAAGAGAATTATATAGAGGTATTATTTATCCCACCATACGCGTGACGAAAATTTATCGCCACCTGATAATGATTGAACGCCGCTTGCCAAACCATTAGGGTTTGTTGATTGGAGCGTAATTGGATAAATTACACGACGCGGGATCTCAGTATCAAACTGAGATGGATATTTAACCGGGGTTAAGACAGGGAAACCTGATCTTCTCCAGTTTGTCCAATTTTCGTTGAACATAAATAGTGTTGAAGTTTCAACCCAATATTCGGTATTAATTTGCTGCAAAGCTGATGCGCCAAGCGGGTGGGTAGCAACATACGCAGTTATCGCAGCGTCGCTGATAGTGGCGGCTGTATTAATCTGCGCTATCGACTTCATATCGGCAGCTAAGGCGTTAGCGTAGTGTGTAGCCGCGCTGCCGCCTACGCTCCAGCCTCTTGTCGCTGCTTCGGCCAATAATAATTCAGTTTCGCCGTAAGTTAAAAGCATATTGATAGTGCTTCTATCAACCGGGTTAATATTACTTGATGATGTGTAATAAACCTGTAAACGCGGACGTGAATATTTACCCAACGGAGCGGGAGCATCTTTTTCAACAGCTGGATCAGCAGGAGTTGCTCCTGGATAATTCGGATCGGTAGTTACATCGGTAGAGCCGCCGTTTAAGTCCAGCCCGTTTGGTAAACCAATTTGTTTTGAATAGCTGTTATCACCTGCTACGTTTTCGGTTTCATTTGCTTTTTTACCATTACCTGTAGCAATTTCGGCAATCGCGCTAACACGAGGATCTGTTGTTGATTTCATAAAACTGATCAGGGTTTTTGACCAGCGTACTTCGCGAAAATCATCCACAGTTAATAAAGCGTTAACTATAGCGTTTGCATAATTGTTAGTATTATCGGTTTTTACTTTCGCATTATCATCGATGCTGGTCATAGTACCTGCCGCAGCGGCCTTTTCAACATATTTTTGAGCTGTCGCCGGGTCAACTTTAGTTAGTCTCATAGCTACGCGTACCATTAACGAGTAACCAAATCTTTTCCACTTGTCAATATCGCCGCCATAAAATAAATCAGAACTTGGCTTGTCTTTGGCTGGATTCAAAGCGGTTAGGGCCGCATCGAGATCGGTTAACATAGCTGTATAAATAGCCTGCTGTTTATCGAACTTAGGGAAGAAAACGCCTTGTTTAGCCTGGCCTGCTTCTGAGTAAGGCACATCACCATAAGTATCTGTTATACGTTGTACAATCAATACTTTCATAATGGTAGCAATGTTGTTCAGATTGTCATATCCGGTTTTGCCTTTAGTTAGATTTTTTATTTCCTCTACGTAGGTTTCAGCACCATAACCTTCGCTGTAAACGCGACCTATGTAATCGTTAAACGATCCGCTTTGCTGGTATTTATCTCCGTTGCCATAGTAGCTGAATGTTGACGCTAATGACTGTGTCCACATACTTTGAAACAGCAGTTGCGAGTAACCCGTTTGCGAATAATTCAATTGTGCCTGGGCCAGCAAAAAGTTTGGATTAAACTGATCGGCTGTCGTAGCGTTAGGGTCGGTATTTATCTTAGTGAAGTCCTTGGTGCAACCTGTTGTAAACAACGTTGCTGCCAGGCAAAGGCCACTATATATAAGTCTCTTTTTCATCTCCGTTATTTTCTAAATTTAAAGTTAACATTAATACCGAATGTGCGGGTTGCGGGTAAGCTGGTACCTTCAATGCCTGCATAGTTGATATTGTTTGAGAAGCCTGATTCTGGATCGATGTTATCAGAATGTTTCATGATAGTCCAAAGGTTACGACCTACTGCAGAAACCGTGATGGCGTTGAATGGTGATCCATTCAGGAAACTGCTGGTAAAGGTGTAGCCGAAAGTAACCTGGCGTAATTTGATAAAATCGCCGTTTAACACGTTAAGTGCTGAAACATTGTATAAACCTTTTTGGTAGTAGTCCTGCGCGTCAACACTTTTTGTATTTGGAGTACCTGCTTCGGTAACACCTTTACCAACCACGCCGCCTTCACGTCCGTCCAGAGTGATTTTGTTTAAACCGCGGAAGATACTGTAAGCATTGGTTGCAGACAGAATTTTGCCACCGAAACGGTAATCAACAAGGAATGACAGGTTGAAGTGTTTGTAGCTGAAGTCGTTGTTTAAACCACCATATATTTTGGGTACGGTTGAACCCATTGGGATACGGGCCGTGGTTTCAGGATAACCGTTTGCATCAAAAATAATGTTGCCACCCGAATCGCGTTTGTAATCGTTAGCCATAATTTGAGGGCCAGGCAAGCCAACAACATAAGCAAGGTTGGCATTTAATGGCCTGTAAGTACCTAAAGTTTGTGTAGTACCGAAGTCGTCTGTTTTTAACACTTTGTTTTTAACATAGGTAAAGTTAATTGACGGCGACCACGAAAAAGTTGAAGTTTGTACAGGGGTACCTTTAATCTCAACTTCCACACCGCGGTTTTGGAATGATTGTGTACCTATAAGGCGGGTGTTGAACCCTGCTGCCGGGTCAAGCTGGCTGCGCAACAGTTCGTTATGTGTTTTTCGGCTAAAGTAATCAGCGTCGACACTTAAACGACCGTTAAAGAATTTCAACTCTGTACCAATTTCCAACTCGTCAAGCGTGTATGGTTTTAAATTAAGGTTATACAAATCCAGCGAGTAATTTCCAATGGTAGTACCGTTGATTTGATTGCCTAAGTTATAGTAAGCCGATGTGCTGTACGCTTTGTCAGGCTCACCGCTGGTTTTAGCATATGATACGCGTAGTTTGCCAAAATCAAGTGTAGGAAGCTTCAACAGATCTGAGAATAGGAAGCTTGCTGAAACCGAAGGCGTAAAGATGCTCAGGTTATTAGCCGGAAGCTTTGAATAAGCATCATACCTGCCGGTTGTGCTCAAAGTAAGGAAGCTTTTAATGTTGAAATCGGCCGTATAATATGCTGAGTGAACTTCCGATTTGTTGAATTGGTAGTTTGCGGCGTTTTTAACACTTACGTTACTATAGCTGTAGAAGAATGGTAGTGTAAACGGACCTCCACTTAAGCTTGTGTATTCGTACTGGTTTTTGCGAATGTTGGCACCCGCCGAAAAGTCAAAAGCGAGTAAATCCTTTACAATAGTATGTTTTACACCAACCAAACCGTCGGCATTAAACTCAAAGCTCTGTGCTGTTGATTGTTCATCCAAACCACCCATTAAACCGGTGTAATAAGCGGTACCGGTAGGGGTAACTTTAAAGCGGCTATCATTAATGTTATCATAACCTAAACGGGCCTGCGCGTAAATCCAGTCGGTAAAGTTGTAACGGGCGGTTAATGACGAAATTAAACGTTTACGACCAGTATTGTTTATAAAGTTGTTAGCCGCGAAGTAAGGGTTGGTAACATAAGGGTCATCTGTCCATACCTGTTCATAGCCATTAGCCGCTATGCCCGGGCTTAAGATAGATTGATTGATGTTTGGCGCAAGGAACCAGATGTTGTTAGGGTTACCCGGACCGTCGCTCAAGCTTGGCCTGTTTTTTGAATTTTCGATCAAATAGTTGGCAACCACAGCTATGTTCAACTTCGGTGTAACATTTTGGTTTACGTTTAAGTTGAATGTTTTCCTGCCTAAACTGCTGTTGCGTATAATTGAACCTGCATTCAAATCAGAAACTGACAAACGGAAGGCTCCGTTTTCGCCGCCGCCGTCAAATGATACGGTATTAGTATAAGTGTTACCTGTACGGTAAAAGTTTTGCAGGTTGTTAGTACCTGCGGCAGAGTAAGGATATGATTTACCATCAAATTGTATGGTATTAGAGCCATCCAGTTTTGAACCCCATGCTAAACGGCTTGATTGCTGCGCACCATCGACGGAGGCAGGTTTTACGCCATGTTGTCCCTGGCCATAGGTGGTTTGAAAATCAGTTGTGTTATTAACTTTATCGGCCTGGTAGTTGGTATTAAATTCAACACCGAAGCCCGAATTTTTTTTGCCGCCCTTGGTGGTAATCAAAATTACACCATTTGATGCACGGCTACCATACAGCGCAGATGCCGATTGACCTTTTAATACCGTAATGGTTTCAACGTCATCTGGGTTGATGTTGCTGATACCGTCACCGTAGTCGGCACCGCCCCATTCGCCCGATGAACCACGTTGAGTATTATCCATTGGTACGCCGTTAATTACAAATAATGGAGAGCCCGCACCGCCGCTGGTAACGCCACGTAATAAAATACGAGCTGATGAACCCGGGCCACCGCTAACACCGCTGATGCTTACACCGGCAACGCGGCCTTCTAATGAATAGGCAACGTTGGTTTCTTTAGCTTTATCAAGCAGATCGCCTTTTACAGTCGTTACAGCATAACCTAATTTTTTCTCTTCCTTTTTAATACCCAAAGCCGTTACAACTACCTCATTAAGGTTGGTGTTTGATTTTAGGGTAATGGTAATAGTTGATTTACCGCCTACCGCTACATCTACAGTTGCGTAGCCTATGTAACTTAACGTTAACACAGTGTTTGGCTGAACATCAAGCGTAAAGTTACCGTTGGCATCGGTTTGTGTACCTGTAGTGGTGCCTTTGATCCTGATGCTTACGCCTACAAGGGGTTCGCCTTTTTCGTCAACTACCTTACCGGTAAGTTTAGCGAAGTTTAAGTTAAAATTATAGTTTGATTTGGCTTTTGCTTTTGGCGCTTCAGCAGCCGAAGCCTGCACGTTCAAGAGCACCATACCTGCAAGGGCAAATTTACACAGGTTGAGGGATTGTGATACCCATGGCCTGTGTACACCCACCGGGTGTTTGAAAAATTTCATATTTTATTGAATTTAAAGGGAGTTAATAGCGAAGCGCCCTGGAAGCACAACGCAGTTATAAACATTCAAAAATCTTTTTCGGGGCAGTAATTCCCTCCGGGTAATTATCGCCTGTAGCGGGGAGAGTAAGCTTTTTTTACATAGGCATCAGTTTTCCTGGGTTTATTAATAATGTCATATAGTTTGGTTAATGATCACTGTGATAAAGGAAATCTATCCTTTGTAGGGATGCACTTTAGTGATTTAAAGTGAGGACAATTAAATTTCAGCGATTGCCTACAAACCCATGAAAAATATTTTGCAATTATTAATTACCGGTATTTTAAACTGCTGTATGGAAAAAAAGAGATTGGTAAGAAGTGGATTAGTATTGCCCGCTGCCTGACATGATCATAGATGCAAGCTGTTCATCGCGGTCATAAATATCTTTGCGGAAGTTGAGCAGATTATTCCTGTCGGTAAAGGCGGTAAAATAAGCTATAAATACAGGCATCTTTTGTTTGAGTGTAACCTGCTGTTCTTT
>Ga0157372_10004396_pt1 | contig 15038 bp, 7 predicted proteins | sample C55metaG_FD_115307 | JGI IMG/M metagenome (GOLD analysis project Ga0157372, IMG submission 115307) | Corn rhizosphere microbial communities from Kellogg Biological Station, Michigan, USA - C5-5 metaG | ecosystem: Host-associated > Plants > Roots > Rhizosphere > Soil | place: USA: Michigan... | reverse complement strand
GGTTGAAAGTCTGCATGCCAAATTTTTCCTGGCCAGATTGCATGGCCGAATAAATCTGATGGATCTTGTCTTCACGGATCAGGTTGCGGACGGCCGAATTAGGAATAAGAATTTCCATGGCCATGGCGCGACCTTTCCCGTCAATTTTCTGCAAAAGGCTTTGGCACATGATGCCTTCCAGAACCAGCGACAATTGCGCCCGGATCTGCGGCTGCTGGTGCGCCGGAAACACGTCGATGATTCGGTTGATGGTGGACGATGCAGAGTTGGTATGCAAGGTACCGAAGGTCAAGTGGCCAGTTTCCGCAATTCGCAGGGCGGACTCGATGGTTTCCAAATCTCGCATTTCACCGATGAGTACCACATCCGGATCTTCACGGAGGGCAGCGCGTAATGCGTCGGCAAAGGATTTCGTGTCAGCGTGCAGCTCGCGCTGGTTGACGACGCAATTCTTGTTCATGTGGACAAATTCAATCGGGTCCTCAATGGTGAGAATGTGATCATGCCGCTCGGCATTGATTTTGTCGATCATTGCCGCCAGCGTGGTGGATTTTCCTGAACCGGTTGGGCCTGTAACCAGCACTAGCCCGCGCGGCTTTTCGCACAGTTTGGTGACCACTGGGGGCAATCCGAGCTGGTTGAAATTCTTAATCTCGAAAGGAATCACACGGAACACAGCCGAAGTGGCGCCCCGCTGGTTAAATGTGTTGGCCCGGAAACGGGCCAGACCTTTCAAACCAAAGGAAAAGTCGAGTTCCAGATGCTCTTCGAAGCGGTGCTTCTGTGAATCTGTCATCACGCTGTAGGCAAGCTGCTTGGTTTCAGCCGGGGTCAGCTGCGGCAAATCCAGCGGCACCAGATGCCCGTGCACGCGGATTTGCGGCGGAGAATTAGTCGTAATGTGGAGATCGCTACCGTTCATCTCCAGCATTCGTTTCAACAGATCACTTAATGAGAGCGACATTGTTTATTTCCTTCGAACCTTTCTGTCGTGCGTGATTGAACTCTTCTCCGCTGGGTTAGTGAATGGTTTCACGTGCCACTTCCTCAAGCGTGGTCATGCCTGCGGCAACTTTAGTCAGGCCGCTGCGACGGAGGGTTATCATTCCCCGCTCAATGGCTTTCTTTTTCAGTTCGACCGCTGATGCGCCCACCAGTACCAGCTCTCTGATTTCGTCATCCACTTCCATCACTTCGTAGAGACCGGCTCGGCCCTTATAGCCAGTGTTGTTGCAGACACCGCATCCCTTGCCCTTCTGGATCTTTACTGTCTTGGCTTCTTCAGGGGTAAAGCCCTCTTCAATGAGAGTCTGGACTGGAACATCAACTACTTCGGCACAGTCCTTACAGATCCTGCGCACCAGGCGCTGCGCGCAAATCAGGTGCACTGAAGTGGCGACCAGGAAGGGCTCGATGCCCATGTTCATAAGTCGAGTAATGGTTTCGGGCGCACCGTTGGTGTGTAAGGTGGATAGAACCAAGTGACCGGTAAGAGCGGCTTTGATGGCAATTTCGGCGGTTTCGAAGTCGCGGATTTCGCCGACCAGGATGATGTTCGGGTCCTGCCGCAAGAAGGCACGCAGGGCCGCGGCGAAATTCAATCCGATCTGCTCTTTCATCTGCACCTGATTGACGCCCATCAACTGAAACTCGACCGGATCTTCCGCAGTCATAATGTTAGTGTCGGGCTTATTCAGGGTGGAGATCGCAGAGTAAAGCGTGTTGGTTTTGCCTGATCCGGTCGGGCCCGTAACCAGCACCATGCCGTATGGCTTCAGAATTGCTTTTTCAAACTTGACCAGGGATTCCGGCTCGAAGCCCAGCTTGGTCATGTCCAGTCGAAGATTTTCTTTGTCCAGCAACCGGAGAACAATTTTTTCGCCCCACAGCGTGGGCAAGGTGCTGACGCGGAAATCGAGTTGCTTTTTCTTGCCGCCGATATTCATCTTCAGCATGATGCGGCCGTCTTGCGGCAGCCGCTTTTCGCTGATGTCCAACTTCGCCATGATCTTCATGCGCGAAGTGATTGCGTCTTTCAGTTTCAACGGCGGCGACATGATCGACTGCAGCACGCCGTCAATTCGGAAGCGCACCCGGAATTCTTTTTCATAAGGCTCAATGTGAATATCGCTGGCCCCGCGTTTCACGGCGTCGGTCAAGATCAAGTTGACGAGTTTTACGATTGGAGCTTCGTCGGCCGCTTTCTCCAGATCAGCAAGGCCAATTTCTTCCGCGTCGGCTTGCAATTCGACGTCGGTTTCGTCCATGTCAGAAATCGACTGCATGACCTGGTCGAGATCTTCTTCCTTGCTCGTTCCGTAAGCTTTTTCGATTCCTTCGAGGATTGCGCTTTCTGAGGCTACAACCGGCTCGATATTGAAGCCGGTCATGAACTTGATATCGTCCATGGCGAAAACATTCGTGGGATCAACCATGGCGATGGTCAGCGAAGCGCCCACTCGGCTCAGCGGAAGAATCTGATAGCGCTTGGCGGTATCGTAGGGAATCAGCTTGACTACTGAAGAATCAATTTCAAAATAAGAAAGATTTATTGCGGGAACGCCGTACTGGCGCGAGAGGAAATTGGTGACATCCTCGTCGGTAAGGAAGCTGAGTTTGACCAGTGCACTGCCCAGGCGGCAGTTTTGTTCCTTCTGCACCTTGATCGCCTGTTGCAGTTGTTCTGGGGTGATGATCTTCTCTTTGACGAGAAGGTCGCCCAGTCTTTGAGACATACCCCAATCTCCTGGTACGGCTTAAAACGAAGGTCCGGGTAACGCGAATCCGGCGCAGAAAAGGTGCCCATTTCAGGGGACGACAGGCACAAGTTCCGGTGACACAAATTGTCACTTGAATCCGGTTACCTTGAAAGTAACTTAAGTACTTGTACTCAAACTTAAGATTTTTTAGCCCGCTAATTTCCCTAAATGCCGCAGCAGACAGCACTTTGAGCGAATCGTGCTGCAATAGGTCATGTACCTTGGACACATCCCCAAAGTCTCTCTTAGACTGAAGTCAAATGACTAAGCTCTCTGCCGAGGAACATGTCGTAGCCATCTACTCGAGCTTGGCGCGGGCGTGGGGACGTCAGCACTGGTGGCCAGCCAATAGTCGGTTTGAGGTGATCGTCGGCGCCTATCTCACCCAGAACACAAGCTGGCGGAACGTAGAAATTGCTCTGCGAGAGCTGCGCACAGCACGGGTTTTGAGTGTTGAAGGAATTCGCAATATTTCAGTTTCGCGATTAGAGCGTTTGATCCGTTCGTCAGGTTATTTTCGGCAGAAAGCGCGCAAGCTAAAGACTTTTGTGAACTTTCTGGACCAGAATTACGGCGGCTCATTGAGCAGAATGTTTGCTCAACCGACGGCAGAGCTCCGTGAACAGCTATTGTCGTTGAATGGTGTCGGGCCGGAGACTGCCGATTCGATCTTGTTGTATGCAGGACAGCATCCGATTTTCGTGGTGGATGCCTACACGCGGCGAATGGCGGTACGCCACGGGATTTTAAGCGAGGATGCGAGCTATGAAGATTTTCGAGGGTTGTTTGAGCGCGCTTTGAATCATGCAGAACTCCTTCCGTACCGCGGCGCGGACGCTCGGGACTACATGGTTCGTATAGAGACGGGCGCCCATGCCCGCGCAGGTAGCGCCACTGGGTCAGCAGCGCATCGGCCATCGCGAATGAGTTTGGCAAAACGCACGCCATTAGCGCAGGTATTCAACGAAATGCATGGGCTGATCGTGAGCGCGGGCAAGCAGTTTTGTTTGAAATCCAAAGCGCAATGTGAGCAGTGCCCGCTTGGATCGATGCTGCCGAGTGCAGAAATGTCGAGAAATTGAAACCGGCGCATTGCATTCCATTCGGAACCGTGTTCTTCTAACTTCCTCGCATTCCGATGCCCGACCAACAACTCACCTCACATTCAGCTCAGCAATCATCACGGCCCTGGCATTCCGTAACCGCCGGCTTTCTTGGCTGGATGCTCGATGCCTTCGACTTCTTCGTTCTGGTGTTCCTGGTTGACACGCTGGCCAAGCAGTTCCATGTGAGCAAAGGGCAGATGGTGTTTACGCTTACCGCGACGCTGGCCATGCGTCCGGTGGGCGCGGTGATATTTGGGTTGCTGGCTGACCGCTACGGGCGACGGCGGCCGCTTATGGCCAATGTGATTTTTTTCTCAGTGGTCGAGCTGCTGTGTGGATTTTCTCCCAACTACACTGTGTTTTTAATTTTGCGGGCGCTCTACGGAATCGGCATGGGCGGGGAGTGGGGCGTAGGTGCGTCGCTCGCGATGGAGGCTGCTCCGCCGAAATGGCGCGGGATTTTATCGGGAGTCCTGCAGAGCGGATATCCGCTGGGATATTTATTGGCAGCGTTGGCGGCACGTTTTATCGAGCCGACGTTTGGATGGAGAGCGATGTTCTGGGTCGGCGGTGCCCCCGCGCTGCTTGCGCTGTACATACGGTCGAAGGTGCCGGAGTCCGAAGCCTGGAAGCAGCACCGTGCGCCGTCCACTCGCGCGATTCTGGCGGTAGTGAAGCAGAACTGGAAGTCCGCGGTATACCTCGTGCTAATGATGACATTGATGATGTTCTTGTCGCACGGCACGCAGGATTTGTATCCAGACTTTTTACGCTCGACCCGCGGCGCCAACGCCCACACAATTTCTTACATTGCGATCCTCTACAACATTGGCGCGGTGCTGGGAACGCTCGTCTTTGGACACTTTTCAGAAAAAGTCGGCAGGCGACGCAGTATGATCTGCGCGCTTATCGTCTCGTTGGCCGCAATTCCCGCGTGGGCCTTCGCCGGGCCAATCGTGACCATCGCGATCGCTGCATTCGTTCTGCAAGCCGGCGTGCAGGGAGCCTGGGGGGTAATTCCCGCGCATCTGAACGAACTATCGCCGGACCAGACGCGTGGGTTGTTGCCGGGGCTTGCGTATCAACTCGGGATCCTGATTGCCGCGCCTATCAATTCAATCGAGTATGCGCTGAGCTCTCGGGTGGGATATTCGTGGGCGCTGGCAGGATTCGAGACGGTCAATATCGCACTATTGATAGTAGTGCTGGCACTGGGAAAAGAGCGAAAAGGGCGCGGATTCGTGCTGGAAATGAGTACAGAAAAGAAAATCAATAACCACGAAGGACACTAAGGCTCACGAGGAAACCTCGCGGATTTTCTTCGTGTACCTTCGTGTCCTATGTGGTTGAAGGTTTTCGAAGTTCAGCTTTACGCTATGAACTCTTCGGATGACGGGCTGGGCATGGGCTCCGGCAAACGGTCCGTGACTTCAGCGAGAGCTGCAAGCTTGGCAGCCAGTTCCGGCTTCAGTGCGTCTGGATTACAACGCCAGTGATAGTTACCGGTGTGGGTGCTAGGCGTGTTGAGCCGAGCTTCGCTGCCGAGGCTTAGAACGTCTTGCAGGGGTACGACTGAAAAACTCGCGTGAGAACTTTGCGCCAAGCGGATCAGTCCCCAATTCGGCCCATCGTTGCAGCAGCCAATCAGGCCTAACACCGCGCTGCGAACTTTTTCATCCAGGGTAGACCACCAGCCTAGAGTGGTGTCATTGTCGTGGGTGCCGCTGTAAATCACATAGTTAGAATTCAAACGGTGCGGCAGATAAGCATGCGCCCCAACGTCGCCGAATGCGAACTGCAAAACCGCCATCCCGGGAATATGGTGACGGTCGCGCAGCGCGATCACATCGGGCGTAATCAGACCCAAGTCTTCGGCAAAAAAAGGGAGTCCGCCGAGAGCATCGTTCAATTTGAAAAAAAAATCGTCCCCCGGGCCATCGACCCAGCGGCCTTTGATCGCAGTCGGCTCATCGGCTGGAATCTCCCAGAATTGGGCGAAGCCTCGGAAGTGATCGAGGCGTATGAAATCGCAAGTTTGTGTGGCCCAGCGCAGGCGTTGGATCCACCACCGGTATCCGTTACGGCGCATCGTGACCCAGTCGTAAAGCGGATTGCCCCAACGCTGGCCATTGGCACTGAAATAATCCGGCGGCACACCGGAAACCACGTCCGGGGTAAGGTCATCGCGCAGCCGAAAAAGATCGCGATGCGCCCAAACGTCGGCGCTCTCGTAATCGACGAAGATGGCGATATCGCCGACTACGCGAATGGACTTTGTGGCACAGTAATGACGAAGCGCGTGCCACTGCTCCCAAAAGAAAAACTGCAGCACACGACATATGGAAAGATCGCTAGTGAGTTCTCGCTGGGCAGCTTGGATCGCTGAGGGTTCACGGCGGGCCAGCAGCGAAGGCCATTGGTTCCAGTTATTACCGTGCTGTTGTCGGAGCGTGTCGAAGAGAACGTAATCGTCCAGCCACCACGAATTGTCCTGACAAAAACGGTCGAAGCGGTGGCGAGCTTCTCCATTCGCACGCTCAATAAAGTTCTTTGCCGACTGCCGAAGCAAAGGAAGTTTTTCGGCGCGAACCTCGTCATAATTTATGGGGCCAACAGTCACGCTCAGATTAGAAAGGGTCGCAGGATCAAGCCAACCTCTTTCCGCGAGACGTTCCAGGCTGATGAGCAATGGATTTCCGGCGAAAGCAGATGTAGATGAGTAAGGAGAGTTTCCGTTAGCTGGGGGATTCAGTGGCAAGACCTGCCACAGTCCCTGGCGCGCATGGGCCAGAAAATCGAGAAAGTGGTAAGCGGCGGAACCCAAATCGCCAATTCCGCCGCGCGATGGCAACGAGATGGGATGAAGCAGGATTCCGGTCGAGCGAGGAAAATTCATTGGGAAACAGTAGTCAGTGGCCAGTTGTTAGTGCGCGGTGTTTGTCGGATTAATAACGGAAGACAAAAGCAACTAACCACTCGCCACTGTTCACTCGCTCTCCTCGGTGCGGGCTTTGGTCAGAGCGGCCATTTCTTTTTCGTTGATTTTGATCTTGCCCGACTTTTGCATCGACTCACGAAGGTTTCCCAGGAACAAATTGAAAACTTCACTCTGCTGCTGTTGCAGCGTGGCGTCATGAATCTGATCTTTCTTCGCCGCGTATTCCTGGTCAGTTGGGGCTTGCCGATCTGTAACTGATAGGACGACCCCGGTATTCCCGGCATCGATGGGTCCACTGATCTCGCCTGGCTTCAGCGTGAAAGCCACGGCCGCCGAACCGGTCATTGAACCGACGTCCGGAACCTGCCCGTCGGGCAGGACGAAGTCGCTGGTCTTGTAATCAGCGCCGAGTTCCTTAGCTGCTTTTTTCAAATCGTGATCCGCCTTGGCGCGATCAGATAGCTCCTGAGTTTTTTGATTCAACAACTGGGACACTCGCTCGTTCTTGAATTCCTGTTCCACGCGGCCCCGAATTTGGTCGAAGGTCGGCGTCGACGGCGGCTTGACAGCCGTCACCTGATAAATCGCGTAGCCCTGATGAGTTTGCGCCTGGTCTGGTGGCGCGTTCTGACTTTGCGCGAACACCGTACTCATAAATTGCGGATCGTTCCCAATTCCAGGCAGTGCGGCTTTACTGTCCACGAAGTCGGTGCTGATCACCTGCAGACCTTTCGAAGTAGCAGCCTTTTCCAGGGTGGTGTTGCGCGCTTGCGAAAGCAGCTGCTCAACTTCCTGTTGCGACGCCTGAGCGGCTTTCTGTTGTTTGATCAAAGGTTCGATTTGGGCCTTTACGTCATCCAGTGACTTCACTTGCGCATCGTGCTTGTCATCTACGTGAATGATGTGAAAGCCATAACTGGTCTGCACCAAACCGCTAGTGCCGCCCTTCGGCAGCGCGAATGCGGCCTGCTTGAATTCGGGGACCAGTCCAGAGTTGCGATTGATCCACCCTATCGATCCACCAGTTTTGGCGCTGCCCGGATCATCTGAATATTTCTTCGCCAGATCGGCGAAATTTCCACCGGCTTTCACTTGCTTCAGAACATCTCCGGCTTTGGCACGGGCCGCATCCACCGCTTTCTGATCGACTTTCCCGTCGGGTCCGGGCAGCGGGGTCTTGATCAGAATATGACGCACGTTCACCTGCTCGGGAACGCGGTACTCGTCACGGTGGTCCTGATAGTAACTTTGCAACTCTTGCTGCGTAACCTGGGTCTGTGAAAGCAAACGCGCATTATCCACGACTATGTATTTAAGCTGGCGCCGTTCGGGAATCGAATTTACGTAGCTATTCTTGTTGCGATCGTAGAAGGCCTTGAGTTCGGCTTCTGCGGGATGAATCGACTTCAGGATGTCGTCTTTCTTGAAAAACGCGTAGTTGAATTTTACTTTCGTGTTCTGCTTATCAAATTGTTTGCGAACCTCGGCATCGGTGACGGTGGCGCTGGAGGAAACCAGATCGCGCAACTTGTTCAGCAAAATGTCTTCTTTGACCAACTGCTCAAACTGCTGAACCGTCAGGTTATTACTCGCAACGAAGTTTTCGTATTCTTGTTCCCCGATGAAAGTGCCATTAGGAAAAAGAATCAGCCCCAGCTGCCCGCGGCGCATGTATTCGCGAAGGTCTTCATCAGTGGCCTTGAGCCCCATATTTTGCGCTTGAACCAGAAGCACTTTTTCGCTGATAAGATTGTCAGCCGCGCGCTGGGCGAAGAATGGAAGAAGCGCACTGGCTTGCGCGCCGCCTTTTGGAAACTGCTGGCTCAACATCTGCTTGGCCTGACGCTGAACGTCGTTCGCCGTAATATCCTGTCCGGAAACAGTCGCTACTACACCGGGACCAGTGGAATTCGGCAGTAAATTAGAGCTGCCGAAGCCAGGAATCAGCGTGATCGCCATCAGCACGCAGACAATAGTCAAGAGCCCGCCGAGGACAATTTTCTTAATCGGGCCAGGGGTTTGCAGAAAACGAATCATGTGTGTGAAAACTCCAAGTTGGTGAGCGGACTTAAATTATAGACGAAGCTGGCGAACGAGCACACCTGATGTTGGAACGGAAGGAGCAACTCGGGGTTCCTTCGTGAACCTTCGTGTCCTTCGTGGTTCAGGCTCTTGAAATGCAATAACCACGAAGGACACGAAGGTTCACGAAGGAAGACTGGTTTTGGGGTTGACACAAATTCATCTATTGAAACGTGTTAATAAGGCGTGATATGAATGCTGGGCCGAATCGTTTCCCACGAAAAGGGGCCTAATGAAGCAATTCCGACTTTTGCTATCCGTCCTGTTGGTTCTCGTTATTTCGCAGTTTGGTTTGACGCAAGCGCAGTCGGTGAAACCGTCACCGAGGCGATCTAATTCTTCCTCAGTGCCGGAGATGGGCCTGGCATTGCGGGATGGCTGGTCGCTGCAGTCGTCGTGCAAAGTCGAGAAGCCAGGCGAAGTTATTTCGTCGTCGAAGTTTGCGCCCACGGGTTGGTACAGCGTGAGTGTTCCGACTACGGTCGTGGCTGCACTAGTGAAGCAAAAGATTTACCCAAATCCAGACTTCGGCATGAACCTGCGAAAGCTGCCGGGGATGGACTATCCCATCGGCGCCAACTTCTCGAATATCCCCATGCAGCAGGACAGCCCGTTCATGGTTCCGTGGTGGTATCGGAAGGCGTTCACGCTGCCGGAGAGTTATAAGGGCAAGACCATCTGGCTGGATTTCGGCGGCATTAATTACCGCGCCAACATTTTTCTGAACGGAAAGCAGATCGGGAAGAAAGATGACATCGCGGGTGCGTGGCGCACGTACGAGCTCAACATTACTGACGCGGCGCTGCCGGGAAGACCGAATGTACTGGCGGTCGAAGTCTACTCGCCCACCGACAGAGATCTCGCCATCACCTTCGTGGATTGGAACCCGTCGCCGCCGGACAAAAACATGGGCCTGTTCCGCGAAGTGAGCGTGCGCACAAGCGGACCAGTGGCGTTGCGATATCCGACGGTGCTTTCGAAGGTCGACTCTGACGGCAAGGCCCACCTGACCGTGACCGCACTCTTGAAAAATGGAACCAGCCAGGCGGTCACGGGAACGCTGAAGGGGCGCATCGAGAATGCGGAATTTTCGCAGGATGTCGAACTCAGCCCGAACGAGCAGAAGGACATAACGTTCGATCCGGCGCAAGTTTCACAGCTTAATCTGGGTAACCCGCGGCTGTGGTGGCCGGCGCAGGTGGGCAAACCTCAGTTGTACAAACTGCAAATGAACTTTGAGATCGGGGGCAAGAGTTCCGAAACTACCGAGACGAATTTTGGCATTCGCGAAATTACATCCGAGCTGAACGCACACGGCAAGCGGGTGTTTTCGATCAATGGGAAAAAGTTTCTGATCCGCGGCGGCGGATGGTCGCCCGACATGATGTTGCGCGAATCGTCGCAACGCCTCCAGGACCAGTTCAATTACGTGCAGGACATGGGGCTGAATACGATCCGGCTTGAGGGAAAGCTGGAAACAAAAGAGTTCTTTGATCTTGCGGACAAGCGTGGAATTCTGATCATGGCGGGCTGGTGCTGCTGCTCTTTCTGGGAGCACTGGGCGAACTGGAAAACAGAAGATTATGCGATCGCGCAGCAATCATTGCGCGATCAGATTTACCGTCTCCGTGGACATCCCAGTCTGCTGGTATGGCTAAACGGCAGCGACAATCCTCCCCCGCCGGACGTTGAACAGACATATTTGAAGGTTGAAAAAGACCTGCTGTGGCCGAATCCAGTAATTTCGTCGGCCACTGGAAAGCCCACCACCGTCAGTGGCGACAGCGGAGTAAAAATGAGCGGGCCTTACGAATACGTTGCGCCCGCCTACTGGATGGAAGATTCGCTGGCGGCGAACCATCCGCAGACGTGCAATCAGGGTGGATGCGGCGGCGGCTACGGCTTTAATACCGAAACCAGCCCTGGTCCGGCGGTACCTCCGATCGAAAGCATTAAGGAGATGCTGCCGAAGGAGCATTTGTGGCCGATCGACGAGTGGTGGGGTTTCCATGCTGGCGGCGGCGCGTTCAAAGATCTTCATGTATTTACCGAAGCGCTCGACGCGCGCTACGGAAAGTCGACGGGTCTTGAAGATTACACCATGAAGTCGCAGGCACAGGCTTATGAAGGCATTCGGGCCATGTATGAGGCCTACAGCCGCAATAAATACACCTCCGGCGGCGTGATCCAGTGGATGCTGCAGAATGCATGGCCGTCGATGATCTGGCATTTGTACGACTGGTATCTGCGTCCGGGCGGGGGATACTTCGGCGCGAAGACTGCACTGCAGGCGCTCGACCCGGTTTATGGATACGATGACAACAGCATTTATGTGGTGAACAGCCGCTTTGAAGCAGCGACAGGGCTGCATGTTCAAACCAAAGTGTTGAACCTGGACATGACGGAGAAATTCTCCAACGAGAGCACGGTGGATGTTCCGGAAGACGGTGTGATCAAAGTTGTGGCCTTGCCGGAAATCTCCGGTTTGAGCCCGACATATTTTGTCTCTTTGCGAGTTTCGGACGCGAATGGAAAATTACTTGGTTCAAATTTCTATTGGCTGTCGACGAAGCAGGAGACCATCGACTGGGCAAAATCGAACTGGTACACCACTCCCACGGCGACATACGCTGACTTCACCTCCCTTTCGCAACTGCCGAAGGTAAAGCTAAACGTCACCGAGCATAGCGAGAAGCAAGGCGAAGATGAAATCACGCACGTGACGATCGAGAACCCTGGCAAGAGCATCGCGTTTTTTGTGAGGCTCAAAGTGGATAAGAGCAAAGGCGGCGAAGAAATTCTGCCCGTGCTGTGGGAGCAGAACTACGTTTCATTGCTGCCGGGCGAGAGACGGGAGATTACGGCAACTTATCGGGCCAGCGAGTTGGGTGCGGCGAAGCCGTATGTGGAAGTCAGCGGATGGAATGTGGAGTGATTGCCGAGCTTTGCTCGGCTTGGACGGCCGAGGGCGGCCGTCCCCACATGTTCAGTTCAGGATCAGCTTTCTTCTGCGGGCAATTCGAAATCAATCAAGTTGCCGCGGAAGCCGCGAGTCTTGATTGCACCGAAGGCAATGCCGACCGCCATCCAGATGCCGCCAACGATCCAGGCCTTCCAGCTGAGATTCTTCCACAGAAAAAAGCAGATGGTGAAGCCTGCCAGCGGAGGCGTCCACACCGCCAGAACTGCCAACCCTATGCCCGCAATCCCTAACAACGCGAGACTTTGATAAGGCAGCAACACTAGCACGATCACGATGGCGGTTATCAGCAGCGGAAGCATGGCATTGTGGCCGCCCTCACGAACGTGATAGCGCACAAAAGCGGCCATATTAACGCCCATAAAAGCTATCAGAGCACCGAAGTTGAGCATTTCCGCCCCGAGGCCATAACTGATGAGGAATGCGCCGGCGAGGGCCACCAGGCCCACAAAGATGACGTTATTACGGGGCACATGCCGTTTTGCATCAACCACCCCGAAAAATGATTGTGGCAGTGCTTTGCTGCGCCCCATCCCATAGAGCAGACGGGCTGCGCCGATCTGTGCCCCCATGCCAGAGCCGAAATTGGCCACCAGCAGGGTGAATCCTACGATTGCGAACAAAGGCGCCCATGCGCGGCCTGCGACATAGGTGAAGGCAGTATCAGAATTCGGGAACGCCTGGGTTGCGGGCCAAATAAGCTGTGCAGCGTACACCTCTAAAGCAGAAAGAATTCCAATCACAAAGCAGGTCAACACTGTAGCCAGCAAAATATTGCGCCGTGGATTCTCGGCTTCCTCTGACAGCGTAGAAATGCCATCAAACCCTATATAGCTGAGAACCGCAATCGAGGTTGCTCCCAGCACGGCTTTCAGGTCCCACATACTGGGATCATAAAAAGGCCGCGTAAAGAAGGCCGCCCCATCATGAGGAGTGCGAAAAATGTAGCGTGCTGCGGCGATAAAGAAAACCGAAACTACTGCGGCCATTCCGGCGGCCAACAGCGTATTCACCCGTGCCGACGTTTTTATACCTTGAATATTCAACCCGGTAAATACCGCTGCAAAGAATATCGCCCACACTGCGTATGGCACACCCGGCGCAAAAACATGAGCTTGCTGGCTGCACCAGATAATGCAGATCATGGGATTGAGCATGTAATCCATCACCATGCTCCATCCGGTGATGTAGCCGACCGCGGGATTTATTTCCTGGCCAACGTACGTGAACGCCGAGCCCGCACTGGGATAAGCTCGCGCCATGCGCCCGTAGCTGAATGCAGTAAATAACATCGCGACCATGGCGATCAGCAAGGTGGTCACGACATGTCCGCGGCCGCGATCGCTTAGTACCCCGAACACTGACATCGGTGCGACCGGCTGAATGACGATCACGCCATAAAGAATCAGGTCCCAAAGGGTGAGTGTTCGCCGGAGGCGAGGAGCGGAGGAGGTTGCCGGAGCGGTTTCCATCTTGGCGTATTGAACGGGGCAGAGCTGAAAAAGTCAAGGTTAAAACGATTGAACGTCCTTCAAAATCCAATTTCACCGTGTCATCCCGAACTCGTTCGCCGCTAGGCGACGAGAGAGGGACCTTACGTGAGATTGAGGCGCGCTGAAGTTTGTAGGACCGCCTTAATGAATGGACGCGAGAGATCCCCAGAACGGCGCTGCCAGTCAGAGTTCGAGCAATTGTGTATGAATCATTTTTTGTAATCGTACGAATATCCGCGTGGTTCGTTGCCGGAGATGAACCGCGTGTTGAACTCGAGCATGTATTTCAAATGCTCATCGTCGGATGGGAATGACTTGCCGGAATATGGATACGTTCCCATTCGTCGGAACGGCAGCGGCGCCACCGTCGAGCCGTCGGCGGCGTAGAAGTCCATATCTTTTTCGTAGCCGTTGGCTTGGAAGAAATAGTCGCGCGTCCAGCCCTTCGCGAGCGTCGGCAATTTTGCGGGATCGAATTCCAATTGCACTTCTTCGCCGGAGCCGAATACAACGAGTTTATCGTCGAAGCTGGTGAGCAGAGGCCGCACGTCTCCGTAGCGAGTGTATTCGCCCGCCTGGCGCGCGTATGGCCCGGTGCGGCTGACCTGATCATAAACGTATTTCACGTTGCCCGGCGGCTGATCTTCAATCTGGCGCGGATAGCCGTGGTAATCGAGATCGGCTTTGGTCAGCGGGATTGCGGTCCACTTGAACTTTTCATTTTGCGGGCTGCGGTCAATAAGAATGTTGTCCCAATAAATTTGCAGGTTGGTGGTGATGCGAATGCGGGTGGCGCCGATTGGGAGCTTGCCGCTCAGATCGGCAGTAATTGTTTTGGGAAGACCCGCGGGAAAGCCCATGTCGTCAGTAACGCGGACCCACTTCTCTTTCTGTGTGGGGCGGGCGCCCTCGCCCGCCACTTGAGCTTCGACATACGGGGCAGTCGCCTCGATCCCAGCCTGGGATGCTGCATACATCCCGGTCGCAGTGAAGTATTCGATCTCGCCATGCATAAGCAGATGCAAAGGTCCGCCACGATACGGCTCGCCTAAATCGAGAATCAGGCTATGGGGCTTGGTGAAACCCTTAAACGGCAACAGATCGAACTTGCCGACGTATTTGTGCGCGAGAAGGTCGGGAAGAAGATTATTGCCCTTGTCGTCCCATGCGCCTGCCGCTGGCTTGGCATTACTGCTGGTGACAACTTTGAAATCCGGATATGGCGGATTGCTGGCGAAATATTCGTTGGGATAAACATCTTCGTTCGCTGGATGATCAACGGCGATTAGTTTCACGGCGTCGAGGTAAACAACTTCTTCCATAGGTTCCATGAGACGGAAGCTCAGAACCGGGTGCCCCATCCTTCCCGCGGTTTTTGCGGGAGGGTGGGGACTTTGACTCTGTCGAGGGACGTCAACTTCCCCACCCTGTCTCTCCAAAGAACGGAGAGACAAGGGTGGGGCACCCTCTTTATCCCGAATCACATTCTTGTCAATCTTCACCCACTCCGTGGGGCGCGCGATATTCCGTTCGCCCGGCGCGACCCAATGTCCGACGACGCCGGCACCGAGAATGTCTGACACAAGCTGGTAATGTTTGCCATCCCATACAAATAATGTTGGACACGAACTTCCACGGCGGTCGATCTCGAGAAAATCTTTCACTTGATTTGCCGCGACT
>Ga0157372_10004395_pt1 | contig 15039 bp, 15 predicted proteins | sample C55metaG_FD_115307 | JGI IMG/M metagenome (GOLD analysis project Ga0157372, IMG submission 115307) | Corn rhizosphere microbial communities from Kellogg Biological Station, Michigan, USA - C5-5 metaG | ecosystem: Host-associated > Plants > Roots > Rhizosphere > Soil | place: USA: Michigan... | reverse complement strand
GCTCGGCATGGTGACCGTGACCGATTGCAAGTCAACCGAGGTCGTGACGATCAAGCCGCGATTCACATCACGATTCAGGTAATCGATGATACGGACCTGCTGCATGTGGGTAGCAAAATAATTGTCGACCGCGTTAAAGCTTTTCTGAAGGGCGACGCTCGAGGTGAGCGCACCGCCGATGATGAGAGTGCTCAGCGCCGTCGCAATCAACACCTCTGACAAAGTAAAACCCCCTGTTGTTTTGCTGGATGATAGTTTCATTTTTTTGAGCCATTTGAAACGAACGTAGTAATTTGCTCGGAGCGGCTCCGTCCGTTAAGAGCCAGGTTCCAAGATGTGGAGACGTCGACTTGCACCAGCGTGCTACCGAGGCTGGTCGCAGTAGAATTTGTGGTGACCGTGCCGTTAGGAGTGCGGGTGAGTTGGGTAACCCCATTCGCGGTCGGATAGGCGCTTACCTTTACCGTTTCGGTCGCCTTCTTGCAGAAATCTGAAGTGTTCGCCGCATTGGCCATGAGACCCTGCAGGTAGGAGGTGTTCGTTAGGTCTGTGAAAGCGAGATTGCGAAGTGTCTCGCATCGGTCATGGACCGACTCGAGTGCGGCGATCGTTTCCTTGCTCGCGTCGATATAGCGGAGGCAAACGGCGTTGAGTTCGAAGATGGACGCAAAAAATCCGGCCATCAAAGCTGCCGCGAACAACACTTCCACCAGCGTGATGCCCGCTTCTGATCGATCCTGTTTTCTAAGCAGCTTCATTTATTATGGTATTTATGAAAATGAGCATTAAATATGCCGTCTTTCTCGTTCCTGAGACCAAATGCCTCCTTGCGAGTAAACCCCCGAAAAATCGGTCATTTTTGAGAAAAACCGGGCAAAATGCCTGTCTGACTCTCGCAACCCGCATCCCATTCTCGATCCGCTGGCCCAAGCAAGGCTTGGCTTTTCTCTAACCGCGTGGTAAGTCCCGGTGTCGCATCAGTAGAACGGGCTGTGGCTCAGCTTGGTAGAGCGCCTGCCTCGGGTGCAGGAGGCCGCGGGTTCGAATCCCGCCAGCCCGAGGCTGACCGGAAACTATGGCGCGTTCACCTCGCCTTCCTTCTCCTTAAGAGGTAGGGTCGCCGGCTGATGGCTCGGGTTGCCCGGGCGCGCCCGCAGTCTATGAGCCACGCCGTTTTCGCTACCCTCGCCATTACCGGATTTGGAGTAGCCTTTTTTCACGCCGCCATCCCAACCCACTGGCTTCCGTTTGTTCTTACCGCGCGAGTTCAGGGATGGAACCGGCCCAAAACTATTCTCGTCAGCGCTTTTGCGGGAAGCGGCCATGTTCTGGCCACCGCCCTTCTCGGCCTCGGCATCACCTGGTTCGGCACCGCGCTCAGCAATTCCATCGGAGATTGGTTCCCGAGAATCGCAGGCGTAGCTCTTTTACTTTTTGGACTCTATTACGTGGCGCGCCAACTCCGCGGGCGCGGTCATGTCCATTTCCCCTATCCGCACGAGCATCTCCACGAAAGCCAGGGTGGGACTCAGCACCACCACCACGGCCACGACCACGATAATCGGCCGGCGCGCGGCCGCACCTCTGATCGCGCCGCCATCCTCAGCCTGCTCGCCTTTCTCACAATGTCTCCCTGCGAAGGTTTTTTGCCGTTCTACGTTGCAGGCATTCGCTATGGGTGGAGCGGGTTCGCCATTCTCACTTTAATTCTATCCGTTGCCACGGTGCTCGGGATGGTGCTCTTTACCTCGCTAACGCTGATCGGCCTGGGCAAAATCAAACTCGGCTTACTTGAAAAATACGAAAGCCTGGTCATGGGTTTGTTGCTCTGCATGGTCGGATTGTTAATTCTCTTCTTCGAACATTGATGTCTGCTCAACTTTCTACCGGAGACCCGGCTCCGGATTTTTCAGCAATGGCCGTCGGCGGACCTTATGGCGACGGAAAGAAGGTCTCGCTCTCGGATTTCCGCGGCTCGAACCTTGTTCTCTATTTTTATCCGAAAGACGACACGCCCGGGTGTACCATGCAAGCGTGTGGGCTTCGCGATGCGTGGGGTGATTTGAAATCCCGCGCCGTGGTTTTCGGTGTAAGCGCAGATACCTCCCAGAGTCACCGCAAATTCATCGACAAATTCAACCTGCCCTTCCCGCTTCTCTCCGATACCGATCGCAAAATTGTGAACGACTACGGAGTTTGGGTGGAGAAAACATTCATGGGCAAGAAACATATGGGAATTGAACGGACCACATTCGTGATCGATCCCGAGGGAAGAATCTCGGCGATTTTTCGAAAGGTGAAGCCCGACCAGCATGTCCGCCTTCTTGAAGAAGCTCTGGCGGCGAAGTAGCGAAATCGAAAGAAGTCAGTTGCAGTTTGCCGAACCCAATGGTTGGATGGGCGGCTGCCTGGACTTCAGATCAGGCGATTGATATGGGTTCGCTTAAGAAAAAACGAAAAGCAAAAATTTCCAAGCATAAGCGCCGCAAGCGCATGCGAGAGAATCGACACAAGAAACGCCTCCGCTACAAGGCGTAATCCGGCGCGAGACGCCTCCTTTCCGGGGCGGGTGCGGTTTGCGATCTGTTTACCGCGCCATTACAATCGGGCAATGACAGAAACGAAAGGCCGGGCGCGAAAAGCCTGTCTTTTCTTTCTGTTTCTCTTTTTCGCCTGCGCGGAAATGATTCTGGCGAAGAACCCGACCCCGAAGCCTTCGCCTAAAACGACGACGCTTTCGACCAAAAAGGGCGAGAAGCAGGATGATTCCACGAACGTGAAGCCGGCCAAGGATCTCCTCCTGCGCGAAGAGGGAAATCTGAAGGCGGAAGCGCTCGCCAAATATGTCGAGGGCTCCGCTTATGAGGAAGATGGTGAAATGGAGAAGGCACTCGCCGCATATCGCCAGGTTCTCAACGTTGATCCCGGCCAGGCTGAACTCGCCTCACGTGTCGCCGCGTTGCTCGCGCGCCAGGACGATTTTCCTCAGGCGATCGACATCTTGAAGGATGCGGTCAAGGCCAGCCCGAAAGCGCCTGAGCCGTACCTGCAGCTCGCGTTTATCTATGCGAAATATCTCAGGAAAATTGATCAGGCTGTCGATTACGTAAACCGAGCGATCAGCATCGATGGGACTAACATTGAGGCGTATCAGCGGCTTTATGAAATTTACCTGACGACTGGAGACGATCAGAAAGCGCGATCCGTCCTCGATCGCGCGGCAAAAGTCCAGACCACGGATCCGGCGTATTGGACCCGTCTCGGAAAACTTTATGCAGGAATCGTTTTCAAGGGCGGCGCAGAACCGAAGAGCGAAGAGGTCAAACAGGTTAACGCCATATTTAAGAAAGCCGCCGATTACTCGCGGGACGATCCAGCGGTTCTGAAGGACATCGCGGATTATTACGCCTCATCCCAGCAGGTGGCTGATGCCATTCCGCTTTATCTGCGTGTCTTGGAATTGGAGCCGGAGGATTCCAGCGCACGCGAGAAACTGGCTACGGGCTTTATCGTCACAAATCAACGTTCCAAAGCGGTCGAGATGCTGGAAGAAATCATCAAGCAGCATCCGGAGAAATATCAACCCTACGATTTGCTGGCGCAGGTTTTGGACGATCAGGGACGCGAATTTCTGCGTTTGAACAAGGTGGAAGAGGCGAAGGCTGCCTTTACGAAGGCGGCCGCCAATTACGAGCAAAGTCTGCTCGTTAACCCGAGTCACGCCATCACCTACATTCGAATGGCGGAAATTTTACTCGAGCGCCTGAGGGAGCCTGAGCGCGCCATCAAAATGCTGCGCGAAGCGCGTCGACGATTTCCGGAAACGGCAGAAATGGTTTACCTGCTCGGCATCGCCTTGCGGGAGGCCAAACATACGCAGGAGGCGGTTTCGACCTTTGAAGAGGCCTTGCATGAGGCGGAACTGGACTCCGGCGAAATCGCGAACGCGCGTTTCTTTTTGGATTATGGAGCGACCGCGGAGCAGGCCGGCCTCTACGACAAAGCGGCCGACCTGTTCAAAAAATCGATTGCACTGGATCCAACCAATTCTGCGGAAGCATGTAACTACCTTGCTTACATGTGGGCGGAGCAGAACCAGCATCTCGATGAAGCGAACGAGATGATTCAGCGGGCAATTCAAGCTGATCCTAACAACGGCGCGTACCTCGATACCCTGGGATGGGTTGAATATCGTCAGGGCAAGTTTGAGCCGGCCCTGGCCGATTTGCTTCGCGCTGCCGGAAAGATGCCGCATGATGATCCCGTGGTCTTCGAGCATATCGGCGATACCTATTTCAAACTTGGGCGCATGGCCGACGCGCTCAGTTCCTGGCAAAAAGCGCAGGCTTTGGATCCAAAAAACAAGAATCTCGCAGACAAGATTGCCGACGCTAAGACAAAACAGGCGAAAGGCGGTCTAACTGATGCTACTCCGAGCCCGTGAAAGCGAGCTGATCCAAGCTGTAAAACAAGAGAGTCCGTAAAGTGGAGACCCGACATTACCCAACTCCTTGGCAACGCCAGACAATGTGGGCTGCCCTGACCGCTCTCTTCATTGTCTTCCTGGTGGTAACGGCCGCATCAGTTATCTGGGTCTCGGCCAATGTCATTGGATTTCTGCAGCCGATCCTGATCCCGGTCGCCATTGCTGCCATCCTGGCCTATCTGCTGGATCCAGTGGTGACGCGCATGTGCCGCGGCGGGCTTGGGCGTACCAAAGCTGTTGTTTTGATGTTTCTGCTCGTTTTCCTTGCCTTGGCTGCGCTCGGTTCCTGGATTGTTCCTAACATCTCGATGCAGAGCGCGAACTTCGCGAAGGAGCTGCCGAATTACACTCTGAAGGCGCGGGATGAGGTGGTGGATATCCTCTATCGCTATACCCGCACCTTCGGAAGCTCAGGGGTCCGCGGAAAAACAGGATTCGTTAGCTGGCTGGTCGGATCCTCGCCGCGAACTCAGCATGTCACTCCTTCCCCGTCACCGCCGGGCATGCCTGCCGAATCGGTCAATGAGCCAACGGAGACCATCGCCCCGGCACCGCCAAAGCTCACCTCGGCAGATCGGCAGCGCATTCAGGAACTGGTGCAGAAGCAGATACCGAATCTCGAACGACAGTTCCCGGCCTGGACGGCGCGACTTTGGAAAATCTTAGCCAAAAGTATCGGCGGCTTCCTCGGCATCACTGGATTCCTGCTCAGCCTGGTTATGGTGCCGATCTATCTCTTTTTCTTTTTGAAAGAGCGACCTCGCATCGAGAAACGGTGGAAGGAATATCTGCCGCTGCGAGCGTCACCACTAAAAGACGAGGTCGCGGAAGTTCTCTCCCAGATCAATAGTTACATCATTGCCTATTTCCGCGGGCAGTTGCTCGTCTGCCTGGTCGATGGTGTCCTCATCGGGACGGCTCTCACGATCATCGGTCTTAATTTCGCGCCTCTCATTGGCATTCTCGTCGTCGTTTTGACCATGATTCCTTATATCGGCATTGTTGTCTGCTGGGTGCCGGCAGTTCTCATCGCCGCCTTTCAATGGGGCGATTGGTGGCATCCGTTTTGGGTGACAGTCATCTTTATCGTCATTCAAAACCTGGAGGGAATGTTTTACGCCCCCCGAATTGTCGGCAATTCAGTCGGGCTTCATCCCATGACGGTGATTGTTTCAATCTTTGTTTGGGGATTGTTAATTGGCGGATTATTGGGCCCTCTCCTGGCGGTTCCTCTCACGGCCACGCTCAAGGTTCTGCTCGCTCGCTATGTCTGGGGTCGACGTCTCCGCGAAAAAGTGATGCACTCCGTCGAGCAGGTTCCGGTCGTCCGCGAGGCGGAAACGGTTCACGTTTAAGCACGCGCAAAACAGCTCCTTTTCGCTGGAGAGTTGCATTCGCCTCCGCTACGGGCAAAAGAAACAGAAATGGCGGAAGGTCTGAAACGGGTTCGACGGAAAAGACGGGTGCGTTCACTTCCCGGGGCGGGATCGTTTCACATCTTTCGACGTCGCGTTTCTCCGGAGCATCTGGCTTTGATCATTGCGGCGACGGCCCTTGCGCTCGTCCTCGCCATCATCGGCATCACCTACGGCTCCAAATTTTACAACAGCTGGCAGGAAAGCCGACTTCTGAAACGCGCTTCCGTTCTCTTGCAAGAGCATGATTACGATGGTGCGACCCGCGATGCCAAACACGCCCTCGATCTTCACCCGGATTCTTTGCCCGCTTTCTACATCCTGGCGGAAGCGAGCGAGCAAGAGAACCGAATCGAAACGGTGGCTTGGCGCGCGCAAATCGCCCGGCTCGCGCCGGAACGGCTTGATAGTCATCTTAACCTCGCCTCGGCCGCGTTGCGTTTCGGAGAGCTAGACACTGCTCGAAAAGCTCTGGACCGCGTCTCGCCTAACGATCGCCAGAAAGCTGCGTATCATGTCGTAGCCGGATGGCTGGCCCGGGCCGATGGCGATGAAGCTGCCTTAATCGAGCACTTCGCCGCGGCCGCGAAAGAGGAGCCCGGTAACGATCTTTACCAGTTCAATCTCGCGGTTTTGCAAATTAAGTCGCCCGATGAAGAGAAAAGCGGTCCGGCGCGCGATGTCCTGACCCGACTGAGCAAAGTCCCACAATTCCGGGCCGGGGCTCTTCGTGCGCTCCTCAATGATGCCGTCGATCGCAACGATCTGAAAGGCGCGGACGATCTTGCCCAGGACCTCCAGATGAGCCAGCAGGTCACCTTCAGCGATTACCTGTTGTGCCTGAATTTCTATCGCAAACTCGACGAAAAGAAGTTCACGGCTCTCCTTGAAAAAGTAAAACCGGTCGCGGCCCGAGACCAGTCGAACCTGGCCGCCCTCATGGAGTGGATGAACGACAATGGCATGGCGGCGGACGTACAGAAGTGGAGTGAAAAGTTGCCTGCGGAACTCACAACCAAACCGCCCGCTGCGATTGCGGTGGCGGAGGCATTCACGGAGGTCAAGAACTGGTCCCGACTCAAACGTTGGACGCGCGGAGGATCATGGGGAGATCAGGATTATCTTCGCCTCGCTTACCAGGGGTATGGCGCGCGGCAATCGCGCCAGGCCGGGGCCGATGCCGAGTACAATTCGTTATGGCGCTCGGCGGAAAAAGCAGCCGACGATCAACCACAGCGTGAACTGATTCTGGCCCGTCTCGCCACGAAGTGGAATCTCAGCATCGAAGCGGAACAACTTTGGCTCCGCGTCGCCAAAAATCCGCCTAATCGTCACGAAGCATTTGATGCGCTCGCTCGCATTTACCGCGCGAACAACGATTTGCCTAACCTCTATAAGACAATGCAAAACCTGCACGAGGTGGCGCCCGGGGACCCTGCGGCTGCTTCGAATTATGCCCGGCTGGCGTTACTCCTGGATCAAAACGCTTCGGAAGGGCACCGCGTGGCCAAAGAAGCATACGAAAAAGCGCCAACCGAGGTGAACAGCGCGGTCACCTACGCATTCTCTCTTTATGCTCAAGGACGCACGGCCGAAGGAATCCAGGTCCTCAAGAAGCTCAAGCCAGAAGACTTGCACGATCCCCATGCGGCGGTCTACACCGCGGTGCTTTTACTGGACGACAACCAACCGGCGGCAGCGAAAGAATACGTCGAGATCGCGCAACACGGTCCCATTTTTGTAGAAGAGAAGAAATTGCTGGACGAAACATTATCGAAAATGAATGCGCCGGCCGGCCCTTCGCCAGGTCCGTCGTCCACTCGGGGCTCTTCCCCCGCACCCTCACCGGCGGCGACGGCCACACCGGCCCCCAAGCCGGCTGCAACCCCGGCTTCGCCGCCTCCCGCACGCTAGCGATTCTCGCTACAGTGCCGGCGGACGCGCCGCCATTGCCTGTTCCACAATCATTGCGGCTAATGGCTGCGTTACGAGGTCCAGGGCATCGTTAGCGCTTTTCAATTTAGAGATCTCGTGCGTCTGCAAAGCGCGGCGGACCGCATCTGCCCGCGCTATAATCGCCGCTTTTTCCGTGACATCGATGCCATCGCCGATGAGACGGATAGCGGAGTCAACGGCTGCCAGCATCTCTTCGGATTTGATTCGGGTCTCGGTCCAAATCCGTTCGTTCACATCTGCAAAGGCATGCTCGAGCGATTCGGAGAGCATTGCCTCCACCGCTTCGTCCGAGACATCGATCGCACTTTCCATCTGAACGACTTTCTCCCGACCGCTCACGGTATCTCTCGCCAGCACATGGAGAATTCCATTGGCGTCGATCTCGAACTGCACTCCGACTCTCGGGATTCCCTTGGGAGCTGGCGCAAAATCAATCTCAAATTGTCCCAGCTTCCAATTGTCCCGCGCCATTTCTCGTTCGCCCTGCAGCACCTTGATCGTCATTGCTCGTTGGTTGGACACGGCCGTGGTAAACATCTCCCCTGCTTTTGTCGGGATAGTTGAGTTGCGAGGCACGATCACATTCATGAGACCACCGAAGGTTTCTATTCCTAACGAGAGTGGTGTAACATCGAGGAGGACGACTTCGCGCACTGCGCCGGATAAAATCCCGGCCTGAATGGTGGCGCCGACCGCGACTGCCTCATCCGGGTTTTGAGAAACATTCGGTGATCGCTTGAAAATATCGGCAACAAATTGGCGCACGAGTGGCATGCGCGTGACCCCTCCTACGAGAATGACTTCATCCAGATCCGCTGGAGTTACCTTGGCGTCAGCCATCACGCGTCGGCAATGAACCCGCGTTCGTTCCACAAATGGCCGGCTGATTTGTTCCAACTCAGAGCGGGTCAATTCCTGGTTCAGCGTGCGCTCACCATCAAAAAACGGGATCTCGATCGTGACACGATCTTCGCTCGACAACCGGTGTTTGGCAGCGACCGCGGCCTCTCTTAACCGCTCCATCGCTTCGGCCGAGAGCTCCGTCTTCGCGATCCGGGCCGTGAGAAGGCGCATGAGCGCGTCATCAATGTCGTCCCCGCCCAGCCGAGTGTTTCCATTCGTCGCGAGGACTTCAAAAACGCCGTTGCTCAAATCCAGTAACGAAATGTCGAACGTTCCGCCACCGAGATCGTAGACGGCGATTTTGGCTTTCGATTTTAACTTATCCAGCCCGTAAGCCAGGGCGGCGGCGGTCGGTTCGTTAACGATTCTCTCGACGGTGAAGCCCGCCAACTCGCCCGCTTTCTTGGTCGCGCTGCGTTGAGCGTCATTGAAGTAGGCTGGGACAGTAACCACGGCGCGCGTGATCGTCCGCCCCATGGCCGCTTCCGCGTCGCGTTTCAGTTTTTTCAAAATCTCGGCCGAGATTTCCTCGGGAGTGTATTTATGCGATCCGGTGACAATGCGGAGCGGCTTCCCATGCTGAAGGTCGAGTCGATAGGCTACCTTCGCCTCCTGCGCGCTTACATCCTCGCCGCGTAATCCCATAAATCGTTTCACGGAATAGATGGTGGATTCCGGCCTCAAAGCCCGCATGTGGAGGGCCGCTCGCCCAACAATCGGTTCGTCTCCGTCCCGCAAGTAGACAACGGACGGTGTCAGACGAACGCCATCGCTGTCGGCGAGAAGGACTGGGAAGCCCGCCTCCATAATTCCAACAAGCGAATTAGTCGTCCCAAGATCGATCCCGACAATGTCGTTCTCCACGCCGCAATCTACCAATCGCGCATCGTTATGCGAGTTTCGCTATGCCCCAGCGGAAGGGCCGTCGATCTCGATCGCTCGCGTCCAGAGTTTGATGTCTTCTGCAGTCATGTGCGACCTCTTTTCCAAGCGCACGTCCCGATAACCCCTTTCCTGCACGTCCGAAAGGTATTGTGCCCGCGACAATAAAGTGCCGCGGCAGACCTTTGCACTGGACGAGGGAGCTTGGGCAACTCTTTCGAGCAGCTTTGTCACGATGTCATCCGGAACACGGGATCGTTCGCTTGGATAAATGTAGCGAAAAAGAATCAGATGACTGAGCAGCACCTCCGCATCGTTGCAAAAGCGCGAAAGCAGATGACCCCAATCCAGGCTCTCGGCGCAGCCTTGAAGCAGATGCGCGACATCTGCTCCATCAAAACGTTCGCGCTCCATGATGAAGGCTTTCATCCAAATGATCTCCTCCGGCGCACACAGCTTCACCGGCATCCCGAACACTTTTCCATCTCGAGCCCGGTCAAACCATGACTGATCGACCTCACACAATCCGTTACCGGCGCGATAGATGAAATCGATACAATCTTCTCCGCGTTTCGCTTTGCCTAGCCAATGCGGAAAGACCCGCTTTGAGTCGTATCCTCCGCGCTTTAAAGCCGCGGCAGCGCGGTCGAAATCGTTCGGGCGGAGAAAGAGATCGAAGTCTTTCGTATCGCGGACAATTCCCGTGTAAACGGCAAATGCATAAGCGCCGCCTACGAGAAACGGGACGTCCGCATCATTGAGCAACTGCATCGTTTCCCGGTAAAACGCAGCCCAGGTCTTGTCCTGTTCAGTTGCGTGAAGGGTTGATTCCGCCATTATGACAATAACGGAAGCGGCGCATTGGTTGCGTGCACGCCTGGATTGAAAAAACGACCTCTGCCCTGACGCGCCCGGTCGCGCCTGCGAATCCGTTTAACTATCGCCATGCCAGACACGAAAAAATTGCGAATCGCAGCGACGGCGGACCTGCATTATGGAAAGCACTCGAGAGGCACCTTTCATGATGCCTTTGTCGAAATCTCGCGCGAGGCCGACGTCCTGCTGCTTTGCGGTGACTTGACCGATTACGGGTTGGCCGAAGAAGCAGAGCAACTGGTGGCTGATATCCGCTCTGCCGTCCGCATTCCTGTCCTTGCCGTGGTCGGAAATCACGATTTTGAATCCGGCCAGGTCGAACTGGTTCAGAGTGTCATGGACGTCGCTGGAGTGCAGATGCTGGATGGCGCTGCGGTTGAAATTGAAGGTGTCGGTTTTGCCGGCGTTTGTGGATTCGGAGGCGGATTTGGCCGACGTATGCTGAACGCGTGGGGCGAACCTTTGATCAAGCAATTCGTCCAGGAAGCGATTGATCATTCCGTTCGCCTCGAACAGGCGCTGGCAAAATTAAAAACGGAGCGGCGCGTCGTCGTTCTGCATTACGCGCCCATCCGCGCCACCGTTCAGGGGGAAGATCCCGAGATCTTCGCCTTTCTCGGTTCGAGCAGACTGGAAGAAACAATAAACCGCTACCGAGTTAACGCCGTGTTTCACGGCCATGCTCATAACGGGACCGCGGAAGGAGAAACCTCGACTCACATACCGGTCTATAATGTCTCCGCACCGATCTTGCGCAAAAGCGGGAGACCGTTCCGGATTATCGAACTGTAAAGGCTGGCCGACGCGCACGACTCCCGGCAGACTTTAATCGGCGCCGCGCAATAATTTTCCAAGCTTCGACATCAGCGGCGCTTCGTGTGGGAACAGAACAGCGGACGGCACAGACTGTATCGAACAGGACATCCCGAAGGGGCAGTCGAATCAGTTGCGCTAGTTTCTTTTTCATTGTCGGAGTGAGCCGCTTGTAACAAAGGCTTAGATGTGGGTCGCGAATGGTTGCCTTACGTTGCCCCGCGGCACCCTGTAGAGAGCCCGCGAATTCGTTGAGCTGAGCGCTCGGACGAAAACGAGCGAACAAGGTTTTGGTGTATTTCGATGACCACCGAATTCCCGTTAATGTCAACCGAAGCGGTTCTCCCGTTACCTTCCCAAGAACGCTCGGTGACCGCGAATCATTCGACGTTGAACAAAGCGTGAGATGCGGTTCAAACCGCGGGCTCTGGAGCTGCTGCGCCAAAATCGCAATAATCGCACGAAAAAGCTCACGCTCGGGATGCGCGGGAACGAGCCAGTAAACAATTCTGCGTCGGCTCATTTGGACACGTTAGGCGGATTTTTGAAGCTCGACGATGTTTCCTTCAGGATCTCGAGCGTAGACCACCCGGAGCGATGGCGCGCCCTCACTCTCGGTCAAGGCAATTTCGCCAACCGCACTTCCTCCGTTAGCCAAGACCGAGGAGAACGTTGCGTCCAGATCGTCAACCGCGAAGGCAATATGAGCGAAGCCTGGTTCATTCACATTAGGGGCCGATCTTTCCAGCATCGAATCGTAGGTGAAGATTTCGAGGGTTGGGCCTTCGCCTCCATATCCGGGAAGAAGCAGATGGATTCCGCGGAGATGCGCGCCGCGCAGTGCAGTCACTCGATCCAGCCATGCTCCCGACATATCCCGCTCCGGACCTTTCGGAACGCAGCCGAAGACATTGCAATAGAAACGGACAAGATTCTTCCAATCACGACTGATCAGATTGGTATGAACAAAACGCGCCTTCGTTGCCATGGATGCGGGGCGGCCATTGTAACAACTTCGGGGCCGCGACGTCCGCAATTCTTTTGGTAAAGAAAATCCTGTGTTAATTTAAGGCATGCTGACGAATGTCCTCGGGACGGAACTGAAATGTTGTTGCCGCGATCCGTTAACCGGTTTTTACCGGGACGGATTTTGTCGCACGGGCCCTGAGGACACCGGGATGCATACTGTTTGCATCGAGGTCACGCGAGAGTTTCTCGATTTCTCGGTCCTCGACGGTAACGATCTTGTCACTCCACATCCCGAATGGGCTTTCCCAGGTTTGGAACCCGGTGATCGCTGGTGCCTTTGTGTCACGCGATGGAGCGATGCTTTAAAACGAGGCGTCGCCCCGCCGGTTGATCTCGAGGCGACGCACTCTTCGGCCCTCGAGTTTGTTTCGCTGGAAGATCTCCAGGCACACGCGCTAAAATCGTAGCTGTCGGAGTCTATGGTCTGCCGCTCTGTTGCCGGCGGAAATCCGCCTGCTCGCCATCATAGAATGGCCCAAAAACAGCTTATTCGAAGTGCATGTCGACTTCGTCCCCCGCCAAATCGGCTGTTCTTCTTGCCGCGATTTGGTTCTCCGTTCTAATTTCGTCGAGCGCCTCAGGCGAGACCCGTTACCGGCATCGCATTTATCGCGGTCGCGTTGTTTATTCGAGCCAGCACCGCTCTGTTCCTCTGCAGCCCTTCACACTGAGCGCAGGTCCTATCGGTGCACGGTCGACCATGACGACGGCGTACTACGCACCGCGCGCAATTCCACGGGCAGCGCAGATCGATCAAGAGGACGAGGATTCAGACTCGCCTGCGCCAATGACGTCGGGTTCGCATCCCATAGTAGCTGGTAGCCGCGCAGTTCTTCGAGGCGGTGTTGCCTATGCGCCTTCCAATGCCCCGGCCAATGTGAAATCGGCGATCTGGGCGGTAAATACCATTCGCTCGAAACCTTATCATTGGGGCGGCGGCCACGGGTCGTTCACGGATTCTGGTTATGATTGTTCCGGCACAGTTTCTTTCGCGCTTCATAATGCCGGTGTCCTGAGTCAACCTTTGCCCTCGAGCGACCTGCTCCGCTACGGCGAGCGCGGCCGCGGCCGCTGGATCACCATCTATTCGCGGCGCGGCCACACTTTCGCCATGATTGCTGGACTGCGTTTGGATACGACCGACTTCCGTTATGGTGGAGACGTCGGCCCCCGCTGGCATACCGATGGTCGTGACACGTGGGGCTTCGAAGCCCGACACCCAGTCGGGCTCTAAGAGACCGCTTCTTTCAAAGCAGCCTGAATCGTTCTGGAAACGGGGCCGGTTCCCGTCCACGGTATCGGCGATTTGAAACTGCCGTTTAGCTTTTTTCTCGCGCTTCGCTATCTCAAGCCGAAGCGCACGTTCCTTTCCATCATCACTTTGATCTCGGTCCTCGGGGTCATGCTGGGCGTGACCGTCCTCATCCTCGTCATCTCTGTCATGACCGGATTCGACCGCGAGCTGCGGCAAAAGGTAATTGATTTCGATGCCCACATCCTGGTCACGACTGACGATGTTTTGCACAACTGGCGGGAGCTAACGGCTAAGATCCGCCAAACGCCCGGCGTAGTTGCGACAGCCCCTTATGTGCAGGGTCCAGTCATCGTGGAATTCCAGAATCGGCGCCTCGCTCCCCTCATCCGCGGAATCGATCCCGCGGAGGAAGAAAAAGTCGTTCCGCTGCGCAAATTCATCAAAGAAGGAAAACTCGATCTCGAGGGAGAGTCGGCGGTCCTTGGCATCGAGCTCGCACGCAAACTTCGCATCGGAGTGGGCGACAAGCTGACCGTTTACTCGCCTGGTAACCTGGGACAAATCCTCGATGGAATTAAACGCCTCGAGAACGCGAAAGGTGACGAGGAGAAAGAAACGGTTCAGCAATTACGCGAAATCATTCTGCCCAAGGAATTAACGGTCACAGGAATTTTTGAAACCGGCCATTACGCGCACGACTCCGATTTTCTCCTCGTCCCGCTCTACATCGGACAGGAGCTTTATGGATTGGAGGACGCACTCCACGGCATCACGGTCAGAACGGACAATCCGTATGGTGCAGAAAAGGTGAAGGAAGAAATCGAGAACTTTCTCGAGCCGCCACAATTTGCGGAGACATGGATCGATATGAATCGACAGTACTTCGAAGCCGTTCGCCTCGAACGCACGGTCATGTTCTTTCTCCTTTTCTTCATCGTGGTCGTAGCAGCGTTCGGAATCATGAGCACCCTCATTACCGTGACGGTGCAAAAGCGGCGCGAGATCGGAATTTTGAAAGCGCTGGGCGCGACCATCCCTCAGATTGTCTGGATTTTTCTGGGGCAAGGCACGGTAACCGGTCTATTCGGAACGATCACCGGACTCGGTCTGGGAATGACGCTGATCCGTTATCGCAACGAATTCAGCCACTGGCTTGCCTCGACCCTGCACATCGAGGTTTTTCCGAGACAGGTTTACCAGTTCTCCGAAATACCCGCTCAGGTTGTTCCGCGGGATGTTTGCATCATCTGCGTCAGTGCATTTCTGATCTGCTCCTTGGCCGCACTTATTCCCGCCTATTTCGCGGCGCGGCTCGACCCGGTGAAGGCGCTGCGCTACGAATAATCCCAATCGTTAGGCGAAGCGCTACTCGTAATGAAGGGCAATGACGGGATCGACCCGCGTTGCTTTGCGAGCGGGTAGAT
>Ga0157372_10004394_pt1 | contig 15041 bp, 11 predicted proteins | sample C55metaG_FD_115307 | JGI IMG/M metagenome (GOLD analysis project Ga0157372, IMG submission 115307) | Corn rhizosphere microbial communities from Kellogg Biological Station, Michigan, USA - C5-5 metaG | ecosystem: Host-associated > Plants > Roots > Rhizosphere > Soil | place: USA: Michigan... | reverse complement strand
TCAATCCCCTCCATTTAAAAATTGTTGTTACTTTTGACACTCAAAAAGTACACAATTGGATAAAGAACTCATACACCAGTTTATAAATAATGCTTTAAGTGAGGATGTGGGCGATGGCGATCATACCTCGCTTTCAACCATCCCGGCCGACGCTACCGGCAAAGCAAAACTTTTAGTTAAGGACGAAGGAATACTGGCCGGTGTGGAGCTGGCCGCCGAAATATTTCATGTGGTTGATCCAAACCTTAAACTTAAGGTGTTTTTGCAGGACGGAGCCCCGGTTAAATATAACGACATAGCTTTTGAGGTTGAGGGCAATTCGCCCAGCATTTTGACCGCCGAGCGTTTGGTACTAAATTGTATGCAACGTATGTCGGGAATTGCTACAAAAACCAGGCAGATAGTTGATTTGCTGAAAGGGACTAATACTAAAGTTTTAGATACCCGTAAAACTACCCCGGGGCTTCGTTATCTCGAAAAATGGGCGGTACGCATAGGGGGAGGCGTAAACCACAGGTTTGGTTTGTACGATATGATCCTGATTAAGGATAACCATGTAGACTATGCCGGCGGGATAAGGCAAGCTATTGAAAGCGCTAACCAATATTTAACCGACAATGGAAAAAAACTTGCCATTGAAATTGAGGTGCGTAACCTTGATGAACTGGAGCAGGTTTTACAAACCGGCCGGGTTAACCGCATACTGCTTGATAATTTCAATTTTGATGACCTGCGGCAGGCTGTTGGTATAATACAAGGGCGTTATATTACCGAAGCTTCGGGCGGTATCACCATTGATAATATACGTGAATATGCCGATTGTGGGGTCGATTATATTTCTGTCGGGGCGCTTACTCATTCGGTTAAAAGCCTTGACCTTAGTCTGAAAGCCGTAAAATAGGGTAATTAAAATATCAAATAACACATTGTTAAACAAAGTTTAGTGGTAAAAGCGCTGTGATTAAAACGCTTTTACCGCTTCAATTTTGTAATATTGCAGGAGAATGATAACCGTTTACTCTGTTACAGCACTTATAATGGCTTATCTGTGCGGCTCAATACCTACGGCTGTTTGGATTGGTATGGCTTTTTACAATGTGGATGTACGCGAGTACGGAAGCGGTAATGCAGGTGCTACAAATACTTTTCGTGTGCTTGGTAAAAAGGCGGGCATCCCAGTGATGCTGCTTGATATATTTAAAGGCTGGGCAGCAACAAACTTCGCTTATTTCATTGGTGCATCTGCTACAGGTGCCATCAATTCAACCGCATACACCAATTATGAACTGGCCTTAGGCATAGCGGCAGTTATGGGCCACCTGTTCCCTATTTTTGCAGGTTTCAGGGGCGGCAAGGGCGTAGCAACTTTGTTTGGAATGATTTTGGCTATACATTTTCATGCTGCTTTATTATGTATAGTGGTTTTTATAACGGTGTTACTGATCTCAAAATATGTGTCGCTTAGCTCAATTGCGGCTGCCTTTACTTACCCTATAGGCGTTACATTTGTTTTTCCGACACCTATACGGTCTATAGTAATTTATGGCATGTGTATTTGCGTACTTGTGCTGGTAACCCACCAAAAAAACATTGAACGTTTAATAAGAGGCAAAGAATCGAAAGTTAATTTTTTTAAGAAGAAAACAACAGCTGCCTAATCACCATGAAAAAGTTTAAACCTTTATTAGTCCTGATAGCCATCATGGCTGTCTTTTCCTGTTCAACTGTGCCGCTAACCGGCCGTAAACAATTAAGCCTGGTTGGCGATGCCGAAGTGAACCAGTCGGCAGCGGCAAGCTATAAGCAACTGCTTTCCGACCCCAAAACCAAAGTGGTGGCCAGCGGTGCCGATGCGCAACGTGTTAAAACCATTGGTAACAGACTGGCTGTAGCCATTGAAAAATACCTCAAAGAAAACGGTTATGGCGATCAGTATAGCTTTAATTGGGAGTTTAACCTGATCCAGAGCAGTGAAGTTAATGCATGGTGTATGCCTGGCGGTAAAGTTGCGGTTTACAGCGGGTTATTACCTGTAGCCAATACCGATGCCTACCTTGCCGTAGTTATGGGCCACGAAATAGGTCACGCTATTGCCCGTCACTCAGCTGAGCGCATCTCGCAGGAGATGTTGGTACAAGGGGGCGGACAATTGGTAGGAGCGGCGACAAGCCAGCAGTCGCAGGCTACACAAACCGCCATAAGTACTTTATATGGTGTTGGAAGCCAGCTGAAACTGTTGGCGTATTCCCGTAAACAGGAATCAGAAGCCGACCGTTTAGGTTTAACCTTTATGGCTATGGCCGGTTATGACCCGCACAATGCCATTGCCTTTTGGCAACGTATGGCAGCCCAAAACAAAGGTGGGGCACCGCCTGAATTTTTAAGCACTCACCCTGCCGATGTTACGCGTATTGCCGATATCCAGAACCTCATACCCGAGGCTATGAAATACTATAAAAAATATTAATCATTTTAGTAGATCCCGCTCGTAAAAAAGGCGGGATTTTTCTTTTTATGGCTAAAAACGAATTTTTAAATGCCCAGTGGAAGAACCTTGTAATGCTCAATTACGAGGTTGATGCGGCAATATTAAAACCTTATACACCAGCAGGCACACTGCTCGACCTTTGGGAAGGAAAAGCGCTGGTAAGTATGGTTGGCTTCATGTTTTCGGATACCCGGGTACTGGGTATTAAATGGCCCGGGCATGTAAACTTTGAAGAAGTTAACCTGCGGTTTTACTTGCGATACTTTAATGGTACCGAATGGAAGCGCGGCGCTGTTTTTATAAGCGAAATAGTGCCTAAAAGCATGATTGCGCTCATTGCCAATAATCTTTATAAGGAACATTATCGCGCCTTGCCCATGCGGAGCTCTATTACCGCGACAACAGATAACCATACCCAGTTTTTATACGAATGGAAACTTAACGGGACCTGGAACAAGCTTGGCGCTACGGCAAGCGACACCCTGGTGGATATTAAGCCCGGCAGCCCGGAAGAGTTTATTTTAGAACACTACTGGGGATACAATGGTTTAAGCGAAATAAAGACAATGGAGTACCAGGTTGAGCATATTTCATGGCAAACAGGTTTGGTGCGCGACTATGTTTTTGATGCTGATGTTGCCGCACTCTATGGTGATGCATTTAAGCCATTTTTGGAAAAAGAGCCGGTTTCGGCCTTTTACGCGCTTGGGTCGGATATCGTGGTGAGAATGGGGGAGAAGATAGTGGTGGGGAAGTAAAGAGTTATGTGAAAGGGAGTGATGCTTCGAGTTTTTATGGTAAACTTATGGAAGTGAATTATTAAGCATGACGATCTGCCCCAGAGGGGCAAAAGGCTTGTAGAAAAAATAAATGCCCTTCCTTTTACAGCCCCAGAGGGGCTGAACAAAGCCAACAAGTTAATTATTGAGGCAATTTAAAGATATATTGTTCGTCAAATTCGATATTGAAATCATTTAGCATTTTCCTGTATTCGTCTAAAAATGTAATTTTTCGATGACGCTCTTGCTGGTTTGCTATGTAGTTTACCACCTTATCAATTTGTGACCTGCTATTACTAAAAGCTCCATATCCTTCCTGCCACTGAAATCCGCCATTGGCTAATTTTTGTTTATTAATCCATTCGGATGAGTCGCTTTTTATGATGCGCACAATTTCAGAAATAGATTGATTGGGATTTAATCCGATAAATAAATGTAGATGATCGGGCATGTTATTAATAGCTATTAATTTGTGCCCTTGGTTTTGAATAATCGAAGTTATGTACATTCTTAACCGCTCAGCCCAGGTATCTTCAATTAATGCCATACGATATTTTACGGCGAAAACGATGTGAATATATAACTGAGAATAAGTGTTATTACTTGCCATACGTTGTGATCAGGTTCGTTAAGTTGAGCACCTCTGGTGCTCTAATCAAATTTACATTATTTTTCTACAAACCTTTTGCCCCTCTGGAGCAGCCTGTCAATTTCTTCAATTTAAGTTAATGATATCGCTTGTAGCAGTAATCTGATCCGTTCCGAGTTAGCTGTGCTTTTAACCCTTATTAAAGCAACTATGATTAAATAATCCCCTCCCATCACCACCCAGTCAAAAAAAATAATCACTTCATTAATAATCACGTTGTTTGCTATTTTTGCCACCCATACAATTTTTGATACATGGCAAATTACAGCAGCCGCATTGCGCATTTGAAAAACGCGATCCAGCCTTTACGCGATCGGCTTATCAGCCACGAGCTTTATAAAAATATTACATCGCTTGATGAGCTTACTGTTTTTATGGAGCATCATGTGTTTGCTGTTTGGGATTTTATGTCGTTGTTAAAAGCTTTGCAGCAAAAGCTTACCTGCACTGTTACCCCCTGGATGCCTACAGGCAATGCCAATACCCGTTACCTCATCAATGAAATTGTTGCCGGCGAGGAAAGCGATATCGATGAGCAGGGAAACCGTGCAAGCCATTTCGAACTTTATCTGCGTGCCATGCAGCAGGCTGGTAGCCAAGCCGAAGGGATCAACAACCTGTTTAATGAATTAAACTTCGGTAAGCATATTGATGAAGCGCTGATCATTGCCAATATTCCTGTTGCCGCCCGCAATTTTGTGCAGCACACCTTTGATGTTATCGATACCAATAAAGATCATCTGCAAGCTGCAGTATTCACCTTTGGCCGCGAAGACCTGATTCCGGATATGTTTGTAAGCATAGTAAAAGAGCTGAGCCAACAATTGCCGGGTAAGGTTGATATATTGTTATACTATCTTGAGCGCCATATAGAAGTTGACGGCGACCATCATTCCCAACTGGCCTATCAAATGACTGCCGAACTTTGCGGCGATGATGACAGCAAATGGGCCGAAGCGACTGTTGCTGTTAAAGAAGCATTACAGGCGCGCATTGCACTTTGGGATGGGATTTTGGAAGCGATTAAAGTACAGGAAATAAGTTCCCTTTAACCATATACCGATAGAAAAGGTTATTTCGACAGCGCATGGTTGGGGATTTTTCTTTCGCCTCCTAACGCCCGTTCTTGTCCCAGCTCTATCGGTTTGCTATCGTAGTATACAAAAACACCGCCGATTCTCCCAATATTACCTGGTCGCCTTCGCTTAGGGGGTGGCCAATTTGAGTGGAATTGAGTTTGATCATTTTGCCATCGGCCGCGATATGGATCTTGGTTTTATTGCGCGGGGGCACGCCGCCTTCATCAGCAAAGATCATGAAGCGCTCGCTTTCGCCGTCCCATTCAATATGGGCATGCTGCCTGCTGATGTATTTATTACTTTCGTCCCTGCTCTCTCCCGGAAAAACAAATTGATTTAGCCTGAACGATCCATTTTCGGTAACGGACTTTTTATCCCTCCCGATGTAGAGTTTGGGGTCAGTAGCTTTGATCAGGTATTCTTCTTTTTCGGCCTCACCGCTCAGGATGCGTAAATAGGCTGTAAAGGAAGCTGCATTGTGTGCAACCTGCTTGCGGGTATTCATGATAAAGGCGGCGTCCAGATCAGGGATCCTTTTTGCTTCCGCCGGGAGTTCTTCCGTGAACTCAACGTCCAGCGTCCAGTCGGGGGGCAAATTGATGTCAAAGTCGTCGGCTATTTTTTGAACCTCGTTTTTGAACAGCGCTTTATCATGTACATAAACTGCCCCTTCGTAAATAGGCTTATCCTCGGCATCGGCAACTATAAAAAGCTTCAGCTCTTTGATATGGCCGCCTTCTCCACCTTCTATCTTTTGTAGCGATTCTTTAATGAAACGTAATATAGCCTCACGTAAGCTTTTTACATCCCAGGGTTGTTTTTCGCCGCTTCTTTTAAATAAACTAAATGCCATTTGCTCTTCCTTTCTGCTTAAACACTATTCTTCGGTAGTGGTTTCCGTTTCCATGCTTTTTATATAACCTTTTTTCAGCAGGAAAGGGATCACATGATTGCCGGCCAGGTGTACCGCGTCTGATGATCCGCGGGTTGATTCTATCCGGATACAAACCACCATATAGCCACTGCCTTTTTCTTTTGGTGCAAAGAAAACATACCAGCCATCGTTAACGCTCTGGTTCCTTACAATACGTTCCGGCGTACCGGTTTTGCCCGCTACCTTGATGCCTAATATAGGCGTTTTAGGCGCACTTTGCTCAATCATATATTGTTTTAACAAAGCAGCATAACGCGGATCTTCGGCCAGCTTGATACTGCTTTTTACAGCCACTGTTGAATCGGCAATTTTTAGCGCGTACCTGTTGGGCAGTAACATACCGTCATTAGCCACACCTGATACCAGCCTCGCTACCGCCGCAGGGGTAGCAATCAGCTCGCCCTGCCCCCAAGCCATACCCGAAATACCTTTAGCCCTTGTTTTATGGATATTGTTAGGATCGTACCGTGGTTTGGTATTAAATTCGGTTTTACGCCATAAGGTGCGCCATTTATCTTCCTGGGTGGCATTTAATACCGGTTTATTATAATAGTAACCGCCTACGCCATGCAAAAACATCCCTGTTTTAAGGTACAATGTTGCCATGTACTCTTCCAGGTGTTCCTGGTTGGCCAGTTTGATAAAATACACGTTGTTTGATTTGGCGATGGCGCGCTCCATGGTGATCATCCCGGTTTCGTCCGGTTCGATGCCCTTGGTACGGATCCGCTCCTGGGTGCTTACATGATATTGTATTTCAGATGCAGCGATACCTAATTTATTAAATGCCGACATCGCCGTTAAAACTTTAGCCGTTGAACCAGGTTGACTGGCATAGGTAAAACCCAGATCGGTAGTGGTTAACCAGGTAGCCAGTTTATTCTGATCGGCCAGTGGCATAGTCAGCTGGTCCCAGTTGTGCACAGGAGGCAGCGGGTATTGTGCCGATGTAAGCACATCGCCCGTGTTGGATTCCACGATAACTACCGAAACCCTGTTATCATACAGCGAAGTATCGGAAGCGATAGATTGCTGAATACTGGTTTGCAGATCGGCATCCATGGTAAGCTTTACATCGCGGTTTTTGTTTTTGAAAGCCTCGACTTCAGGGCCGTTGATATCACTTACCAGCAGGTTGGCCAAAGCGCTGTAGTCTTTTTTAGCTACGGTCATTTCTTTCATTCCGCGGGGCAAAAACCTGTCTTCCTGGTAACGTGATGCCTTCACATTATAATTGGTGATGGGCATATGAAACCCGCGAAGCTCGGCGGCATGTTCATACTCGGCAAAATAACCGTTGGTGCTGCCATTAAATACCCCGGTGTTTTGATCGCCCGTCCAAAAAAACATTTGTTCTTCAAAAGGATAAAACCTGTCCAGGCGTTTGTGCATAGCCGAATCCAGGTCATAATGCAGCATGCCCGAAGCGCTTAATTTGTTCTTTTGTTTTTCGATAAGCTCGGGTTTGCTGGTAGCCAGGATAAGGCCGTTACGGTCATATATAGTACCGGCCTGCAACCTGTTCATTAATATAGCGATACGCGGGTTGTAGCTAAACATCCGCAGACCGCTTTTATCGGCAACCAAAGCAGGCTTTACAACCCATTGCTTATTATCTGTTGTGTAGCGCGATACATTCACCACCAATAATACCACTCCGGCAAGCGCGGCTGCCAATGCAGGCACCAGGTTTTTATCCTGCTGTTTGGTGATATAATCCATTTGCACTGCTGTGCCCCTTACTGATGAGACCGACAGCAGGAAGCCCGCAGCCAGCAGATTTATTACCAATGATGAGCCGCCATAACTTTCAAAAGGAAGGGAAACGCCGGATAATGGCAATGCCCCGATAGAGCCGCCCGCAATCAGCAAAAACTGCACAAAGGTACATACCCCGATACCTGCACTTAGGTAAAACAGTAGGGGCATCCCCGTTTGCCTGCCTATGATGATGGAGCGGTGCAGGTACAACAAAAACAAGATGAACACCGCGGCCATGCCAGCCCAGCCAAACTCTTCGCCGATGGATGGCAATATCATATCGGTATGTGCTTCGGGGATAGTTTTGGCAAAGCCCTGCCCAACACCTTGTCCGCTTACCCCTCCACTGGCCATGGCCCAAAGTCCGTTAGCTACCTGGTCGCCGCCGTAAACCTCATTATTCCAGGCGTCCTGCCAAATGGCCTTACGCTCAACCAAACGCTCCACCGGTCCGGGGATAATTTTATCGAGACCGGGGATTTTATCGATGGTTAAAAAAGCAGTGATCACCACGAGCGCCATAATGGCCGATTCACTCAACCTCCTCCGCCTGAAAAATACTACGCTCCCAAGCGAAAAAAATGTGATGCCGGCGCTAAGCCATATATTATCAAAAAACCAGGTAGTGAGCACAAATAGCACCACAAAGCCCGCCATATACAAGAAATCGCCCCGTGAAAAAGAGAACAGGATGATGAACGTAAAACAAATCACCATGGCCGGCCCCAGATCGCCCAAAACCAAAAACAGCAGCAGGGTGATGATGGTAGCGATAAGCGCGAATGAAAAGAACGACCAGCGCTTGCTCCAACTGGCGTATTGACTGATGAATTTTTCGTTGGTGGCAAAAAAACCCGCAAGGAAAATAACAATGAGGTATTTTACAATTTCGCTTGGCTGAAAACCCAGCAGGTTAACTTTTACACCGCTACCCTCGGGGCCGGTACCAAACAAGATGGTTGAAAACAGGATGCCCATAGCAACAATAGCCCATGGCCAGCCGTTGGCGGCGCTCCTGCTCCATTTAAAAACAAGCAGCCGGTAAAAGCCCGAGTCGGGGTTAAGACGGCGAAGGTTAAACAGCTGAATGATGCAGATCCCGGCCATGCCGATGCCCAAATAAACAAGCGTATCTTTAGCCAGGAACCTATCGCGCAGTGGGTCTTGCAGGCTTAAAAGCGTAAGGAATGAGATACCGGTAAGCATCATGATCAGGGGTAAAATGATCTGATCGGCATTGGGATACCGGGCGCTGAGTAACAGGTGTACGATGATAAAGCTTGCAAAAAAGCTTCCGGCTATGATCCAGTACCACATGTTAAACTCCTCCTGGTAGCGCACAATAAAAGCGCCTTCTTTTTTCAGGATGTTAAAGTCGCGGGTAGAGAGCAGCTTGATGCTATGGGGTGCCTGGCTAAATTTAAAACTTACATCTTTGTCCAGCTCGTCAACGCCCTGCGAGCGGCCAAACTCAAAACCAGGCTGCATGGGCAATACCGAAAATGCTTTGCCGGTTGGCAATTTGGCAAATACAAACCGCCCCTGTTCATCGGTACGGGCAAAGGCGGTTAATGACTGTAGTACCTTCTTTTTCTGATCGTTAAGTACATACAGCTTTTTGTATGATGAGGCATTTTCCGAATAAGAGGTTTTAGCCCCGGTCTCCTCATCGCTGAAAATGCTGTCGCGGGGCAAAATCATGGTGAGCTTTACCAGTACACCGGGTACTGGTTCGCCTTTGTGGGCTATTGTACCTTTAATGCTGTATTCGCCAAGGTTGAGATCGGTTTGAGCGCCTAAAGCAGGAGGGTTTTTCAATTCCTGTTCAAAGCGGATGGAATCATCGCCGGTATAACCTAAAAGCGTACGGGAGGTAAGTACGCGTTTCTTGAAAGTTTCACCGCCTTTTTCAAAGGCCTCGTCGGCATTTACGTAGTATTTACGTTTGTTAAGCTCGCCGGTATTATCAACCAGGTCGCCGGTTGTTTTACGCGATGCTATTACCGATTCAATGTAATCAACATCCTTCGGATCATCGAAATAATAACCCTTTTTAAGCAGCGCCTTTACGTTTTGAGCGGTATTGGGCGAGTTAAGGTTTACGATCGTACCATCCTTCAGGCGCTTATCAACATCAGTGAACTTAAGTTGCAATACGCTATAGAGCTTCAAAAATAAAACGGCCAGCAATATGCCTGTAAGCAACAGGAACAGCCGTTCCATTCTCCTGCCGGGTACTTTGGGATTTTCCTGGGCCATTTATTAGTGCGTAGCTTTAGTTGGAACAGAATCAGTTTTGAACATGCTGCCAAACAACCTGCCCGATATATATATTTTATTGGGGAACATGTACGATGCCTGAACCGGCGTTAAGCAGTTATTAAACTGCACATTTTTTAGCACCAGGGCATCGTTATGTGTTACGATAGCAGTACCAAAGCCATCAAAAGCAACACTATCCAACACTACATATTTACAGCTGGCAGCCAGCGCGATAGCCGGCCCCGAATAGGTAGAATCTTTCTTGAATACGACGGCACCCTTTGTTTTGATGTACAGGCTATCCTTATTGATATGCAGCGTATCGCTCAGCACAATAGGCTGCTGAAAATCAGCCGCCGAAAGTAACAACGTATGGCCTTTTAATTTATTGATAGTATCCTGGAGCTTGAGCTCCACCGCGTTTTTAATATGCTGAGCTATCAATGTATCTGTTTTTTTAGGAATAGCAGCCTGATCGGCATTCTTTTTAAACTGCCAGATAAATCCACCCAAAAAGATAAAGCAAAGCAGGGTAAGTATAGCCACTGTGCCGCCATTGCCTTTGGTTTTTACCACAGGATCAGGCTCTTCCTGCCTTTTTACCGGAGCGGGAGTAATTGCTTCCGGCTGTTCGGCAGCTTTTACAGCAGCCACCGCTGGTTTCGTGGCGCTGTGTTGCTTGCGCTCCTTATCGTTATGTACCAGTACCACGGTCACATTATCTTTACCCCCACGATTATTGGCTGCGTCAATCAGTTTTTTTCCCTTTTCGGGCAGGTTATCGCTGCTGGTAAGGATATTGGTGATCTTGCTTTTATCAACCAGGTCGGTTAAGCCGTCGCTGCAAATGAGCAGGATATCGCCCGGCAAAAAGGGCGAGTTACCAGTCTCCACAAAATCGGGGTCCTGGCCTATCTGCCCGGCAAAGCCAAGTGCTTTATTAATTTCATTGCGTTTGGGGTGGTCCATCGCCGCTTCCTCGGTCAGCCGGCCCGAATCTTCCAGGAAGCCCACAAAAGAGTGATCTTTCGAGATCTTGATCAGTGAATAATCGCGTAGCAGGTACAGGCGGGTATCCCCAACGTGGGCGTAATAAAATTTATTGTTGATCACATCAACCACGGCCAGGGTAAGCACACAGGCCATGTTTTCCAGATCTTTGTTCTGTACTTTTTCGTCGTAGATCCGCTGGTTGGCAATAGTAAACGTATTTACCAATAGCGGCACAATATCGCCGGCTATATATTGCAATTGCTCCAGGATGGTGGCGCGGGCAATTTCGGCAGCTATTTCGCCGCCTGCATAACCGCCAACCCCATCAACCACACAGGCAATGATAAAATTACCATCACCAGATTTTTCGGCAATAAAAACGTCCTCGTTGTTTTGCCTTTGCCTACCGGTATCTGTTATCCCGAAAAAATTATTTGCCATGGTTTTAACTGGATTTTTTTATGTCGATAAAATGAGCTACCAATAACAGCACACATATTGCCAGCAGCCCTATTGATAATACCTGTGACATTTATGGTTCGGGTTTAAATATGTTAATACCTACTATGCCATTGAGCAGGATCCTGGAGTTGAACGGCAGCTCAACCCATTGCGGCGAGTTTACATCGCTGCTGGCTACTTCCAGTTCGTTAATCAGGGTACGCTCGCCAAAAGATGCCATGTAAAACTTACCATCGGCTTTATTTAACCTGATGCGAAGGTGCGGGGTGTTAACCCATTCAGACGGTACCTTAAACACGGCCTGCTCGTCCCTTTCCTCATCACTGCCCGATACAACAATATCATCATCCTTGACCAGGTACTCCACCTTGCGGCCAACAAACTGTTTATCGGGCATAATGGTTTCCAGCCGGGCCAGCACCTTGGTTCCGGGCTTAACTACGTCCTTTTCATTGTGCTGCAGGTCATTAGCATAAGGCAATTCATAATAACCCTCGCTGTAATAAGTAAAGCCTTTTAAAACCTCGTTACTGATATCCAGGGTTTGGGCAACACCCGTTTGGCGCGGAATGAAAGTAACCCGCAGGTTTTCTTCTTTTTTAGCGCTTGTGCCGGGCAGCAGTTTGCCTATAAAACCCTTATCGCCGCGTTTATAATCCGGGTGTGATACCAGCCTGAATACCCATTTTGAGCTTGAAGGTTCCACCTTTTTGCCTACTTCCTGGTGTTCGCGCAGCAGTTCATAGAATTTTTTAACAGATTCATTAACGATAATACCGAACAAGCCAGAGCGGTTATTTACAAAATCCTGGTAATCTTCCTCGTTAAAGCTGATGATAAATTCGTGATAAAAAACTATCCTGTCGGCAAAAGAAAGCTGCTTGATCGATTCTTTGAATTTTTCGATGATGTATAAATACACGTCATCGGGCGTTAGCGCTTTTATTTTTACCGCCTCCTCGTTTACTGGTTTGCCGTTTGGTAAAAACCAGTCCTGAAGGCCTATCCGTTTCCAAAATGTTGATTTAGGTTCCATTCTGTATTTGCTAAATCATTAAAAGTTTAAGTTAGAGGTATCCGCTTTTTTCACACTATCACGATAAAACTGCGTATCTTCCTTTTGTTGTTTTGCCCGTTGTATATTACGCAATATCGAATCGGCGGTTGAATCAACTTCCGGCGGAATATTGCTCTCATCTTTGTAATCACTGGCCTTAGGCTGCTGTACAGAGTCTTTTTTTTCGGGCAGGATAACTTTATTACTTGCAGACGAGTCGGTTGCCTTTTTCGAAGGCTTAAACAGCCTGCTAACCACCCCATTATAGATACGCCCGCCAAACTTATCCATCACCACTGCAGAGAAAACGGTGAAACCGCAAAGCAATATCATGAACAAAACAAAAATTGGTTTTGACATGCGCACGGCCTTGCTATCAGCAGGCTCGTTGTTAACTACCTGTGCCGGTTGCTTGTTCTCGTTTTCCTGGTAATATAGCACCAGCCCTTGTAAGCGTTCATTTTCCTTCAATAAAACTTCGGTGTTCCACGATTCATCCGGGTGCGTCGGACTGATAGCGCCGATACTGCCCTGCATTAAAGCTTCCTGCAGTTCAATGCCGTTGGCATACCGGTTATTGATGTCTTTTTGCAGGCATTTAGCCACAATCTGCAACAACCAGGCCGGAACCTGCATCTGCATTTCCTTTTTCTCGTCCGACCAGCTTTCGGGCAGGTTTTTGCGGCGCAGCTCCATTACATCAGGTATCTCCGACTCCATGTGGGCCAGCATCACGGCGTTGCGTGCTGTTTCTCCATTATCTTTTAGCGGGAAAGGCACCTGCCCGCCAATCAATTCATACAGGATGATACCGTAGCTGTACACATCTGTTTGGAAATACATCAAGCCTTCATTTTGCTCGGGTGCCATAAATTCGATAGCGCCCGCATGACGGATACTGGTACGGCGCTGATCATCAGACATAGCCGAAAGACCAAAGTCAAGCAGCACGTAGTTACCGGTATGTACGTTGAACTTTACATTATTGCTTTTGATGTCGCCGTGCTTTACCGAAACTTTGTGACAGTGCGATAACGCGTTTGCCAGCTGATCGGCCAGTTTGATGATCTCTTTAATGCTGAAGATAGCCTCATGCGGTGGTTTCAGCAGGTCTTCCAGATCGGGGCCATCAATATATTCCATTTCGATAAACGGGAACGAACCACTTTCGGTAATGCCCGAATTAAGGATCTTAACCACATTTGGGTTAGGCTCTTCGTTTACCTTTTTTAGTTTTTCGACCTCGTTTTGGAAATTGCGAAAATTTTTATCGTCGGTGCTTTCGGTGTGAATAGGAGTGGGCAGGAGCTTTACCGCTGTGATAATAGGCCCATAGCGGCGACCTTTATAAACAGAGCCCTGACCGCCCGTTCGTAAAGCCCCCATGTTTTCCAAACCTTCGGTAATAGTAAATACTTTGCTCATTGAGTTATACTTGGGGAATGAGTATTCGTGACAAATATTAAAAACTTTTTACTCAACATAACGCAGGCATTAGTGTTTGGTATAAAAATATAAAAAAAAGTTCGGCAAATCTGAACCATGATTTGCCTGATTAAAGGATTATGCGATGCAAATAGTTATCTGAACCCTAATTTATTTGATTAAAGGGTTAAATTATGCAACTGGTCATCAGGAAATCCTTTAATCAAGCGAATCAAGGTTCATTATTGTATCACTATCTCATCCACCATCAACCAGGCCTTCGCTCCGGCAATATACTCACCCGGCGGAATAATCCCTTTGTTAGTTGCTTTTACCCTGATATATCTTGCCTGCTGTGTTTTGATGTTTGCCCTTACAGCGTTGATGCCGTTATCCGGGAAATCAGTCTGGCGATAGACCTCAGTATAAGTGCTTCCATCTGTTGATACCTCAAAGGTAAGCCGCGTTGGCTCCCACATTTTTTGCCAATGGTATTTTAATATGTTAATGCCAAGCTTTGATACGTTTTGCACGTTTCCAAGGTCAACTACCGCTTCAAGGTCATCTCCACTGAAACCATACCATTGCCCGTCATTATAAAGCTTGCTGCCGAAGATGCCGTTCACTAAACCAAAGGTATTGCCCGGATTAAACCCTCCCTGCGGCTGATTTTTAAGCGCTACTGTTTTGCCAATGGCTTTATGAGTTGTAAATGATTTTTCGTAAACGCGGCCCTGCTGCCTGCCATTATTAAAAACAGCTGCTTTAATGGTCCCCGATGAAGTTATAGTAATTGCACCTGTATATACTTTGCTATTTAAACCAGGCGTACTGCCGTTATTGGTATAATAAATTTTGCTGTTGGGTAAAGTTGTTTGAAGGTTCAGCGCCACTTGATGATCTGCAGTTTCTGTTACCGAATCGGTGATCTCATCAAATACATCAGCCGCGTTTATATTTAACTTTTTGAGCAAAGGCTGCTGGTACCTCAGTCGTTTCAAAAAATCCGGATAGCTTTTATTTTTCTTTGAACTCCAGGCAACTTCGGCCAATGCCAGCATTCGCGGGAACAATTGCCGCTCGGCCTGTGCGGGGCTGGCCATGTATTCGCTCCAGGCATTGGCTTGTACGCCTTTGATATATTTTGCTTCC
>Ga0157372_10004390_pt1 | contig 15051 bp, 10 predicted proteins | sample C55metaG_FD_115307 | JGI IMG/M metagenome (GOLD analysis project Ga0157372, IMG submission 115307) | Corn rhizosphere microbial communities from Kellogg Biological Station, Michigan, USA - C5-5 metaG | ecosystem: Host-associated > Plants > Roots > Rhizosphere > Soil | place: USA: Michigan... | reverse complement strand
GCATTCGCACGGCATTCGATCATGGATCAACCGTTGTTTAGAGAACTTTGCCCTGATTCTGAAATCCCGATGCACATTCTGCCGGGAATCCTCATGCAAACAGTCAAACTCATGCGTCACTGCGTCGCGCTCGCTTCCGGCGGTCTGATCGTTGCTTGCGGGCCCAGCGCACGTTTGCCATTCACCGATAGAATCGGGCGCGCACCGGTGCTTCCGTCGCCAAGCCCGTCGCTGATTCCGACCGTCAAGGTCGCCACTGCGAAAGGTTGGCCCGCTGGCCAAGAGCCCGAGTCCGCAACCGACACAACCGTCGTCGCGTACGCGACGCGATTGGATCATCCGCGTTGGCTCTACGCGCTGCCGACTACCTCGATGATGTCAGAGGAGCATCGGCTGGCGGTATATTCATCGTCACCCCACGCTTCTTGGCATGCCACGATCGCTGTCCGCCGCCGCCATACGAAAGCGCTTATGCGAGCTCGGTGATCCCGAGTCCGCGCGCTTCTTGCAGCGATTCTTCAAGACGGGTCCCGGCCAATACGGCGAAGGTGACCGCTTCCTCGGCGTTCGCGTCCCAGCCATCCGGCGCATCGCGCGAGAATCACGCGGTATTGCGCTCGATCAAATCGAAACGTTACTCCACGATCCATGGCACGAGGTCCGACTGCTCGCTGTCGTCCTACTCGGCGACGCCTACAAGCGCGGCACGGCCGAAGAACGCGACGTCATCGTTCGCGTGTATCTCGAGAACACCAAGCGAATCAACAATTGGGACTTGGTCGACATATCGGCGCCGAACGTCGTCGGCGCACATCTGCTCTCTCGGCCGCGAGCGCGGCTCGACAAACTGGCGCGCTCGAGGAATTTGTGGGAGCGCCGAATCGCGATGGTCTCGACCGCTGCCTTCATTCGCGAGAACCAATTCGACGACACGCTTCGCATCGCTCGCATTCTGATGAACGATCCGCATGATCTGATTCACAAGGCCGCTGGATGGATGCTGCGCGAGGTCGGCAAGCGCGATCGCGCGACACTCGAGGCGTTTCTGGACAAACACACGCACGAGATGCCGCGGACGATGCTCCGCTACGCGATCGAGAGGTTTTCGGCGGCCGATCGCAAACGGTTCATGGACGTGCCATCATCCCGGCGAGCCGTTCGAGCACGACACTGAGATCGGGCTTGTCGTCGAGCACCTGCGCCACGGGATCTCGACCGAGCCGTTCCATGCGCTCGATGGCCGTCTTGATGGTGAATGCTCGCGGATCGAGCGACTGATTGACCTCATCCCAGGTGAGCGGCATCGACACGCTCGCTCCGGGGAGTGGCCGAACGCTGAACGGCGACACGATCAGCTGACCATGACGATTCTGTAAATAGTCGAGATAGACTTTGTCGCCGCGCTTGGTGACGTGCCGCGTGATCGTCGCGATGTCGTTGAGCTCGCGGAGGACGACTCGCGCGAGCAACTCTCCGAGCGTGCGACACTGGGCGTACGTGATCTGGCGCCCGAGCGGAAGCAGAATATGAAGGCCCGTCTTACCGGTAGTCTTTACATAGCTCGGCAAACCAATCGTCTCGCACAGCTCGCGCATCGCGATGGCTGTGCGTACGACGTCGGAGAACGGGGCCTCTTTCGGATCGAGATCGATCACGCACCAATCCGGCTGCTCCAACGACCCCACACGGCTATTCCAGATATGCATGGGGATGGAGCCGAGGTTGGCGACGTAGAGAAGTGCCTCGACGCTGTCGCAGATGAAGTAGCGAACGTCACGCTGCGAGTCTTCGCTCCAGATGGGAACCGTGCGAATCCACTCGGGCGCGAACTCGGGCGCGTCCTTTTGGTAGAATGATTTGCCGTCGATGCCGTCCGGGAAGCGCGTCATGACAAGTGGACGGTTTTTCAGGTACTCGGACATCCACGGCCAGACGGCGCGGTAGTAGTCGATGAGATCGCCTTTGGTGTATGAGTCGGCAGGCCAGTAGATCTTTTTCAGATTCGAGAAGTTGAATGCCTTCTCGACGGCCGCTTTTGGCGGCGGCGCCGGCGGCTCATGTGCGACGCTTGCCGGTTCGGCGCTTATCGCCTCCAAAATGACACCCTGGCGTTCGCAGTCGCGCGGTGCCTTATCGTGCCGCATTCGCAGGAACGTCGCGTGGCGCAAGACGCCGTCGGGTGTCCACTCGCGAAAGCGGGCTTCGCAGACGTGGACTGGGTCGACCCACGTTGTCGTCTTGATTTCCGGAATCTCGACGGCACCCGCGCCAATCGGCGGCCCGCACGGTGGATCGCGACGAACGATCGGATCGAGCAGCGCCTTGATTTCGGTCAGCAACGCGTCGTTGAAGCCGGTGCCGACGCGCCCAGCGTACACGAGCGAGCCGTCGACCATGTCGGCGAGCTGCAGCGCACCGATGTGGCTGCGCGAGCCCTTTGGCTCCGTGAAACCGACGACGACGAAATCGCCGGTCCGCTCCGTCTTGATCTTGAGCCACACGTCACTGCGCCCGCCGCGATACGGCGTGTCGCCGCGCTTGGCGATTACCCCCTCGAGCCCCAACGCCGCCACCTGCGCAAGGAATGCGTCGCCTTCTCGCTCGATGTGATCGAGTGTGCGGACTGCGCCGAGTTTTGGCAGCGCTTCCATGAGCAGCGCTTTGCGGGTCGTCAGCGGCAGTGAACGCAGATCGAAATCTTCGAACGCCAGTAAATCGAACGCGAAGAATGTCGCCGGCAATTCGACCGCGGCGCGCTTGATGTCGATCGTCGAGCTGAGGCGGCCGCGCTGCTGAAGCCGCGCGAAACATGGCTTCCCACTCTCGTCCATGACGACGACTTCGCCGTCCACGATGCATTCATCGATGGGCAGCGCCTTGATTGCCCGCGCGACTTCGGGAAAGACGGAAGTGTAGTCGTTGCCATTCCGAGTGAGTAGTAACGCCTCGCCGCGCGATTTCGCCGCGATCAACCGATAGCCGTCGAGCTTGAGCTCGAACAACCAACCATCGCGTGTGAACGCCTTCTCCGTCGGCTCGGCGAGCATGACCTCGACTGCTTTCACGTCGACGCGTGCGCGCGATGCGCCTGTTTGTTCGACCTTCGCGCGGAGATCACCAGCGGGACTACGACCGGCCTTCACCTCTTCGACGGACAGTCCCGACAGCACGGACGTCTCGTCGAATTGATCGCCCGGCGACGTCACCCACGCGTCTCGCTCTTTGATCAACAACCAATCGCGCTCGCTTTTCTTGATCTTCACCAGCGTCCACTTGCCGTGAAGCTTGTAGCCGCGCAGCTCGAACAAGAGCTTCCCTTTCTCGAGCCCTTCTCGCCAATCCTCGAGCGGCACCCATTCGCCGCGATCCCACACGATGATTCCACCCGCGCCGTAGTTGCCGTGCGGAATGATTCCCTCGAAGTCGCCGTATTCGATTGGATGGTCTTCGACTTTGACGGCGAGCCGCTTGTCGTTCATGTCGTACGACGGTCCCTTCGGCACGGCCCACGATCGCAGCACGCCTGCCATCTCGAGTCGAAGGTCGAAATGCAGACGAGTTGCGGCATGTTTGTGAACGACGAACAAACGACCGGGGACGATCGATACGGTGCCGATCGGCTCCGGCGATGTGTCTGGCGATCGTTTGGCGCGATATGCGCTGAGACTATCGTCCACGGATTCGAGGGTCGCGGTGCTGGCGGCGCTGAAGAGACGCGAGAGGAAGATGCACGAAAGCTACGCAGTTACATCGTGATGCGATGCACGTGGGGAAGCACGTGTGGAAATTGTGTCGAAAACTCTGTCGAAAAGATTCTCGGCGTAAACAGTGCGCGACGACTTGCACTGCCGCATGCGACAGATAAAAGTGTTGCGTAGGATATGCGACGATCGTCACTCGTTGCTCGTTATTTGCGTTTCCACCCGCGCCAGATGGCGCTGAGCAGCAGAACCGCGAACGGATCCGTCATCATCCGTCGCCTTCCCGCTTCCCGAGTCCGACAATGCCAGCTCGCTCAATCGGCACCGCCACGATCTCATTCGGTCTCGTTTCGGTCCCGGTCAATCTCTATTCGTCGTCCGAGTCGAAGACGAGCGTGTCGTTCAACATGCTACACAAGAAGTGCGGCTCGCGTCTCAAACAGCAATACACCTGTCCAAAAGACAACGAAGTGGTGACGCGCGATGACACGGTGAAGGGCTACGAGTTCGCGAAGGATCAATACGTCGTGCTCAGCGCCGAAGAAGTAAAGGCGCTCGAGGAAAAGGCGACAGGCATGATCGACGTCGTCGAATTCGTTCCGTTGGCGAAGGTCGATCGCGAGTATCTCGACAAGGTCTACTACTTGGGACCCGACAAAGGCGGTGATCGCGCCTACCGACTGCTCGCCGCCGCACTCAAAGACACCGGCCGCGCCGCACTCGGTCAGTACGCCGCGCGCGGCAAGCAGCATCTTGTGCTGCTTCGGCCGCTGAACGGCGTGCTCGTGATGGAGCAGCTCCACTACGCCGACGAGGTTCGCGCGACCACCGAAGTCACGATTCCCGACGGCGACGTCAAGGCGACGGAGCTCGCGCTGGCCAAGCAGCTCATCGAGCAGACCGCGACCGATGCCTTCGAACCCGAGAAGTACAAGGACACGGTGCGCGAACGCGTGATGGAGACGATCCAACGCAAGATCGACGGACAAGACATCACGTCGGACGTCACGCCGGACAGCGGCGGAAAGATCATCGACCTCATGGAAGCATTGAAGGCGAGCCTCGCGGCGAGTAAGCCGGCCGAAGCCGCCGTCAAGGTGTCATGAAGCTTCACGCAGGTACGAGCGGCTTCGCGTTCAAGGAGTGGAAGGGCTCCTTCTACCCACAGGATCTCAAAGACGACGCGATGCTCGGCTACTACGCCAGCAAGTTTTCGACAGTCGAGATCAACAACACGTTCTACCGGTTGCCGAAGGAGCACGTTCTACAAGATTGGGCGTCGCAAGTCCCCGATCCATTTACGTTCGCGATCAAAGCGAGTCAGCGCATCACGCATCACGCGCGACTCAAGCCAGAATGTGCAAGCGCCGTGGAGTTTCTACTAAAGAACACGTCGGCGCTCGCCGGCCGACTCGGACCGATTCTCTTTCAGCTCCCGCCCAACCTCAAGAAAGACGTCGATCGACTGCGCGCGTTCATCGACACGTTGCCGGCCGATCGGCGCTACACGATCGAGTTTCGCCACGACAGTTGGTTCGACGACGATGTCTTCACGGCGCTTCGCGACCGCGACATCCCGATGTGCATCGTCGAGCAGCCGGACTTCGCGTCGCCGGTCGTCTCGACGGCAACATGGGGTTACGTGCGACTGCACCGATTCGACTACGACGACGCCATGATGTCCGAGTGGTCCAAGCGTCTCGCCGCACAGCCTTGGAGCCAAGCATACGTCTTCTTTAAACACGATGAAGGGATTGGATCCGGGCCACCAGCGGTGGATGCGTTCCGCGAAATCTGCCAACGCGCCCTCTCGTGACGCATTAGCGCAAGGAATCTCGTCGACTGGACTCAGGAGCTGGCTTCGTCTCGATGACGAAGTGCAGCCGCTCGTCTTTTCGGTAGCCGGATCACCAGCCGGGTCCTTTCAGATCAACTGATGCACATTCTCAAGAGTGCGCTCGTCCTCTCCGCGACCGATCTCTCCAACTTCCTCGGCTGCCGCCATCGCACGGGGTTGGATATGGCGGTCGCATACGGCACGCTCCAAAGGACGTACCGCGAGGATCCGTTGCTGGAATTGCTGTGGAAGCGAGGACTCGAGCACGAACAGCGATTCGTAGAGTCTCTGCGCGCCGACGGACGACATGTCGTCGACCTGAGCACCCTCGACGATCCGGTCGAGCGCGTCGCGATCACGCTCGAGGAGATGGCGAAAGGGACCGACGTCATCGTGCAGGGAGGCCTGAGCGACAATCGATGGTTCGGCAAGCCCGATGTGATGCGCCGAGTCTCGCGGCCGAGCCGACTCGGTGATTGGTCGTACGAGATCTCTGACACGAAGCTGGCGCGCGAGACGCGGGCCGGTACGATCTTGCAGCTCGGCCTGTATTCGGAGATGCTCGGCGCAGCGCAAGGTGTGCGGCCCGAACGCTTTCACGTCATCACTCCGGACACGACGACGCCGGTGCATACGTACCGCGTCGACGATTACGCGGCGTACTTCCGTTTCGTTCGTGGAAAGATGATCGAGACGGTTTCGCTCGGGTTCGATCGGGTGACGCACGAGAACTACCCGGAGCCCGTCGAGCATTGCGAGACGTGTCAATGGAAGCCGGACTGTTCGTCGCGGCGGCGGGCGGACGATCATTTGTCGCTCGTCGCCGGAATCACGAACGCGCAGCGGAGAGAGCTGGAAGCAAGGTCGGTTGACACGCTGACGAGCCTCGCCGGCCTTCCCGTCCCTCTCACGTTCAAGCCGCGGCGTGGATCTGCCGAGACCTACGTTCGCGTCCGCGAACAGGCGCGTCTTCAACTCGATTCGCGCGGCAAGACGCCGCCGCTGCACGAATTGCTGGCGATTGAACCCGAGAAAGGACTGTGCCGGCTGCCGGAACCGACACCGGGCGATCTCTTTCTCGATCTCGAGGGCGATGAGTTCGCGGCCGAAGGCGGGCGCGAGTACTTGTTCGGCGTTGCACGCACTGATGGAAGCTACGAAGCCAGATGGGCATTCACCGAGCATGAAGAGCGTCTCGGATTCGAGTGGGTGATCGATACGATCGTGCGGGCGGCGCGCGAGCATCCCGGCATGCATGTCTATCACTACGCGCCGTACGAGCCGGCGGCGTTCAAGCGGTTAATGGGCCGATACGCGACGCGGGAGCGCGAGCTCGACGAAATGTTGCGCGCCGGACGATTCGTCGATCTCTACGCCGTCGTGCGACAGACCATGCGTGCCGGCGTGGAGCGATACTCGATCAAGAATCTCGAGCCGTTGTACAGTTTCGAGCGCGTGGTTTCGCTCACTCGCGCGAATCAGGGACTGCGAGAAATGGAATACGGGTTGGAGTCGGGAACCCCCGAATCCATTCCGCGAGAGGCGCGACAAGTCGTCGAAGGCTACAATCGCGACGATTGCATTTCGACGTTGCGTCTGCATCAGTGGCTCGAGCACGTTCGTGCGGAGCTGGTTGCAAGCGGAGCGGAGGTTCCCCGGCGAGCGTTGACCGACGGCGTTGCGCCGGCGACCGTTGACGATCGTGCGCGGAAGGTCGACGAGCTCCGCGCGCGATTGCTCGCCGGCATTCCCGACGCGCGGTCGGAACGAAGCGACGAACAACACGGCCGCTGGCTGCTCGCCTACATGCTCGACTATCATCGACGCGAAGACAAGGCGAGCTGGTGGGAATACTTCCGACTGTGCGAGCTCGCCGAAGAAGATCTTTACGACGAGCGTGCGGCGGTCGCCGGGCTCGAGTTCGTCGATCGAGTCGGCCCCGCAATCAGCAAGAGGACCGGTAAGCCGACGAAGTCGGTGATCGATCGATATCGGTATCCAGAGCAGGAAATGGAAATCGACGCGCGTGACGACGTCTGGCTTCAAGACAAGAAGGCATTCGGCAAGATCACGAGTGTAGATCGCGTCCAGCGTACGCTCGATGTCGAGACGGGACCGTCGCGCGCCGGTACCCATCCATCAGCGATGTTCGCGTTCTCGCACGTTCGGAGCGACGCGATGGAGAACGCGCTGATGCGGCTCGGCGAGAGTGTCGCCGCGGGCCGGGATGGCTATGGCGCGGCGCGTGCGCTTCTCGCGGTGGCTCCGCCGCGCCTCACTAGCGGCACATTCGAGAGACCGATCGGCGAAAATGCCGTGGACTTCGCGGTGCGCATCGGTGGTCTGCTCGACCATACCGCGCTCGCCATCCAAGGGCCGCCCGGCTCCGGCAAGACGTTCTGTGGCGGACGCATGATCTGCGAGCTCGTCGCCCAAGGAAAACGCGTTGGCATCGCCGCGAACAGCCACAAAGTCATCCGCAATTTGCTCGACGCCGTGGCCAAGGAAGCCGACGCGGCCGTCGTTCTCGTTCGTCTCGCACACAAGGATGCCGGCGACGACGATGCCGCCGACGCGCCGCGAATCAAATCGCTCGCCGAAAACTCCGACGCGCTCACGGCGATTCAGTCGGGCGACGCGAATGTCGTCGGCGGCACCGCTTGGCTCTGGTCGCGACCGGAGCTCGCATCGGCGGTCGACGTCTTGTTCATCGACGAAGCTGGGCAAATGGCGCTCGCCAACGTCCTCGCCATCTCCCAGGCCGCGAACAGCGTCGTGCTACTCGGCGACCCGCGGCAACTCGAGCAACCGCGCAAAGGCACGCATCCCGATGGTGTTGGCGTGTCGGCGCTCGAGCATGTTCTGGCTGGGCGGCAAACGATCCCCAAGGACGCCGGCATTTTTCTCTCCGAGACATGGCGTCTTGCGCCGAGCATCTGCGAGTTCACATCCGAATTGTTTTATGATGGCCGACTGAGCTCGCGGCCTGGTCTCGACCGCCAACGTGTTTCCGGCGTCGACGGGCTTCCCGACTCGGGTCTCGCGTTCCGCAGTGTCGAACACGATGGGAACAAGAACTGGTCACTCGAGGAGATCGAGGCGGTCGCAGATCTCGTCCAGCGTTTGACCGCTCCGCATTCGAGTTGGTACAACGCAAACGGAAGCGAAGCGCCGATCGCCGGCTCCGACATCCTCATCGTCGCGCCGTACAACGCCCAGGTCACCCGATTGATGGAGCGGCTAGCCTCGACCGGCGCGCGGGTTGGCACCGTCGACAAGTTCCAAGGACAGGAAGCACCGATCGTGATCTACTCGATGGCGACCTCGCGACCCGAAGACGCGCCACGCGGTATGGAATTTCTGTACAGCCTCAATCGACTCAACGTGGCGACGTCGCGCGCGCGGTGTCTCGCGATACTCGTCGCGTCGCCGCGCTTGTTCGAGCCAGAGTGTCGAAGCCCGAGGCAGATGCAGTTGGCAAATGGACTTTGCCGATTCCGGGAGCTCGCCGCTACTTCACCTTCGCCGTCTTGATGCGGTCGAGCTTCGGGAATGTGCGATCGAGGTACGAGTTCCCCAACGTCTGGATGAACTGCTGATCGGGAGACTCGCCGTACTCGCTGTACAGAGAATCGACGACGTTCATTCCTTCGACCACACGGCCGATCGGAGCGAAGCCCATTCCGTCGAGACGCGCATTGTCGCCAAGGTTGATGAAGAGCTGATGCGTGCGCGTGTTCGGCCCCTGCGTAGCGAAGACGATCGTGCCGCGCGCATTCGTCTGCCGAACCGAGTCGTCGGGAAGACGCTTGTCCCAAGGCTCGTTCTTCTTGGGATCGCCGCTCAGACCAAACTGCACGACGAACCCCGGCACGACGCGAAAGAATCGCGTGTCGTCGAAGAAGTGTTGTTGCACAAGATCGTAGAATCGGTCCGCGCCCCGGGGCGCCCAAGCTCGCAGGACCTGAACGACGAATGGCCCTCGACTCGTTTCAAATGCGACGCGAAACGAGTCGGGCGCCTGCGCGACCGTGGTGGTCGCGGTAGTCGCCGCGGTCGTGTCATTGGGCGCCGACTTATCAGTGCACGCTGCAGCGACCATCGCTAGTACAGGAAAGGCCACCAGCATGGCGAGTCGTCTCGTCATCGATCTCTCTCTATGTCGTGGTTTCATGAAAGACGCATTACCGGCCGCGGTTGTTCGCGAAATGTAGGAGTGTACGCGCTGCGTTCACGACCGGCCGCGAAGGTATACGGATGCCCGTCATCTCGGTAGACGTCGGCGCCGGCGATGCCCTATACTGACGCATGGTCGTTCATCTGCTCGACGGAACCTATGAGCTGTTCCGCCACTTCTACGGCATCCGCCGATTCACCAAGGGCGCGGATCCGCCGTTCGGCGCCGTCATCGGCGTTCTGAACACTGTGCTCCAGATGTTCGAGACGGGCGCGACGCATCTCGCTGTCGCGACAGATCACGTCATCGAGTCGTTCCGGAACGATCTGTGGGCTGGCTACAAGACCGGCGACGGCATGGAGCCGGCACTCGTCGCGCAATTTCAGCCGCTCGAAGATGGTCTCGCCGCGATGGGCGTGGCCGTCTGGCCCATGACCGATCTCGAGGCCGACGACGGTCTCGCCTCCGGCGCGCGCATCGCCGCCGAAAACGAGGCCGTCGAGAAAATCTGCATCTGGACGCCGGACAAAGATCTCGCCCAATGCGTGCGCGACGACCGGGTCGTTCAAGTGGATCGCAAAACGCAGCAGATTCGGAACGCGGACGCAGTGCGCGCCAAGTTCGGCGTCGATCCGGCGTTGATTCCAGACTATCTCGCCTTGGTCGGCGACAGTGCCGACGGCTATCCTGGCATTCAAGGCATCGGCGCAGTCACCGCGGCGCGACTCATCAATCGTCATGGCAAGGTCGAAGACTTTCCCGCCGACGTCCTTGGCGATCGCCGCGAGCTTGCCCTGCTCTTCAAGAACCTGGCAACGCTGCGCACGGACGCACCGCTCTTTCACGACGTCGACGAGTTGCGTTGGCGCGGTCCGACGGCACGGTTCGATGCGTTCGTGCAACGCACGGGCGACGCCCGCATCGTCGCGCGGTGCGACGCTGCGTTTAACGTCGCGAGCTCTTCGGGGTGACAAAGAAAGCTCGCTCTTCAGGACGACCGGTAGTGACACTCCCCTAGACCGCACGCCTCTCCCTCGAGGAACACATGCGACGACTCCCGACCGCCCTGATCGCGACCGCATTCATCGGCTCGGCGATACAAACGATGGCCTCACAAGGCAATCGGCCGACTGGTACGCTGATCGTCAGCAACATGAACGACAACACGGCCACCGTGATCGATGCGGCAACCGGACGAGTGTTGGCGACACTCCCAACAGGCGAAGGTCCGCACGAAGTCGCCGCGTCCAACGACGGGAAGTGGGCGCTCGTGTCGAACTACGGAGTGCGCGGCAAACCGGGGAACACCATCACCGTCATCGACGTCGGCAAGCTCGCCGTCGCGCGCACGATCGAGCTGCACGAAGACCAGCGACCGCACGGCATGAAGTTTCTCCCGGGTGATTCGCTCGTCGCCATAACGTCGGAGACGAGCAAGTCCATCATCCTCGTCGACGTGCGCAGTGGCGCAGTCGTCAAACGGCTACCGACGAACGGCCGCGCGACGCACATGCTCGGCGTCTCGGCAAAGGGCGATCGAATCGCGGCCGGCAATATCGCGGACAACACGATCAGCCTGATCTCGCCGACGTCCACCGACGAGCCGAAGGTCATTCCGGTCGCCCACCAGCCCGAAGGCATCGCGATCACACCTGACGGAAACTATGCTTGGGTCGGCAGCAACCGCGACAGCATCGTGCTCGTCGTCGACACACGCACCGGCGTTGCAGCCGACACACTGCACGGCTTCGGGCTTCCCTATCGCCTGGCGGTCTCGCCCGATGGACGCCGAGCCGTGATCACCGACCCGATGAAAGCGACCGTTCGAGTATTCGACACCGACACGCGACATGAGCGTTTTGTGATCGACGTCCCACGCGACAGCATCGTGGCAACGGCTGAGGCACCGGGCTCGCCGTCTCCCGAGGGTGTGGTCGTCTCGCGCGACAGCAGATGGGCGTTCGTGACGCTCCAAGGTCGTAACCGTGTCGTGACCATCGACTTGGAGCGCGGCAAGATCATCGGCTACGCGCCCACTGGAACGTGGTCGGACGGCATCGCCTATTCCACACTCGTGGTCAAGAAATAGCAACGACTCATTGTTCGATGTCGCGCTGTTAACAACCCCAAGGTTCGAGCGTCTCTCGGTCGGCCCCGATGATTGTCGGGAAAAGACTGGCTGAACATGCAGGAGCCTCGATCGATGGCGGAGTCGGACCGTGACCTCGTTCGCCGTGCGGCCACCATGGGTGCGTTTTATCGCCCGGGCGACCAGCCGGACGCGGTGGAATTATTTGATGCGTTCGTGGAGCGTCTCCTCGAGCTCGAGAAACTTGGGTATCTCACCGTCTCCACCGAGTCGGAATTCATTCTGACGACTGGACGATTTCGCGGCGTGAGGACGCAACTCACGCCCAGGGGACGCGCCTTCGCCAATCACCGAACGGGTGCCGAGGAGCCGATTTACCACTAGACGCCTGGCGCCGCCGCGTGTAGCGTTGAGTCCGTTCGCTCCTCGCGGAGTCTCCCTTGCCCGAACTCGAAGCGCTCGCCAAAGCGCTGGCCGGTCGATACCGAATTGACCGTGAGCTTGGTCGCGGTGGCTTCGCCATTGTTTATCTCGCGCACGACCTTCGGCACGATCGCCCGACCGCGCTCAAGGTCCTCCACGACGACGTCGCCGCCTCACTCGGCGCCGAGCGATTCGAGCGCGAGATCAAGTTGGCGGCGCGCCTGCAGCATCCGCACATCGTCGGGGTGTTCGACTCGGGTGAGATCGACGGACGGCTGTGGTTCGCGATGCCGTTCATCGACGGACAGCCATTGCGCAACCGTCTCGAGCGGGAGCGGCAACTTCCGATAGCCGAGGCGATCAGCATCACGCGTGAAGTCGCGGATGCGCTCGAGTACGCGCACAAGAACGGCATCATCCATCGCGACATCAAGCCGGAAAATATTCTGCTCAGTGGCCGTCACGCGCTGGTCGCCGACTTCGGCATCGCTCGCGCGCTTGGTGCCGCCGAAGCGCAAGGTGGACTGACCGGAACCGGGATGAGCATTGGCGCGCCTGGTTACATGAGTCCGGAGCAAGCGACTGGCGAGCGGCAATTGGACGAACGCAGCGACGTCTACGCGCTGGGGTGCGTCCTCTATGAGATGTTGGCTGGAGAGCCGCCGTTCACGGGCCTGAACGCGCAGGCCGTCATTGCGCGCATGCTCACCGAGAACGCGCGGCCGATCCACGCTGTGCGCCCGGGCGTGAGTGAAGCACTCGACGCAGTGCTGGCGAAAGCGCTCGCTCGCGTACCGGTGGATCGCTACGCGACCATGGGCGAATTCTCCGACGCTCTCGGCGCCACACTTTCGACTGGAACGACTGAATCGGCGCCCGCCGTCAAAGCGTCGTCAGCGCACTCGACGCGACGATGGCGCACGCCGATCTTCGGTGTCTTCACGCTCGGCGTGCTCATTGGGCTCGGCGGGCTGTTCGCGTGGCGTCGCACGCACGTCGATCCAAACAGCCAGACGCTGGCGGTGCTGCCGTTCGAGAGCGCAGGATCGACGGACGATGCGTATTTCGCCGACGGCATCACCGACGAAGTGCGCGGTAAGCTCGCGAGCATTCCCAGCCTTCGTGTCACTGCTCGATCCAGCGCCAATCAGTATCGCGGCACGAAGAAGACCGCCGGCGAAATTGGAAACGAGCTGAGTGTCGCGTACATCCTGACCGGCACCGTGCGGTGGGCTGTCGCCGCCGACGGAAAGAAAACCGTTCGGGTGACGCCGGAACTGATTCGAGTCGCCGACAACTCGACCAAGTGGCAGCAGCCGTTCGATATCGTGATGAGTGATGTGTTCGCGACGCAAAGCACCATTGCCACTCAGGTGGCGGAGGCGCTCGACGTCCAGATGGGCGCCGGCGTGAGGGAGCAGCTCGCGACGCAGCCAACCAAGAATCTCGAGGCGTACGACGAGTATCTGCGGGGCGAGAAGATTACCGAAGCGTTCGGGAACACGGACCCCAAAGTACTCGCGGCAGGATTGCCGCACTACGAGCGCGCGGCAGCGTTGGATAGCGCATTCGTCGAGCCGTGGATACGAATCGCGATGGTACAGAGCGCGATGTTCGGCGATCATCCGTCCGCGGCGCGAGACTCGGCGACGCTTCAGGCGGTCCAACGCGTGCAGCAGCTTGCTCCGGGCTCGAGCAACGCGCATCGCGTCATGGCGTCGTACGAGCGCACGGTGAAGAAGGAGTTCCGCGCCGCGTACGATGAGCTGTCGAGCGCTCTCAAGACTGACGCCAACAATGCTGACCTGCTAACGTCCGCCGCCCAGAGCGAGGCGCAGCTCGGCATGTTCGACTCGGCGCTCGTGCACATGCAGCGCGCGCGCCGAGTCGACCCCAAGTCAGTTGGGACGATGCGTCGGTCCGCGACGGTACTCAGTTACGTCGGTCGCTATCAGGAATCGGTGGCGGAGTGGGATCGCATGTTGGCCGTCTCGCCATCGAATCTGGACGCCGTTCAGGGAAAGGTTCGGATTCTGGTGATGATGGGTAACATGCCCGAAGCGCAGCGCACGATCGCTACGGCTTTGACGCATGTCGATAGCACGACGATCGCCATTCGCTTTGCCTACTATCAGGAAATGATGTGGGTGCTCGACCCTCCGCTGCTGCGCAAGATCGTGACGGCGAAGCCGATAGACTTCTACAAAGATGCGGGAATGGGCTCACTCAAGATCGGGCGAACGCTGCTCCTGCTTGGTGACACCGCGCACGGGCAAGTGTGGGGAGACAGCGCGCTTCGTTACGTCGCACCGGCGGCCAACCAATTCCCGGACGATGCGCAGCTCACCGAGATTCGTGGACGCGCCAATGCGCTCGCCGGCCATCGTGCCGAAGCGATCGCTGACGCCGAACGATCGTTGGCGTTGCGTGAGACGTCGCTCGATGCGACGTCCGGCCCGTACTACCGCTTCCAGGTCGCGAGGATTCTGCTACAGGCTGGTGAGAAGGAGCGCGCGCTCGACATGTTCGAGAAGCTGCTGACCGTGCCGGCGACGGATGTTACGCCGTCGACGTTGCGCCTCGATCCGAACTACGCGCCGCTGCGCGGGAACCCGCGTTTCGAGCGCCTCGTCGCGAAGAAGTGAATCCGAAGAACGACGATGGTCAATTGGGGTCAGACACCATTTAGCGCAAATGGTGTCTGACCCCAATTCTTCGTTCGGCCCCAAAGTAGAGCTTACTTCGGCCACCCTGTCTGCGGCAGCGCCGGCGTGATCTTTAGCGCATTCTGATAGTAGACTTTCTTCAGAACGGCGTCCGGCAG
>Ga0157372_10004388_pt1 | contig 15052 bp, 10 predicted proteins | sample C55metaG_FD_115307 | JGI IMG/M metagenome (GOLD analysis project Ga0157372, IMG submission 115307) | Corn rhizosphere microbial communities from Kellogg Biological Station, Michigan, USA - C5-5 metaG | ecosystem: Host-associated > Plants > Roots > Rhizosphere > Soil | place: USA: Michigan... | reverse complement strand
TACTTCCGGCCCATACTAGTGCGGCTGGTCGCGCATGCCGGAAACTCTGACGTCGCGGTGCCTGCAAGTGCCTCACAGTGCCGACAGAAATGCCACCAGATCGCTCTTCTGCTGCTCGGTCATTCCGATGTTGAAACGCGTGTCGTAGAAGTCGACCACGTCCCGCAACGTCGCCGCCGAACCGTTGTGGAAGTATGGCGCGCGCGCCGCAAGGCCGCGCAGGTTCGGACCCTTGAACCTGCCGATGTCGGCCCACTTGCCGGTCAGCATCGCGAGGCCCGGATCGGTGGTGTGGACGACTTGGCCCGTCTTGATGTTGGTCAGCGTGTACAGCGGCATGTCGGGCGTGCGCCGGTTTGCGTCGGCAATGCCGATATTCAAAGGCGCCGCCACCGAATGATTGCCGATGTTGGGCGAGTCATGGCACGTCCCGCAGGTGCCGCGGATCACCGCCTGGCCGGTCGCGTCGTTCAAGCCGGCGACGCCGGTGATCAGGATCGGCAGCGAATTGAACAGCGCCTGGCCGCGTTCGATCGCCGCCCGCGCCATCGAGCGCGGATCGAGACGTCGCGACCGATCCGGTTCGCGCCAATGATCGAACAGCCGCATCACTTTTGGATCGAACGGATCGAGGCTCGGATCGTTGCCGAGCGAGTCGTTGATGCCTATCCAGAATTTCTGCAGCGCGAGGATGTCGGCGCCGCCCATGCCGTTGTCCTCATTGAGAAGTCCGGCCTGGTTGTCGTAATACTGCGCGGTAACGAGGTGCAATTCGAAACCGACGATCGCGTCCAGCGTGGATTGGCTTGGTGCCAGCGCGGCCTGCTCGTGACCGAGCACCGCGTGCAGGGCCTGCGACGCGAGGCTGAGTCGAAGATCGCCCACATTGATGCCGGCGTCCATCGGCGGCTTGAAGGCAAGATAGGTTTCGCGGCCATCCCACATCACCGCGGTGTCCCAGATCAGGTTGGTCGCGGGCAGCGGGCGCCGGAACAATGAAAGCGCCTGCGCGCTGGCGTAATCGTACGGATCGTCGACTGCGGTCAGCTTGAATTCCGCGTTCGCCGGTATCGGCAAGCTCACCCGGATCACCCCGTGGTCGAGCAGCATCGAGTAGGCAGCCGTACGCGCAGCCAGCGTGGATACATCCGCCAGCGGTGAATTGGCGCCATCGACGGGGCGAAAGATCGGGTCGGTGCCGCGGGTCATCCTGAAACGGTTGCGAATCTCGGCGGCCGAAACCGTCCAGCCTTCGGCCTGCCGATGGCAGGAATCGCACGAGCGCCCGTTGCTGCCGAGACTCTGAAAAAACGGACTGCTTTTGTCGATTTGGCCAGCAGGGGTGCTGGTCTGCAGCCAGCCCGACGCGTCACGCGTGACCAGCCCATCCGCATGGGAAGGCATTGCGGCCTGGCGCGCGGGACTGCCGCCAGCCATGAACAGCAAAACCACTGCAGCAACCGAACGGAAACGGCCGCCTGACCGCGGCAAGTGTCGATCGAACATCGCGCTGTTCTCCCTATGCGGATGGGCATCAGGAAGAACACCGCCCCGGCAGGAATTGCGACACGCGGCGACTCAGCGAGGAAGGGGTGCTGCTTTTTTGCTCGTCATCCCGGAATTACTCGCGCCGCCTGCGGCGTTCGCGTTTGCAATCCTGCAAACGCAGTCCGGCTTTCGCCGGAATGACGGAAAAGAGGTTAATCATCCTTCCCCAACAACACGCCGCACGATCCGGTGGAATTACGAAGCACCGCCTGCGGACCGGCGAGTTCGGGGTGCGAACCAAGGCCGTTTGCTTCGATGACTGCCCGCGCTGCCTGCGCTTGCGCTGCGGCGCCGGTGCAGTCGCCCGACTCGGCCGTGGCGATGGCCAGCCACAATTCGGCGACAAGGCGACGCGGGTGCGAAGGCTGCAATTCGACACTCGCGCGCTGGATCGCATCGACCAACTGCTCACGCGCGATGCCAGGCTGGTAGTGCAGCAGCTCCACTTGCGCCAGCAACGTATGCACCCACAGCAACATCGGATCGCCACGCCCGGAAACCTGGGCGAGATCCTGTTCGACCGTCGCCTGCAGGTCGGCCGGGCATTGCGGACCCGGCGATTGCGTGCACGCCAGCAACAGGCGCGCTTCGGCGAGCAAAGGCAGCACCTTGTACGGCCGAGTGCGCAAACCCGCGATCGCATTCGGCAGAAGTTCGCGCGCCAACGCGGGCCGGCCTTCCAGCAAGGCGATGCCGGCCCGTTCGCTGTCAGCGCGGCCGACACGCATCCGGTTGACGGGATCGTTGCCGTACAGCTTGCGCGCCTGTCGGAACAACGCCTTCGCGCGGTCGAAATCGCCCGCCTCGATCTCGCCGAACGCGCTGGCTTCCAGCGAATCGCCGTGCAACGGCGTGTCCGCGCCAAAGCCCTCGGCCGACAGTTTCTGCGCCAGCGCGCAATCGATCGTTGCTGAAGCGTGGTCCGCCCGCGAGCCATCCAGCACGCAAGCCTTTTGCGCCGCATACACCCGCGTGACCTGCGGCTTGCCACCAATTCGCGCGTACATCGCCAATGCCTGCGCGAACAACTTGTGCGCCTGGGTCCAGTGTCCGGCGCGCCATTCGGCCGACGCCCATCCGGCCATCGCCAGTGTCGTTTCATTGCTGTCGCGGCCGAAGTGCACGAGTTCGAACCGATACGTTTTCTCCCACATCGGGATCGCTTCTTCATAGCGCTCCAGCCCCTCCAGCTCGGAAGCGACATCGTTGTAACCGGTGCCCACGCGAGGGTCAGCCTGTCCCCAGGTCGCGATCCGTTCCCTCAGCGCCTCGCGCGTCAATTGCAACGCGACTTCACCGTGGCCCTCGATGTTCTCGACCGCGGCCAATGGTTCGAGCAGGTCGATCAACGCTTCGCCGTGGATGCCCTGTTCCCGCATGCGTTGACGCGCGAGGCGCAGGTCCGCGCCACCGGCAGCGTAATCCTCGTCGCGCACCGCGGCGTAGCCACGCGCCGTGAGCGCGCGGATCGCATTGATGTCGGAGGGCCGCAAGGTACGCTCCGACAACGCGACCGCCTGTTCCGCAAGCTTGCGTGATTGCGGTATATCACCCAGGTTTTCATAAAGGCGCGAAAACATCGCAAGCAGGTCGACCCGTTCGCCTGGGCCGAGTTGCGGTGAATGTTCGAGTTTCGCGACGCCGCGCGCCAGCAATTCGGAGAGGCTGGGTTGCTTCGTGGCGGCGATACCGTAGCGGATCGGCGCGAACAGGCTCTCGACGAAATTCCGGACCGTGTTCGCGCGTGCGGCCTGCTGTTGCGCCAGTTGCGCCTGCTGGCGCGCCACGTGTGTCTGCCACAACGCGATCGACAGCGACACGAAGATGGCCAGCAGCAGGACCGCGGTGATCGCGACGCCGCCGCGATGGCGGGCGGCGAACCGGCCGGCGCGGTACCAGCGCGACGGCGGATGGGCGCGCACCGGCAGGCGGTCGAGATGGCGCTCGATGTCCTCGGCCAGCGCACCGCCCGAACCGTACCGGCGCTCGGGCTCCGCCTCGGTGGCCTTGGCGACGATGTTCGCGAGATCGCCCCGCAACCTGTGCGCCTGTTTCGACCGCGATGGCGCGGCATGCAGCCCCACGACGCGAGACGCCCGCGCCTCGCCCGATGTACCGCGTTCGCCCGTGAGCAACTCGCGCAGCAGCACGCCCAGCGCGTAGACATCGGTCGCGGTGGTGATCGCGCCCGGCGTGAACTGTTCCGGCGCGGCGTAGGCAGGCGTCAGCGCGTGATGGGCCGTGCGCGTGACGTCTTCGGTGTCATCCAGCAACTTGGCGATGCCGAAGTCCAGCAGCTTCATTTCGCCTTCGGCGGTGACCAGTACATTGGAAGGTTTCAGGTCGCGGTGGACAATGAGCGCGCGGTGCGCGGATTCGACTGCGCGGCAAACCCGCAGGAACAGCGTCAGCCGCCGGCGTTCTGAGAACGCGTGTTCCTGCGCGTAGGACGTGATCGGCTTGCCCTCGACCAGTTCCAGCGCGATGTAGGCGAGGCCGTTGTCGGCGATGCCGCCTTCGATCAGTCGCGCAATGCCGGGATGGCGCAGGCGCGCCAGTGCCTCGCGTTCGTGATGGAACCGGCGCCGTGCTTCGGCGGTGTACAGTCCGCGCGCCAACAGCTTGACCGCGACGTACTGGCGCACGCCCTCCACGTCGCGAAAGGCGCGGAACACCGTGGACGAACCGCCCTCGCCCAGCACTTCCAGCAACTCGAACGGACCGATGCGACTGCCCGCCGGCAGCGGTTCGGCGTCTTCGGTTTCCCCGATGGTTTGCGCGGCGCTGGCGGCATCGCCCGGCGCCAGCCAGTCGCCCTGTTCGGCGTCGGCCGCCAGCAACCGGTCCAGTTCGGCACGGACCCCCGGATCGCTGCAGCGCTCGGCAAGCATGCGCGCGCGTGCATCGGGCGGCAGCGAAAGCGCCTGCTCGAACAGGTCACGCAGTGTCGGCGTGGACTCCACCGCGGCAACTCTCCGAATATGGTTGAGCGTAATCCGAAATCGAGAGAATCCTGCACTGGTCATTCCGGACGCCGCGAAGCGGCGATCCGACTGCGTCTGCACGATTGCAAACGCGAACGCCGACGTTCGCTTCGGCGTTCCGCCTCCGCAGTCCCGCTTTCGCGGGGATGACGATCAAGGGAATGTCGAGTATCCACCGATAAACCCCGCCTGCGCGCCGTTTGCGACGCGCGGTGCTTCATTCCAGATGTGTCTTGATGAACGCGCGCGCGAAACGCCAGTCGCGGTCGATCGTGCGGCGTGTCAGCCCGAGCGTGGCGGCGACCTGCTCCAGGCTCAGGCCCGCGAAATAGCGAAGTTCGACCACCTTGGCCGCGCGCGCGTCGTTCTGTTCCAGCGCGTCCAGCGCCGCATCCAGCGCGAGCGCCTGCTCGGCGGTCGCAATGGCCAGTTGCAAATTGCGATCGTCCAGCGTCACGCGATTCCATTGGCCGCCCGCGCGCAATCGGAGGCGGTCGCGCGCACGGTTGATCAACAGATGGCGCATCGCGCGCGCCGCATAGGCGAAAAACTGCGCCGGTTCCCGGAAGCGCAAGGCCACTCGATCGCCCATGCGCAGGTACAACTCGTGCACCAGTTCGGTGGTTTCCAGGGTGCCATTGCGGCGCTGGCCCGCCAGCCGCCGCGAGGCCATGGCTTTCAGGCGCGCATAGACCTCGACGAACAATGCGTCGGTGGAACATCCGGCCGGCATCTCGCTGCAGTCGACCATGAAGCCTCCCGACCCATGCGACTCCTGTCCGCGGATACCAGCCTCACGCAGAACGGCAGCGAACGCAAGCCCGGGCGATGCATGGCGCCCGGGCCGCGCCGGTTACGGTGCCTTGCCGCTGTGCATCTGCTGGACGATCGCCAACGAACGCTTCACGTGTTGGTCGGGCGTCAGATGGTCTTCCTTCGAGGAAAACGTCGACACGACCTTGCCTTCGCGATCAATCACGAACGTGGTGCGGGGGAAGAAGCCATGCGTCACCGGCTTGCCTTCCACGTCGGTCACGCCCTTCTGCGGCGGCATCATCTTCAGGTCATACCGGGTCGCGATCTTGCCGTCCGGGTCGGATGCCACCGCGAATTTCCCCGCGCAGTATTTCGGATCGGACGAAAACTGGTTGAGCCGCGCGATCGAATCGGCCGAGACGCCGATGATGGTGGCGCCAGCCGCGCTGAACTTGTCCTTCTCGGTCGCGAAGGTGTGCGCTTCGAGATCGCAGCCGCCGGTGTACGCGGCGGGATAGAAGTAGACCACCACCGGGCCCTTCGCCAGCGCCTGCTTCAACGAAAACGTGAAATCCTTGCCCGCCTGACTGGCCGTGGCGGTGAAATCGGGCGCCGCTGCACCCACCTGCAAGGCCGCATAGCCGGGCACTGCCATCATCGCCGCCACCAGGCACGACACCATCACACCCGCGATTCGCTTGTTCATTGCATCCTCCGAACGATTGACCGCCGCACCAGAAAGCTGCATTCGCGTCAGATGACCGCCTCCGGCGCGACATCCTTACGCCGCGCGACCGGTTTCAGACCGCGCCAGCGCGAACATTGACAGACCAGACTGCCAACGGCTATCTTACGCGGCTCGCTGGCGCATGACGCCGCGAGCGGACACTTGGCCCAGGTGGCGGAATTGGTAGACGCACCAGCTTCAGGTGCTGGCGGGGCGACCCGTGAAGGTTCGAGTCCTTTCCTGGGCACCAGTTGATCCGACGGAAAACCCGCGCATGCCGCGGGTTTTTTGTGCGCGGGACCTTCAGGTCGCCGCGGCGTCGGCGCCCGCGAGCGCGGCGGCTACCACGCCGGCGAGGCTGTCGATGCGGAAGGGCTTTTGCAGGACCCGGTACACGGCCGATTTCAACTCGGATGGCAGACTGGGGGCATAGCCGGTCATCAGGATCACCTTCAGCTCCGGCCGCAACGCCTTGCCGGCCGCGGCAAGTTCATAACCGCTGATGCCCGGCAAGCGGATGTCGCTGACCAGCACGTCGAAAGCCGCATCCGATTCCAGCACGGCCAACCCGGCGCCGCCATCAGCCACCGCAACCACTTCGTAGCCGGTTTCCTCGAGGCTTTCGGCGATTACTTCGCGCAGAAACGCCTCGTCCTCGACGACCAGCAGGCGCCCGGCCTTGGCCTCCGCGACCGCCATCATGCAAGCTCCGTTGAGACGGTGCTGAACTCGCGCGGCAGCATGATGTCGACCGATGTGCCCACGCCCACTTCGCTGTCGATGCTGAGCCGTCCGTTCGATTGCAACACGTAGCCCAGGATCGTGCTGAGCCCAAGACCGGTGCCCTTGCCGACGGGTTTCGTGGTGAAGAAGGGGTCCATCGCGCGGCTGCGCACCTCTTCGGTCATGCCGATGCCGGTGTCAGCGACCCGCAGTCGCACCTGGTCGACCACCTTCTGGCCGGGTGATTCACCCGCGTCGACGCGCACGTCCGCCGTGCTGACGGTGATCTGCCCGCCTTCGGGCATTGCATCGCGCGCATTGATGATGAGATTGAGAATTGCATTCTCCATTTGATTGACGTCGCACAAAACGTGCCAATGCGAGGCCAATTGATACTGGATCTGCACATTCGGACCCACCGAATGCTCCAACAGCGGCTGGATGTCACGGATCAGATCGTCCAGGCGTACCGAGCGGGCGGACAGCGGTTGTCGTCGCGCGAATGCCAGCAGGCGGCGCGTGAGATCCGCGGCCTTGTCGATACCGTCGTTGGCGGTTTCCAGATAGCGCCCGATCTGCTGGCGGCGAACGTTGCCCTCCGCAACCAGCGCAAGGCCCTTTTCCAGTACCTGCCGTGATTCGGTATCGTCCTGTTGCGCGTCCGTGGCCAGCCGGTTGCGCGCCGTTTCGGCGAACTGCTCGACGGCCGACAAGCTCTGGGTCAGTCGTTTCTCCAGCAGCACGAGCGCCGATTTGACGATCATCAACACATTGTTGAAGTCGTGCGCGATGCCGCCGGAAAGCTGGCCCACCGCCTCCATTTTCTGGCTCTGGCGCAGGGCTTCCTCGGCACGCGAACGATGCTCCATTTCCGCAATCAGGCGCAGGTTCGCTTCGGTCAGCTCCTCCGCGCGCCGATGCGCATCGGCGTTCGCGCGCGCCAGCATGCGTTGCGCCAACCCAAGCAGCGAAAGCATCACCGCCGCCATGATCGTGAGCAGCGCCAGGCCACTGATTCGTGCCAGTTGCATGGTCCAGGGTGTCGTGGTCGCGCGCACCCAGACGCTGCCGACGACGGTACTGCCCTGGCGCGCCGGAATCATTACCAGCAGCGCATTTCCCCGCCGTCCCACTCGATCGGTCGAGGGCACGATGGCCGCACTGCCGGAACGCTGAGCACCCGCCATCAGGTGGCCGGATTCGTCATAGACCGCGACGGCGTCGAGGCGCGGATCCAGCATCAGCGCGTGGACATATTCGCGCGCAGCTGTGCGATCGTCGAAGGCCACTGCCGCGGTGACGCTGGCCGCGAGCGTATTGGCCTGGGCGGTGATCTGGCGCAATCGCTCCTCACTACCGGTCCGGAACTGGTACACCATCGCGACCGTGCCGACCAGCAACAACAACAGCACCGCGGCGACGGTGGTGACGGGTCGCAGGAGGACCGAGCCGTAGGCGCGCGGTTTCATCGTCACCCGGCCTCTTTCACGGCCAGCGCCAAGTTCAGAAGCTTGGAGCTGATCACGAGGTGGTTGCGCGCCGCCGCGGCACTGTCGATCTCGAATCGCACGTGGCCACGACGCACCACGAACTGCACGATGCTTCCCGTAAAGCCCGACTGGCGCGAATCGGTCACCGTGAGGACCGGCTTGCCCTGCAAGGCCTGCAGCGCCTCGCGTACCTTTGCCGGTTGCGCGTAACCGATGAAGACGATGTGGCAATCGTCGCCGCTGCTGATCGTTTCCATCCTGCGAATCTGGAAGGGATGCGTGCCGAGCGTGTGGCCGCTGATGGCCTTCTCGAGGAAGCCGTCGAACGGATCGAGGCCGACGATGCAGATATCGAATGGCGCATCCGGGGTCTTGAACGTGCCGGGCGGCCAGTTCACGAAAGGGGCCAGCTTGTAGAGATAGGTGGCCTTCACCGCGTATTCGAGCGATATTGCGGGCTGCGGCGGCAGCGCGAGCAACGAGGCGACGGGCAGCATCAGCAAGATCGCCAACGCGCATTTTGCCACGCCACGCCAACGGCAGGGGCGCGGCGCTGCGGGCGCGTCCGCCGAACGAGGTGCCGCGGCTTGCGTGGCGGGCAGTTGGCGCGGAATGGATGGGGTCATCGCATGGACGCTGGTGGCCGGAGGGTTGTCAAAACTTCAACCGTGCGTCCAGAAAAAGCGTGCGTCCTATGCGATTCGCGTACGCAGCCACGTACTCCTGATGCCATGGGTGCAGCAGATTCATGCCGGCCAGGGACACCTCCCAGCGATCGTTCGGCATCCAGCCAAGCCGTGCATTGAGTTCCGTGTAGCCCGGCATGCGCGGATCCGGCAGTTCGCCCACGTCACGCAAATCCGCATCCAGCTGCCAATGCACGCCGAGGTTCATGGACGAACGCAGGAAGGCGCGATGACGCGGATCGTTGCCGGCCTCCGACGCGCCATAAAAGGCTGCCGAACCCGACTTGAACGAAAAGTGCTCGCATTCTTCCGACAGGCCGGCGCTCAGCTTCCACCAATCGGCGATGGAATAGCCGGCCCAGATGTCCACGCCATAGGTGTGGCCCTGCATGCCGTTGCCCCACAACAACGGCAACACCGTCGGCGAAAATTCGATGCTGCGCAGGTCGTCGTAGACGTTGTAGTAGAACGAAACCGACACGGTGGCACGGGTCGCCCATTGCGTGCGCAGGCCGGCTTCATAGGCGGTGAGCTTTTCGGTGCGGTAATCCGGGTTGCCGTTGAGAAAATCCAGCGGTCCGCCCGGCGTGTTGACGATCTCGATCACGTCCTCGTCGAACGCCGTCGGCGTGCGCACCGCACGCGACGCCGCCAGCCACAGCAGCGTGTCGTCGTTCGCCTTCCATGAAAAACGCGCGCTCGGCATCCAGGAAAGGCCCGAATACGGGTCGCGTTCGGCCTTGATGCCCAGCGTCAGATCGGCACGCGCGCCCAGCGCAAGCTGGTCCTGCACGAAAACGTTGGCGAGGTCTTGCGTGTTCACCGCCGGGTCCCACAGCAGCGAACCGTCCGGACGGATGTCCGGCGACAGCCGGTAGTGGTAGAAGCGATCACCGGCGCCCCAGGTGATGTGGTGAAAGTCGCCGATCCGGAAATCGTGCTCCAGTTCGACATCCCAGGTGGTCAGCATGACTGCGCCGGACGTCAGCGCATTCCAGCTACGACCATGGTCGTAGTAGGCCTGCAACTGGAAATGCGAGCCATCGTCGAACGCGTGCCGCCAACGCGTCACCACGTTCACGTCAGCGGTGCGGTAATCCGGCGCATCGCCCTGGTCCGTGCGGCCATCGAAGATGTCGCCCTGTGCGGTGAACGCGTCGCGCGCGCCCGCATCCCAGTCCACTCGAAAACCGGCCTGGGGCGCCGTCCAGCCATTGCGGGCGTCGACGCCACGGCCGGTGTCGAAAGATTGCTGGCGAAAATCGTGCGCGTAAACGCGGTACCAGGCGTTCTCGCCCAACCGGCCACCGTACTGGAGCGACGCGGACCTGCCCTCGTTGCCGACTCCGAACTCGACCAGCCCGCCCTGCGTTCCGGACGCCGCGCGGGTGATGATGTTGATGACGCCGTTGACCGCGTTGGCGCCCCACAGCGCACCGGCCGGGCCGCTGATCACCTCGATCCGGTCGATGTTCTCGGGCAGCACGTACAACGTGTCCCAGGAAATGCCCGAATACAGCGGCGAATAGACGCTGCGCCCGTCGATCAGCACCAGCAGTTTGTTCGGAAAATTCTGCGCCGCCTGGTTGCCGCTGAGACCACGCGAAGTGATGATGTAATTGCTCGGACCGAGCCGCATCACGCCGAGATTCGGTGCCAGCCTCAGCATCTCGGGCAGCGAGCGCGCGCCGGAACGCATGATGTCGTCGTGGGTGATCACGTACACCGCAGCCGATGAGTCGGCCAGCATCTCCGGGTGCTTGGCCACCGAAGTGACGACGATCTGGCCGAGGTCCTGCAAGGAAAGCTTGCCGAGGTCCTGCAGCGATCCTTGCGCGAAGGTTGCACCGCTTGCACAGGTGACTGCAATGAACAGCGCGATGTGCCCACCTGGACGAAGCCACGCGATGCGCGCAGCGTGACGTTCGCCGGAACCTTCCGATCGCATCGCCTTCTCCTGTAGCGCACCCCTCGCGGCACATCTCCCTGCCGCGGCCGGACATTATAGCCGTGCCGCGCAGGGCGGCTTTGGCCTGCGCGCGCAGCGTCACGACCGACGAGGGCGATTCTCGACGGAATTTCGGCACGGAGCAACGCGGGACACGCGGTCAGTCGCGCAGGCGAAATCAGTGGCGCAGGGTACTCATATGCGAGCCACCCATCGTCCACGATGGCGGATCGCTGGCGGGAAATGTCTCGATGAGTTCCTCGTCGAGCAGGCGCTCGCGTTCGTCGGAGACGTCGCGTTCGACCTGCGCGGGTGCGCGTGCGGGATCGCGCGGCACCGCATGCGACCGATGGCCGGTAGCGGGTTTGCGCGGAGGGGAGTTGTGTCTGGGTGAATTGGAAATCATGCAGATGCTCCATCATGCTCGATGGCCAGCGGCGAAACCGGGCGTGCATCGCCACGGCATCATCTGCTCCTTCAACTCCAAGCATACGCCACTGCACAACGCATGGACGCGCACAATTGCCGCAACGCCACGGTGGATTCGAGCGACGCCATGGAGCCCGGAAGTCGAATATGCACGCGCACCGACCGGCGTGTTGCAAAAATTCAAAACCGCACATCGCATCGATTGCTAGAATCGCCGTCCGGCCGCGTCGGCGGTCGGTATCGGCGTGAGCCGACAATCCATCAATCAGGGAGAAAAACATGCAGAAGAAGTTCACGGCGCTTGCGCTGTGCGTGGCGGGTGCGTGCCTTGCCACCGGTGCCCAAGCCAAGGACCTCACCGGCTGGTTCGTCAACGGCGGCGGCGGCAGTTCGCATTACAAAGCCTCGTACAATGGCCTGTCCGGCACCGAATCGGACACCAGCTACCAGATCAACGCGGGCTGGCGTTCGCAGTTCATGGGTATCGAAGGCGGCTACGTCGACCTGGGCGGCGTCTCCGGCAGCCTTGGCTTCGGAGACAGCGAGCGCACCACCGGGAAAGGCTGGACGCTAGGCGTCGACGGGCATTTCAATCCCGCCGACAAGTGGTACATCTCCGCCCGCGCCGGGCTGTTCAAGTGGATCGTCGACCTGCGCGCGGACATCGCCGACACGACCGGCGCTGTCACGCGCTATTCCGACAGCGCGAATGGCGTGAACGGCTACGCGGGTGTCGGTACCGGTGTCGATTTCAACCGCCACTGGAGTCTCGGCGTGAATTTCGATTACTACCAGATCAAGAAGGATGGGTTCGACGTCGACACCAAGGTGTACTCCGCGAACCTGGAATACCGCTTCTGAGCTGGCTTGACGTATTGCTTCACGACGGGCGCCGCAGGGCGCCCGTTTTTTGTGCCTGCCGAAATCTCGAACGCCAGCCCACTCCGCGAATCCGGATTCACACCTGCAAGCGATCACCCTCGCGCGCCACCAGCTTGTACAGCGCGGGCATGATGAAGATGCCGATCGCAAGACGTGAAATCATGCCCGCCACGATCACCAGCGCGAACGGACGCTGCGAATCGGTGCCGACACCGTGCGCGATCGCGGCCGGAAGCAGCCCCAGCGCCGCCACCAGCGCGGTCATCAGGATGGGCCGCAGTCGCAGCAATGCGGCTTCGTGCGCGGCTTGCACCATGTCCATCCCGCCAAGCCTGAGTTCGTTCGCGCAGGAGATGTAGACCACGCCGGTCAACACAGACACGCCGAACAGCACGATGAAACCGATGCCGGACGACACCGAGAACGGCGTCCCCGTGACCCACATCGCGAATACCGCGCCGACCGGCGCCGACAGCAGCACGCCGACCACGGTTATCAGCGGGAATTTGAAATTGCCATAGAGCACGAACAGCAATCCGAAAATCACGATCACCGTCAACGGCAGGATCACCCGCATCTGCGCGCGCGAAGCGGTGTACTCCTGATACTCGCCGCCCCACTCCAGCCGGTAACCTTGCGGCAGTTTCACGTTCTTCGCGACCTGCGCAATCGCGTCGTCGACCGCACCGGCGAGATCGCGCCCCGACACCGAAAACTGCACGCCGATATAGCGCGAGCCGTTTTCGCGATAGATGAATGAAGCGCCGTTTTCCACCTTGATGCTGGCCAGCTCCTTCAATGGAATTTGCTGCCCGCCGGCTGTCGCCACCGGGATGTCGCCGATCTCCATCGGGTTGTCGCGGAAGCGCTGCTGCAGCCGCACCACCAGATCGAATTGCTTGTCGCCCTGCACCACCTGGGTCGCGACGTCGCCGCCGATCGCGGCGTCGACCAGATTGTTGATGTCGTCGACGTTCAACCCGTAGCGCGCGATCTTCGCACGATCGATGTCGATCGCGAGATTGGGCTGTCCGAGTTCGTGCACCAGCGTGATGTCGGTGATGCCGCGCACCTTCTCCATCACCGCCTTGATGGCCTTGCCTTCCTTCTGCAGCACTTGCAGATCGGGACCGTAGATTTTCACCGCGAGTGCGCTTTTGAGGCCGGTCTCGGCTTCGTCCACCGCATCTTCGGCGGGCTGGGTGAAATTGAACTGGATGCCGGGGAACCGTTCGAGCTTCTTGTCGATCGCGGCGATGAGATCCTGCTTGTCGCGGTATCGGCCCTTCCACTGCGAGTACGGTTTCAGGCCGACGAAGAACTCGTCGTTGAAAAAGCCGGTGGAATCGGTGCCATCGTCCGGGCGACCGAGTTCGCTCGTCACGGTGGTCACGACGGGAAACGACATCAGCACTTTGCGGATCTCGGGCGAGATTTCCGATGCCTTCTCGAACGAGATCGTGTATGGCATCGTCGCGCGCACCCACAACGCACCTTCGTCGAGATTCGGCATGAACTCGGCGCCGATGCCCTGCGCCATCAGGAAAGTGAGGCCCAGCAGCACCGCCGCGGCCACGGTCACCCGCCACGGCACGCGCTGCGCGCGATCGAGCGTGCGTACGTACCACGACCTGAATTTCTCGTAGATCGCATTGCGGCGTTCACGCACGCCGCGGCGCATGAAAATCGCGCACAGCACCGGCAGCAGGGTGAGCGTCACCAGCAGCGAGCCGACCAGGGCGAAGATCATGGTGTCGGCCATCGGCTTGAACAGCGTGCCGGACGGCCCGGTGAGGAAATAGATCGGCAGGAAGCTCGCGACGATCACCGCCACGGCGTACACCAGCGGCCGGTCGATTTCGGCAGCCGCGGACAGGATCACTTCCCTGATTTCGTAGTCGGTGCCGCGCCTCGCGCCAAGTTCGCGGAAAATGTTCTCGACCATGAAGATCGCGCCATCGACGAGGATGCCGAAATCCACCGCGCCGATCGACAACAGATTGGCCGATGCGTTTTTCAGGTCGAGACACAGGAACGCGAACAACAACGCCAGCGGCACCGTGACCGCGACGATCAGGCCGGCGCGCAGGTCGTACAGGAAAAACACCAGCACCGCGATCACCAGCACCAGGCCGAGCGTGAGGTTGTGCATCACCACGCCCTTGGTCTGGTCGATCAAATTGGTGAGGTCGTAGAACGGATGGACCTTCACGTCCTTCGGAAGGATCGTTTCGTTCAACTCACGCGTCTTGGCCTCGACCTGTTCCAGTACGTCCTCGGTCTTGCTGCCGGTCAGCGCCAGGATCACGCCTTCCACGGCATCATTCTGGTTCATGTAACCGAATTCGCCGAGGCGCGGCGCGATGCCGATCTGCACCTTGGCAACGTCCTTCACCAGCACCGGCGTGCCGTCGTGCATAGCCAGCACGATGTCCCCGACATCTTTGGGCGTCTTGATGCGACCAAGGCCGCGTACGTAGAAAAATTGCCCGCCCTGCTGGTAGAAGCCGCCGCCGCCATTGCTGTTGTTTGCGCCAAGCGACGCCTCGACCTGCGAAACGCTCAATCCGAGTCCGGCGATCTTCACCGGATCGAGCAACACCTGGTATTGCATCGTGCCGCCGCCGAAACCCGAATCGTCGGCGACACCCGGCACCGAACGGTATTGCGGCGCAATCACCCAGTCCTGCAGCGTTTTCAATTCCATCGGCGAGCGGTCGGTGCTCTGCAGCACGTAGCGATAGACCAACCCCGACGGCGGCGACATCGGCCCGATGTCGGGCTTGATGCCATCCGGCAGATCGATGCCCGGCAGCCGGTTGTAGACGCGCTGGCGCGCGAAGTAGCGGTCGGTGTCGTCACTGAAAGTGAGGGTGACG
>Ga0157372_10004387_pt1 | contig 15053 bp, 33 predicted proteins | sample C55metaG_FD_115307 | JGI IMG/M metagenome (GOLD analysis project Ga0157372, IMG submission 115307) | Corn rhizosphere microbial communities from Kellogg Biological Station, Michigan, USA - C5-5 metaG | ecosystem: Host-associated > Plants > Roots > Rhizosphere > Soil | place: USA: Michigan... | reverse complement strand
TAATACTTGGACGAGCGAGCATGACACATATAGAGAAGCGTATATAAAGACATCCTTACAGATGCAACAGCGTCTCCGTGCCTCCAAATACAATTTAAAACTAGAGAAGGAGTAAGGGATATGAGCACTAAGTTGGTAAGGCTATATTATAAAAAGCGCAAAGATTTCTACTATTGGAAGCGAGCAGCGCTAAACTCAATGGGCTTTTATACTTACTGTGTGATAACTAGTGTCCCTGACAACGCTAAAGAGAATGGTAACCTATGCACTGCTACTTTCGCGATGGATGGGTATCCAGACAGTGACCTATACCTAGTAAACGATACCTATCAGTTTCGCAACGGCAAAGAGGTTAAAGCAGACCGCACCCCATATCCCCTCACTTACGATGACATGAATAAGATACTAAAGGGCAAGAAAAACTTTAGAGAGCTCGACTTTAGAGTACCGGTATTTACCTTGGGCGAGATAGTAATACTCAACGAACCTGACGGACGCGAGATTGATGGTAAAGAACGTGCACCTCGTAAATGGTCAATTGAGTATGAGGAGTTCACAAGCATTCGTAAAGCAGCCAAACGGGCTCGTCAGGTGTTGGATGAGCAATATAGGAAGGACCAGGATGCCTAACAACAAACCTAAACAAGACGATGAAGAGCTGCGGAATATCGTAGCATATGGGCTGCACCAGAGCGGGCTGTGGCCCTACCCAGAGTTTGTCGATCTATTCCTAGCAGTGCTCACTGACGAAGGCACAAAAGAGCAGGTAGATAGGGCTGATGAACTCATTAAGGGTGGCTTGAATAAAAAGAGGATGGAAGATCTCTACGACCGGGTCGTCTACCTAAAGAAAGAACTAGAGGCATTGAAATGAGCGATGCTACCTCTATATCTAGTAAGACAATTGAAGACTTCTTTTGCGACTGGGAGAGTCAAGCCTTCGGCTATGGATACGGTACGGGTGAAGAACATACCCTCAAAGTTCTTAAGAATCTATCAGATGCTGTTGAATGGAACGAGAGTGGCGATAACTACACCTATGACTATCAGAAGATTGAAAAGATGCTAGGCGAACAACAAACGTGGCTACTTATCAATATACTCTGCGGTAATGGTGATATTGAGTACGGCAGTAGTCCACGCTACGGATGGTTTTATGGCCGAGGCAAAAATCTAATAAACTTTTTGAAGCAACACACGGTTGGTGAACTATACGATATGACCAGTCGAGATAGCGGCTATAGCCATTGTTTTAGCGATTATTGTAGTTGTGGATATGAGCAACTCCATCAAAGATGTAAGAATAACCCATTTTGGAACGATAATAACAATTTTGAACTGATCGGAATGGCTAAGGAGTCATTATGAGTAAGCAGCAAGATGAATTACGAGAGAGGATATGTGACGAATTCAATAGATTCAGCTACTCGGTTTTAGGGGACTACGACGACATGCCAAGGCGTGTAGATGCTATTGAGAAAATCATCGACTCTGAGGTACAAGCGGTGTTAGATAAGATAGACGAAGAAAACCGCACCTACTATCAAGTAACCCAGTTTAATCGCGCTAGTTTACAGCGTGACAAGGTAAGTAGGACCATCGAGGAAGTGAGAAAAGACTATGAGTAAAGAATCTAATGTAGAGAAAACCACGAATCCGCCTAAACGTTATAGCCTCTATCTGCAAGCAAGGTCTATGCGAGATAATGATAGATCGATGCCCTACATAGCGAAAAAGCTTGGTATGAATAGTGCCTCAAGTGTGGCCAGTCTTCTAAAAAGATACGATTGGGTGGAGGCTTGCATAGTATCTGAAACATTCAAGATCGAGCAAGCTTACGGTATTTGTCGCAACTGTTATGGTAAAGGAACTCAAGGGAATGACGAGAAAACAAAATACTGTGATTGCCCACGCGGTAAGCAGCTAGAGGCTCTCATAGCATCTGAGAAAACATCGCTCCTCGAAAGGTTAAAATATGAGGCAGACAGAACATTCGGGAATGTGAAGCAGCTTATTTACACAGAGCTAGACGAAGCCGAAAGGTCTACCCTCACACAGGAGAAGAATGAATGATCACGCATGTAAGATTATGGGATAAACAGCTTGTAGAATGTACCGTATTACGCGAAAAGTGGTTTTTAAGACTTACAGCCTACCGGATCAAGCACATAGGAAAATATGAATACATAACTACTGAAATTAGGTGGTATCCATCCTGGAGAATAGTAGAAATTAGTAATCAGGGAGAAGATAAGCGATGAGTAAACCTAAATGGTACAACTGGACCGGAAATAGTATGTGGGACGGCTATTGCTTTATGGCATGGGTATTCGTAATCATACCAGCTGCGTTCTTCTTACTATTCATCTTCCTTGGTGCAATCTTAGGATGGGTGAAGGTTGCCTAATCAAATCTTATGGGAGTTAATGACGTGAGTAAAGAAGACCCTACAAAAATAGTATTACAGACTAATGTAAAAGCAGATCGCGATCCAACTATTCAGCGGATGTCAGGCGTAACAAGAGAAGGCAACAAGTCTTTTGATGTGCCATTTATGAGTCACATCGAAGGAAATCTCTACCAAGGCGGCTGTCAAAACGGTTTAATACTTCCGCTATATGTTAAGCATGTCATTAGCTTGTATAAATGGGAGCAATACACCATCAAAAGCGATCTTAAGAGCTACATGGTTGTTGAGATGTTTGATAGTCAAGACCAGGGATTCGAGCAGGTAGAGGCAATTGCAGATTGGGTAGCACTTTGTATGAAAGACGGCCCAACACTTGTTCACTGTCAAGCAGGACTCAATAGAAGTAGTCTGATAGCTGCTAGAGCGATGATGAAGCTCGGCAAAACGGCAGACGAAGCAATTAGTCTATTGCGGTCACGACGTAGTGACGCTTGTCTTGCCAATGAATCATTTGAAAGGTATCTGAGGAGTTTGTAATGGCAGACACACCTAATAAAGAGGACGGGCTAGACCCACTACTAGTAGAAGCGACCGAGTTTGTTATGACTGACCCAGTGCTTAAGGTATATAGTAGCCGCCAGCCAAGCCACTTCATGCGGCTAATAGAGAAGATGTTAGATTTCTATAAGTCTCGTGAAAACCCCCTTAAGGAAGACCTCAAAGTGGTTGGTGAAGAGAATGAACTGAACTGCGATGATGGCTTCGAACACACAATAGGTAGGAATGCCGTCGACTCAGGACACGGTGCCCGTCCTAGTGGGCCACAGATATGCTTAAAGTGTAAGCGAACACTTAGAGAGATAGTCGAATCTCGTGACCAACGCGTAGACTTGGAAGCACGGATAGAAGGGGCAAAAGCTGTTTGCGAGATGTTCAAATCAAGTCCCGACCCAATATTAAGCTATGAAAAATATATGAGGAGATTAGAAAATGAGCAAGCTAGTTAAAGTAGTCGCTGTATATTACGACGAAGAGCCAGAGTACCCAACTGTTAATACGGGCCTTGTTCTCGAACTCGAAGACGGTAGGATGCTAAGACATGCGCAAGACGGATTTGTAAAGCCTTTTGAAGAGGTAGTCCTTAAATCACAAAAGGAAGAGTAAATGAGAAGATTACGCAGTGGTATGAGAGTATACGCGCTTTCACCTCCTAAGCCGCCATTTGAGCACCTATGGCTTAGACCTCTTCACATAGGTATGGTGTGGGGACAGGGGCAGGATGGGAGTGACCTTAAAGAATGGGTTACTGTTTCAGCAAAGAGCGTTACGAGGTTTAAAACGTATGCTCGATTACGACACTATCTAGTAAAGTGATATAGGAGTATAAAGGATGTCAGATTTAGATAAGAATATATACAAGATACTTAAGGAGGTTGACTCAGAGGATAGATTTGATGAGAGCTTTATTAATCTCCAGGTGTTATCAGTTAAGTCCGCATTTCTTAATGAAGGCTGGACTGCTAGCCAAGACTCTGAACATACATCATTCAATCGTGGTGTTATTTGGGCCACTGAATACCTGACGAATAAAAGATTGGACGAGGCCTCAGGTATAGAAGATGAGTAGCAAGCTGAAATACAAGGTAAAAACGTATGATGTCCGTAGGGATCCGTATATTATTACCTTATCAGAACAGATTAATACACTAACTGTTTCGGTTAGAGCCTCAGACGCACAGGAGGCACTAAGGCTTGCTAAAGAACGTACTGGCAGAAGCGGAGGTATTGTTATTGAGGTTGAGAGTGATGATTAAACCTCATCTATCACAGGGAGAAGAGTAAACAGTGAGATACACTATCAAACCTGGTGAGAAAAACAGAATAGTCTATAGAGACTCTATGATTTCTGCTATTCGATCAGGTTCAGAGGTGATGTGTTATCTATGCAACAAACGAATACGCTATCCTAGTGATTTCACAGTAGACCATATAAATCCTAAGTCTAAAGGCGGCGCTAGTAGTTTTAGGAACTTTGCACCCGCTCACGAGAAGTGTAATAAACAAAAGTCTAATAGGGTTTTATGAAAGGAGTAAATATGAACCTTAAACTATCAAACCAAACTATAGAACTAGATACACAGAAACTAACTAAGGAAGACAAGAAGAAGCTTATTGAGGCTTTAGAGGATGATACTTGGCCTAAGAAAGGCGATGAGTACTTCATCATCAATCGCAACACAGTAGATGGATACATTTGGGGTGATGATAGTATTGACCAAGGGTATCTATCCATTGGAAATATCTTCCGCACCAAGCAAGAAGCCGAAAAACACCTCACCTATCTCAAAGCCCTTCAAGTACTTAAGGGAGATACTAAGGGGTACGAGTGGAAGTATAGAGAACAAGACTATGGATACGTTGTGACTTATAGCTGTATATTCAAGACTTTCCATTTTGAATTTGGAACTATGGCGCGTGAATCACAAGTAAGGTTTAGAACAGAAGAAGATGCTAAAGAGTCCGTCAAACTACATGAAAAGGAATGGCGCATTGTACTAGGAGTCGAGTAACGATAGAATGAAGTAAATATATAACATTGGATCTGAACTTTGGCTTATGTCTCGCGCGCACTATATACGTAACCATTCCCGTCTTATCACCCTCACCTGTGAGTGGTACGATGGCCGTCACTATACATACGAGTATAAGTTCATTGGAGACGTTATAGACGCGATCATATCATGCCATGAGAATGTTGTATGGTCAAAGCTCGAATCATTCAGAATAACAAATATGAAAGAAGAAACAACATAACTACCTACGGGTAGTTTTTTATTAGGGAGAAATAACATGGATCAAACAACTCTCATAGGACTAGCAACAGTCTTATGGGTTTTAGGTGCAATAGTAAGTGCTATCACAGTGGTACTTGCAGTAATAGGCTATTTAGTCTACGTAATAAGAGAGAAGTATAAGGAGGAGTAATGGATTTAAACCAAGTATCAATCGTCGGACGAGCTGTTAAAGATGTAGAGCTACGTACTACCCAAAACGGTAAGAACATCGCAACCATTAGTGTAGCGAGTAATGCACAAGGAGAGCGTACCAACTTCTTTGACGTGATTGTCTTCGATAAGTTAGCGGAGATTGCTTCTAAGTATGTAAAGAAAGGTAAGCAGATTGCTGTATCAGGTAACTTGCAGCAACGTAGCTGGGAAGATAAGTCTGGTAACAAACGCTACACTGTGGAGATTATAGGCAGGACTATGCAGCTCCTAGGTAAGAACGAATCCCAGTCAAACGACGAGGTAGTAGAAGACATTGACGACAAGCCTATTGATTTGTCTAAAATCCCTTTCTAACGCTACATATAGCGTCTAATCTTGACAAACACTAGCATTGTACGCTATACTAGGAGTAACTATTACCACAAACAGTAAATCCTAACCCAATTTTAACAAGCCCTCAAACGGGCTCATGATCTTATCCCAAGCGGCAAACTTTGGGTATTTTTGTGAGCCTATCTGAGGGCTTTTTTATTTACAATTCACATCTCATATTCGCGGCCAAGTTAAGTTAGGAGAAGATTAGATGAGTGAAGCATCAGACCGTGGTGTATCTGTTTTATCAATAGATACAATCCACACACAGCTTAGTTACATAGAAGGCGAAGTACTAACACATGTAGACGCAGCGTTCCAGGATATAGAACAGCGTAATGCATACAAGTCCCTAATGCGTACCCTATTCAAGAATCGTCACCGATGGTTCGATGAACTAGCGTATGGAGCAAACTATTCTGGCGCAATAGGTTCTAGCAATGGCGAGTTGTCACTACCAGAAAAAACCAAAAGTTAAGCATATAACAAGGGCGTCTGCTCGAGCTCATGCCGATGCACACCAGAAGCATACAAATATACGAGTTGACGTATACAAGTGTCCCAAGTGCATGTTTTGGCATGTTGGAAGACACAGGATCACAAAGAGCGATAAAAAGAATTTGTGTAGGCATGATAAAGCCGATGATTTGCTAGTAGGCAGACTCATCGAAGCCCTTAAAAACTTACTGAATAAATAGTTAACCGCCTTGGCCGTGGTTACGAGATGTGAATTACTTTAACAATTTACTAATCTGCGAGTCGTATGTTCTACGACTGCACCTTGCGTCGAGCGCACGATCAAAAATCAGAAAGGGAATCCGTGTTACCCTCCACGGGTTGGTTTTTCATTATATTCCTCTTCAAATCTTCTGGCCGGAAGTAAACACGTGCGTCTCGCAGATTAGTTGATTAGCAAACATAACACGGAGAGTGTATGCCTAACAAACGCAGCATAGATATGACAAGCATCTTCAAGCCTGAGGCTATTAGCAAGCTTAAACAGGGACAGGTACTTACCTTTCAGCAGGAAGATGGCGAACATCACTGGAAAATCAAGATCACTAAAGACAATCGTGTATTAGGTAAAGAGATCATTATGGGCAAGCCTGAGGGGTTGATGATTGTGGAGGACGAAAAGTGATGGAAGATTGGCACGTACAGCTTAACGAAGAACCCGGACGGCTTGGTTACAATGTCTTCATCTTCCGCGTTACTGGTTCTGGCAAGCGAGAGTTCGTTACTAAGGGTGGCAAAGAGATTCAACAGATAACTATAGGGTACGACGTTAAGAAGGACATTACATTCGCTTTTCTAGAACACGATCAGCTTAAAGCTTTAGCAGATGCCTTCTCGAAAAAAGGGTTCAAGACTGACAACGATCACAAGATCGAAGGATTGCTTGAGGCTACTAAATATCACCTAGAAGATATGCGTGCACTAGCACTGAAGAAAGGTAAGAGATGAGTTTACAAGAAGAACAATTTAAACAGGTTCTGAACGAACTCAATGAGAGGAAAATCTTTGCTGCCACTGACCCCGTAATTCCTACTAAACCACGAGTCATTCAAATCTGCGCAACTAAGTACTTCCTATATCGACTATACGATGACGGAAGCGTAACTATCCAACATAACGGTGGGTCTGCTACTACTGATGAGGTCAAGCTATGAGCAACTCAATCACCTTAGCTATCAAGGCCTCTCAACTCCGTCAAGGTATTCCTTTATCAGACCCCGAACAAGTTATCTTACAAACCAAAGTAGTTAAAGAGGTAGAGAAAAATGAAGACGAATCTTAGCGACGAGAGACGAAGCTTTCTCACAGATTACAAAGAACTTTGTATTAAACATGGGTACCAGATAGTCGGGTGTGGTGAATGTGATAGTGCTTGGCTTCAGAAGATAGATCACGACTTACTGATCGTCCCTTTACTTGGTGGTGTTGATAGCCGTAATGAGGAATATCACCCAGGTAGAATACAGTTCATATCACCTGACGACATTAATAAATATGAGGTTGTAATCTAATGCGAGTCACCGTAGACACTGGGGTGGATGAAGATGAGTAGTTTCCCATTCGTATTCAAGAAGAAAAGAGATGACACTGTAGGCCTACCTATTGATACATCCACTATCGAGTTGGCCGCCAGGCTTAAGATGCACAGCATCTCCCTCAACTACAACATAGATCGTCTTACATCTAAGTACTACGCATCAGTTCGTTACTGTGAGTACCCAGAAGACTATAAGAACAAAGGTATGCAGAGAGAGATTAACATAGATGCGTCTAGCTGGCAGGAACTTATAGACAAAGTGGCTGATTGCCTAGGAGAGGGAGATGAGTGATTTCGATGAGAAGCTAAAAGAAGAGCTCAGAGTATCTATTAAAATCCTTTTAGAACATCTATCTGCTTGCGGATACCATGAAGACGACCCGGTAAACTATATCATCATGTTCGACTGTTTTAAACGTGCTGGGTGGATCAAGCCATCATTTAACGTATACACGTCTCCAAACCCGAACGAACAAACTGAGGAACAGAAAGCTCTGTCTGATAAGATATTCGCAAACTCGGTTCCATTCGTGGAGACTATGACTGGCCAAGAGTGGTACGAGAAGTTTGAAGCCGAGCTTAATAACTTGACTTTTCTTTCTCTCCAGACCGACAAGGGCGAAATTACTGATCTACTAGGCAGGTCCACAGTAATCGCGGCCGCTAAGAAAACCTCAGGTATAAAGTAATGACTAATAAAGAAATATTAGCAAATGCAATTAAGAAAGCCGTAGACAATGGTTGGAACGGTGGTGGATATGATACTTCCGCAGTATTTAATTACGATGAATACAGCGGTTCCACAATTCATATCATGACCTGTCAGGCAGGTAGCCTCAAAAGCTTTATTTATCATTCCATCGTAGAAATTATCTATAATCATTCATTCGCCAAAGCTCTATGGGGTGATGGAAGCAAAGTAATGATGGGGTCAGCCCCTAACCACTTTGAATCAGATGGAATACTGTGGCTTGGCGGCGCACCTTGGGAGTATCACCTCCAGCACATGGTGATCTCTGATGACCCTATTAAATACCTAGGAGAACATATCTAATGGCTAGACCAACTGTAATGACACCAAAAGTCATAGAGAAACTAGAAGAAGCATTTGCCTGGGGTTGTAGTGACATAGAGGCTTGTTTATGGGCTGATATTGCACCTGCAACACTCTATCAATACCAAGATAAAAATCCAGCATTTACAGAGCGTAAGGCTAACCTCAAGGAAAAACCTGTTTTGTTGGCACGTAAATCAGTGGTATCGAGCCTTCCCAAGGACTCTAAGCTTGCCATGGATTACCTATCACGTAAGCGCAAGGACGAGTTCAGTATTAAGTCTGAGCTCAATGCACGAGTAGAGCTACCTACGCCAATCCTAGGTGGAATGAGCGTTGATAAATCGCCTGATGATATATCGAACAAATAGAAGTGCCAGAATATACGGCATTACATAACTAACCAGTCGAAAATAGCAATATTTAACATCAAGGATGATATAAGTGCCTTATCTACCAACTACATCACTTAAGAAAGTGCTCGCCCTAAAGAAAGACTTTAGGCTGGTGGCTGGTGGTACTTCTGCATCTAAGACTATATCTATCCTTCAAGTGCTTATTGACACAGCCCAATCACGTAAGAACATCCTCATTGATGTGGTGTCGGAGACCATGCCCCATATGCGAGGTGGGGCAATGCTTGACTTCGAGAACATTATGAAAGCCCATAACTACTGGGATGAAGCTAGATGGAACAAGACCCTCACAACCTATACGTTTGAGACCGGCACTAAGATGCACTTCTTCTCAGCAGACGCACCAAGTAAGGCACACGGTCCACGACGTGACATCCTCTACGTTAATGAGGGTAACAACATCCCATACGCTATCTTTGACCACATGGCTACTCGTACACGCGAAACTGTATGGGTCGACTGGAATCCCTCGGTGGAGTACTGGGCGTACACAGAGATCATGCAGAACCCATTGTATGCAGGTATGTTCGATTTCATTACTCTCACATACAAGGATAACGAAGCCCTTGATGATAAGACTGTAATGAAGATCGAAGCCCACAAAGGCAATGCTGGATGGTGGAAGGTATACGGTGAAGGTCAACTCGGTGAGATCGAAGGGCGTATCTACACAGGGTGGAAGTGGATTGATGAAATACCACATGAGGCACGGTTTGTTAAACGTGGGCTAGATTTTGGGTACACAAACGACCCAACAGGTATTGTTGATGTTTATGAGTACAATGGTGGATTTATATTTGACGAACGCTGCTACCAGTATGGTATGAGCAATGAGGACATCGCAGAGTTTGTTAAGTCCCTACCTGACCCGAACAAGCTAATCATTGCAGATAGTTCCGAGCCTAAGAGTATTGCTCGGCTTAAACTACTTGGTCTTAATGTACTCCCAGCTAATAAGGGTCAAGGTAGTATTAATGTTGGTATCGACTTTGTACAATCCAAACCAATCTCAGCCACTAAGAGCAGTACAAATCTTAAGAAGGAATACGAACGGTACATATGGATGAAAGATAAGCTTACGGATAAGTTCATCAACCAGGCACCAGATATTGATAACCACTTGCTTGACCCTATACGTTATGCTCTTGAGTCTTACTTCCCAAGAGATGATGACGATAACGATTACTCATCAGGTGATACAACAAGCTTAATTTACTAAGGAGGTCTATGAGCGATAAGGACAAAGAGATACTTTTGGCAAAGATAGATGCATTACGCTGGTCTTTCTCCGATACTCAGCTTCAAGCAATTATGAGCACCTTGAATGACTTGGTATCTTCTATACCTTCAACTGATCGTAACGAGATTGGCTTTAGAGGAAAGGGCAACGATAAATGAACATCAAATACGGACAAAAGCTAGTAGAGACTACCTACTACGACAGTAAACCCACCACAATCGAGCGATACATCTCACGCGAAGAGGTAACCTCTGACTCTGATGAGCTGGCTATGTTTATCAAACTACAGCAAGAGAACAAAGGATGTAAGCACATAAAGTTCGAACGAGATATATCTAGTAAGGGCAAACGCTACGTAATCAAGACGTGGGAGGTATGACGTGTCTAAAGGTGGAATTGACATCTACCAATACCCAGATGGTAGATACCGCTTGCGTGTGTTCAGAAAGAATACGAGACACTATCTTGGTATGTTTCCCTCATATGAAGATGCAATAGCCGCACGAGAGAAGTTCCTTATAGACACTGATAATGGACAGCTATGCGTAGAACCAGAGGCCCCGATGTATACCAAGAGATGGTTCGAGCAGCAAGCAGATAAGCAGCGTATAGACTTTGCATCGCGCTACATGAACTAATTTTTACCAATAAACGACTGCTAATATAACATAAAAGGCTACTGACACACAGGGTCGCAAACCTAAGGAATGTGTCAGTGCCCTTCTTAACAAAAGACAACTTCAAAGAACGATGGGAGAGCTCCAAGGCGTATATGACGCCATTCTTTGATCCGTTGTCTGAATATGAGCGTATTGCTCGTAACCGTCCTCACCCCGGTATCAACAAGTCATACCCAAAGAACACTGACGGGACTATGGCTGGTATTGTTGATAGCCTGCCTAAGCGTGTTATCCAGCAATTACCTTCGGGTAAAGTAGAGACTACCCAGGGCACGGTGATGAGTATCGTCGCCAACTTCGTACTTTACAACGACATTATCCCTAACGCCAACTTAGACGCTGATGCTATCCAGAAGTGTTGGGCAGTTGTATCTAAGTCTATGACCTTTGGTGCCATTGGCACCATGAACTTATTCACAAAGCACGATTACTCATATGGTGCTGATTTTAAATACTTCTACGTAAAAGACGGCTTCTTTCAATCAGGTAAGCTTACGTTCCAATCATGCGACTATTTCTTTGTTCGTGCGTGGTACCAGAAGAGTGACATTGAAGCAATCATCGACCGTATGCAGAAGCAACGTAAAGCTTCTCGTGAACGTGGTGAAGCATACGACGAGGAGTGGAATCTACCTGCTCTTAAACGACTTAAAGACTGGTGCCAAGAGAAAGCCGAAGAAGCTAAGTCATCGGGCGAGAAAGAACGTAGTGCACGTTCAGAAGCTATCGAGGTTATACATGGCTTTCAAAAAGGCGTAGGCGCTAAGTTCTTTTCTTGGGCTACAGGTCCAGAAGAGTTTATCTGTGAGCGTGTGAACAAAGACCCACGCGGCAAGATGCCAGTTAACTACATGTATACAACCCTCGACTTCGAGAACCCACTCGGTCGGGGCGTTATTGAGATGTCTGGTGGTATGCAGAACGTTATCGACTCAATGCTACAGAGCTACCAGTACAACCGTGCTCTTATGCTAGCCCCGCCTCTTATTAAGCGTGGTAACTGGGATAAATCTAAGGCTAAACTACAGCCTAACGCAATTATTGATCTTGGTTCAGATGAGAACAGTACCCTTGAACCATTAACCCTCGACACCACTGCTTTATCTAACTTTACCCAGGACTACGGATTGTTTAAGTCCCAGATCCTTGCACTTAACAACAACGGCGACACTTCTACCTCATCCGAAGTAGGTAACCCAGGGTTCTCTAAGACCTCAGCTGGTGTACAGGCACAGCAGCTAAAGCTTGGTGTGTCAGATAACTACATGCGCAAACAGTTTGAGGCGTGGTGGTCAGACAACTGCGAGACGATGCTTAATATCCACTTCTCTAACAAGCATGGTCTTGAAGAGATTGAACTCGACGACGACACAGCACGTAAGGTACGTGAGATCGACCCTGAGCTCGTAACCGATGATAACAAGTACACAATTAACTACGACGAATACACTGAGATGCTTCGATTTACTGTCGATGCTTCTACCTCAGACAAAGAGTCAGACGAGAAGCAGATGGAGAATATCGACACTATTCTCGAGCGTGTACAAAACTCTCCTATGCTTCAGGCAATTATGCAGCAGTACCCAGAGAAACAGGCCGAACTATACAACAAGGTTATCGCTCTATCTGGTGTAGAGGATGCTGAAGCACTCCAGGTAGACGCTAAACAGTTTGCAGAACAGATCAAACAGCAACAGGCTATGGCTGAACAGCAAGCGGCACAGCAACAGATGATGCAGTCCCAAATGGCTCAGCAGAGTCAGCAGCTACCTCAGGACGCACAGCAAGGTTCTGACCAACAGATGCAACCTCAACAACCTCAAGAAGAGATGTCTGAGATACCAGATATGCAGACTCTTGAAACGGCACAAGATCAGCCTGAAGAACAGGGTGAGGAACAGCTTGAACCTCACGAGATGATGCTCGTACAAGGTCTCCAGGACCGCGGTCTACCAGATGACGTTATCGAACAGGCGATTGTAATGATGCGCCAAGGTATTCCTGATGACGAAGTACTACAGGTAATCGCTCAATCTATGCAACCACAAGGAGGTATGTAGTGGAAGACTTTATTCCTAACGACGGAGCTGTGTTCGATCCATCTGCAATCCCAGCAGAACAGGAGAAAGAGAACCGCGAGTACATCAACAAAGCTGAGAGTTCATACCCAGTTATCAATGACCTTATTGAGGACTTCGAACAAGACATCGCCGACGCGGATTCTATCACAAAGCTCGGTATCACATCCGCTATGCCCCAGATACAGGTACAGATTATTACGACAGCTAACGAGAAGTATGTAGAGAAACTTAAAACGAAACTGGAGGCACTTAAAGCTATGGCTGAAGCCGTAAAGCAATAGGTGGTTTGCTTTCAGTTCGTACTCTTACTACGGATTGAAAGGAGATCATCCAGCTCCACGGCTCGTGCCCGTACGCACGTAAAACAATAAGGAGAACATATGCCTGAATTAGATTCAGCAACAACTGACGTAAACCCAATGGACGCTCTCGACTTCAGTGAAGAAGAGACACCAACAGAGGTAGAGACTCAAGAAACTACCACCGAGGACTCGTCAACCGAAGAAAACAAAGACGAGACGACTAATCAAGAAGAGGAAACAGAAGGCGATAAGTCTGAGGAGCCCGAGGGCGACGAAAAAGAACAAGCCGATGAAACAGAACCTGATGATGAGTCAAAACCTAAGAACTCGGCTCAGAACCGTATTAGGTCTCTTGCAAATGAGAACCGCGCACTGAAGCAGCAGGTTGAAGCATTAAATGCTCAATTCTACCAGCCTCAGACAGCGGAGCAGTTGCAAGAGAGTGGAATGGATGAGACACAAGCTCAAATCGAGGTATTACGCCAAGAGAGGCTTATGGATCAGGCTAATGCTCATATCACTGCGTTAAACACTGATTTGAACATGGAAGCCCTACAAGTTGCACATGACTTTCCAGTATTCGACCCAGACAGCAAAGAGTACGATCCGAAATTTGCTGAAAAGGTACGAGACCAATGGATTGCCGCATCTGGCCTCACCACTGACCCTAACACCGGCTTCATTACCCAAGCCCGAGTCCTTCCGTACGATTTTTATAAAAGCTATGCAGAGGCTCGCGAAGAAGGAAAGAAACAGGGCGCAATCGCTGGTAAGCGTGACTATGAAAGAACCGCTAGTGCAGCAGATGTAACCCCGATCGCCTCACCGAAAGATGAGAAGAAAGATCCTTTGATGGAATCCCTCCTTGCAGATTAACAGGAGTTAAAAAATGGCAGTTATGCCTTTTGCCGCTTCTCACCTAAAAGTAATTGATGAGAAGTATTTCGTAAAAGCAAAGACTGACATCGTTATCAACAAAGGCATCCGCCTAGAGTTTGATGGACGACGTTCAGTAACAATCTACAACTTTAGCACTGTAGCTGAAGTTGACTACGTCCGAGATGGTGCAAACCGCTTCGGTCAGCTCGTAGAACTAGGTCTTGGTACACAAACTTTCACCCTTTCACAGGACAAGGCTTTTACCTACACAATCGACCGCGGTAACTACGCAGACAACATGATGGTCAACGAAGTTGGCTCAACAGTTAAACGACAGGTTCGTGAAGTATCTGTGCCTACAACTGACAAGTACCGCCTTGCAACTATGCAGGCATACGCAGTTGCTAACAGCCAGACCGACACACCTGCAGTTATTACGACTTCAAACTCGTACTCAACATTCGTTAACCAGGTAGCAGACCTCTACGACACTGACTCAGTAGAGCCAGACAACCTCGTAGCGTTCATGACTCGTGCAAAGTGGAACCTACTCCGCCG
>Ga0157372_10004385_pt1 | contig 15058 bp, 18 predicted proteins | sample C55metaG_FD_115307 | JGI IMG/M metagenome (GOLD analysis project Ga0157372, IMG submission 115307) | Corn rhizosphere microbial communities from Kellogg Biological Station, Michigan, USA - C5-5 metaG | ecosystem: Host-associated > Plants > Roots > Rhizosphere > Soil | place: USA: Michigan... | reverse complement strand
TCCAGACGCTTTTTACTTTCAGTTACTGTGATGTAATAGTCATTAGAGCGTGTTGCCTTTACATCAAAAAAATAGGTCCTTTTACCAGCTCTTACTTTTTTTGAAAAAACCTCTTCTCTCTCTTTGTTTTCAAAATCTCCCATGTTATCGTTAAAGTTTGCTTGCGGTAAATATAAAGTAAATATTTTTATGTTTCAAAATACTATTTTCTAAGATTTTACGTGTTTAAACATTTATGAAATACCTTCCTGTTCTTCTTCGAGTAATTGTTTTTCATATAAATCTTTGTAAACGCCATTAGCATTAATCAAATCTTCATGATTTCCTTCTTCTATTACCCTACCTTCCTCTAAAACGAGAATTTTATCTGCATTTTTTATAGTCGAAACACGGTGAGCTATTAAAATAGTTGTTTTGCCTTGCATGTTTTTTCCAAGATTGTTGAGAATTTCCTCCTCAGTTCTGGTGTCAATTGCAGAAAGGCAATCATCAAATATTAAAATCTTAGGATTTTTGATTAAAGCCCGCGCAATTGAAACCCTTTGTTTTTGCCCGCCTGATAAAGTAATCCCTCTTTCGCCAATCAAGGTTTCAAAACCATTTTCAAATGCGATAATATTATCATACACAGCGGCATCTTTTGCAGCTTGTTCTACCCTTGTTGTATTGGTCTCTGCTTCTCCAAAGGCAATATTGTTGCTTATCGTATCCGAAAAAAGAAAAACTTCCTGAGGTACAAAGCCTACTTGCGAGCGATATTCCGTAAGGTTTATGGACTTAAGGGCTTTACCATCTATCAATATTTCCCCTGCAGTTGTATCATACATTCTTAATAATAAGTTAGCCAGGGTTGATTTTCCGGATCCTGTTCTGCCAATTATTGCTAAAAATTCACCCGGTTGAACTGTAAATGAAATATTGTCTATGGCTTTGATGCCCGTGTCCGGATAGGTAAAGCTTACATTTTTAAATTCTATCTTTCCTTTAACATCGATGTGGTCAGAATTATTCCATGTAATGTCTGGTTGGGTATGCATAAATTCATTGATCCTTTTTTGGGAAGCAGCTGCACGTTGGATCAACGAAGTAACCCATCCTAAAGACATCACCGGAAAAGTTAACTGATTAAGGTATACAATAAACTCTGCAATGTTTCCGGGAGTTATGCTACCGTTCATAACTTCTATCCCGCCCAGATAAACAGTAACAATAGTGCTCATTCCTACCAGTAATAAAATAGCAGGATAAAACAATGCCTGCACCTGAACCAGAGCTAATGAGGTCTGTTTATATGCTTCACTTTCATCGGCAAACTTTTTTCTGATATCTTTTTCTCTTCCGTAAGCTTTTATAACGCGTATCCCCGAAAAGTTTTCCTGTACAAATCCTGAAAGTTTTGAAAGTTGTTCTTGAATGCGCTCACTTCGATAATTAATGATATTGTGAACATAGTAAATGGTAATAGCCAGAACAGGTAATGGTAAAATACTGTAAAAAGCGAGTTTTAAATTTACGTTTACCATTGCAACAATTACCAGAATAAACAGAACAACAGTATTGATGGTGTACATAATTGCAGGTCCCACATACATTCTTACCCGACTAACATCTTCGGTTACTCTGTTCATTAAATCGCCTGTATTGTTTCTCCTGAAAAAGCTCATGGATAATTCCTGGTAGTGCTGGTATATCTCGTTTTTCATGTCGTATTCAATATGCCGCGACATAAGAATGATGGTCTGACGCATAAAGAACAGAAACAAGCCTCGTAATAAAGCAAGCACTAAAACCAATGTTCCAAAAAATAAGAGGCTTGAAGTAAAAGCCTGATATACGATTTGCTGGCGGTTAAATCCATTAAATAATCTGAAAATGCTGATGTTTTCATTAACCAGATCAAAAGCCAAACGGATTACCTGGGCAGGTAAAACGCCAAAAATATTTGATATAATAACGAAAAGGATTCCCGGAAGTAACCGGAATCTATATTTGTAGAAAAATTTATTCAGATAGAAGAGCTCTTTCATTCAACCGGATTTAAGTAGAGATAACCGAGAAATTTAAAAGAAGTCAATAATTATCTCTCTAAGTCACAAAACTAACTAAGTTCATAATATTGTTTGAGTATACTTATACTTTATTTTGTACTTTTGCCGCTTCAGCCCAATCGCTTGTATGTCGTCAACGGTTTTTGAAGAAAGTTCTGTTTTTTTTCAGTTAAGTAAGTGTTCTCACCAAAACGTTGTGTTTTGCAGTGATGAAGATACAGGCTTAAAAGCAATCATTGCCATTCATGATACCACTTTAGGGCCAGCTTTTGGTGGAACCCGTATGTGGGCTTATCGCTCGGAAGCAGAAGCATTGAAGGATGTTTTAAGGCTTTCCCGCACGATGACGTATAAAGCTGCCATCAGCGGATTAAATTTAGGAGGAGGCCAGGCCGTTATTATCGGAGACAGCCGCGGAGGAAAGAGTGAAGCTTTAATGCGCCGGTATGGGCGTTTTATCAAAAATTTAAACGGTTCATTTATTACAGCAGAAGATTTAGGTACAGACACAAAAGATATGGAGTACATCCGAATGGAGACTTCCTATGTGGCTGGTTTGCCTGAATCATTAGGTGGAAGCGGAGACCCGACTCCGGTAGCTGCAAAGGGAGTGCTTCTGGGAATTAAGGCCTGTGTAAAGGAAGTTTTCGGGACAGATTCGCTTGCCGGTCGTTCAGTTGCTGTTCAGGGAATTGGTCATGTGGGCGAAAATCTTGTTCGTTTGCTGCGTGATGAAAACGTACAGGTTTATGTGAGCGATATTAATGAGGACCGACTAATACAGGTTGCTAAAAAATACGGCGCAACTCCTGTTTCAAATAATAATATTCTCGATCTGGAATTTGATGTTTTTGCACCATGTGCTTTAGGTGGGATCTTAAATACAGAAACCATTCAAAGAATGAAATGTGCCATTATTGCCGGCTCGGCTAACAATCAGTTAGCTGATGAAGAACTTCACGGGCAAATGATCCTTGATAAAGGTATTTTATATGCTCCTGATTATTTAATTAATGCCGGAGGAATGATCAACTGTTATTCAGAGCTTTCATCAGCATATAGTCGTAAAAGAACCATGCAGCTGGCTGAAAACATATATGCAGCAACTCGTTCTGTTCTAAAGAAGTCAAAACAGGAAAATATTTCTACAAGTAAAGCGGCAGCTATCATCGCAGAAAAAAGGATAGCCGACATAAAGAAAATCAAAGGATCCTACTAAAAGGGATTTATTATAAAAAAAATCGTTCTTATAAATGTTAAACAGAAGGCAGTTAAGGGTAAAGGTTCTACAGGTTTTATACGCGTACAATCTTTCTGAGGATAAGCAGATAAAAGCTTTTGAAAAGAAATTACTGGGAAGTGTGGATGATGTATATGAAACGTACATCTGGCTTTTGTCTTTACTTTCAGAAACTGCAGAATATGTGTTAATTGATGCGGATGAAAGAAAAAACCGCTATCTGCCAAGTGAAGAAGATCTTAATGTAAATACGAAGCTTCATTCCAATAAATTTTTGGTTGCCCTTCGTGAGAATAAGGAATATCAGCGTGAAGTGAAAAAGTACGGCGCTGCATGGAGTTTTGATCCGGAGGTCGCTAAAACTATCTACAATATCCTTCGTGAAAAGCCTGAGTATGAAGAGTACTTAAATTCTACAGAAGATTCTATCAGAGCTGAAAAAGATATCATTAAGTTCATCTATAAAAAGATCATTAAAGTTACTCCTTCAGTAGATCAGGTTTTTGAAGATAAATTCATCAATTGGCCGGTTGATAAAGAAGTGTTGGATGCAATGGTTGCCAAAACGTTCAGCAATTTTCAAAGTGAAGTTCCGGATGAAAACAGATTAGCTAAGATTAGTCCTGATTGGGCAGAAGATCGCGATTTTATCGTTAATCTGTTTAATAAGGTTATTGCTTTCGAAGAAGAATTTCAGGGATATATCACAGAGAAAACTAAAAACTGGGAAGCAGACCGTATTGCATTAATTGATATTTTATTAATGAAAATGGCCTTAACCGAGCTAGTGCACTTTCCTTCAATTCCGGTTAAAGTAACCATGAACGAGTATATTGAAATTGCAAAAGAATTCAGTACTCCTAAAAGTAATTTCTTTATAAATGGTATTTTAGACAAAATTTTAGCCGAACTTAAAGAGGCTGGAAAAGTTAGAAAATCCGGCAGAGGTTTAATTGAATAAAAATATATGAGAAACTTTATTTTAACTGCAACAGTAGCCTTATCTGTTTTTCTTGGTGCATGTAACAATAATAAGAAAGCTACTTCTGGCGCTGATAGTGTAAGTAGTACTGCTGCTACACAAAATCCGGAAAATGCTCCGGTAATTAAATTTGAAAAAAACAGTTATGATTTCGGTAAGATTGTTCAGGGAGAGAAAGTTACTTACGATTTCAAATTTAAGAATACAGGGAAAAGTCCATTAATAATTTCAAACGCTACAGCAAGTTGTGGTTGTACTATTCCTGAATTCCCTCATGAGCCTATTGCACCGGGAGCTACCGGCGTTATAAAAGTAGTATTCAATAGTGCCGGAAAAACTGGAATGCAAAATAAAGTAGTAACCGTAACATCAAATTCAGTTCCTTCTGCAACAGAAGTGTATTTGGTAGGTGAAGTAGAAGATAAAAAATAATTACATAAATAATGATAGCAAGTATTTTATTACAGGCAGGAGGTGGCTTGATGCAAATGTTACCTATGGTATTAATTATCATAGTATTCTATTTCTTCATGATCCGTCCGCAAATGAATAAAGCAAAAGAACAGAAGAAATTTGTTGAGGCTCTGAAGAAAGGTGATAAAGTTGTAACAACAGCAGGCATCCACGGAAGAATTGTTGAGATGAATGATACTACAATTGTTCTTGAGGTAGAAAGTGGTGCAAAAATCAGATTTGATAAAGCATCAGTTTCTCTTGATTCTACAAAAGCACTGAATCCTCCGGCAGCAAAAGCTTAAACAGGATTATTTACTATTAAATGCCATACTGTAAATAGTGTGGCATTTTTTATTGTATTCCTTTACCTGTTAAATGATATCTAACCTAAATTAATCTAACATTTTCATTTCACCTCCTGCAAGCCTATATTTGTTAAAATGCCGGTATTAAAGCTCAACAGGATAGAAAGAAGGAGGCTTACTGTTTTTTTTAGCAGTTTACTCATTGCTATTTTTGCCTGGCTGTTTTTTACCTTATCAAATCGGTACGAGTATTCTTTACAGGCCCGTGTAAATTATATTGATGCACCATTTCATAAAGCTTTTCATTCTTTAAATGATGACAGTATTACTTTAAATATTGAAGGTACAGGATGGCAGCTATTGTATTCGAGGTTAAGGGTTGATTCTGCTGCTATAAATGTCAGCTTAAAAGCCTTAAACCATAATCCGGTTGTGCTCCTTTCTGATCAGGCAAAAAGCATCAATAAACAATTAAACTCAGGCCAAAAATTTCTATCAGCATCTCCCGATACTTTATTCTTTGATTTTTCTAAACGGGTAACTAAAAAGGTTCCTGTTAAATTTCTTTATAGACTAAGTTTTGATCAGGGATTTGGCATTTCCGGTCCTTTAGAGTTTAATCCTGATTCGGTAATGGTTTCAGGTGCTGCAGAAGATCTGAAGGAAATCAGTTCATGGGAAACAAAAGTGTTTTCTTTGGCTCAAATTAATGCTAATGTTGTAAGTAAAGTGGATATGAAGCTGGCAGGAAATAATATTGACGTTATTCCGCAACAAGTTAAAGTGAAAATCCCTGTAGATATTTTTACAGAGAAAGTGCTTGATATTCCAATTAAAGTGCTTAATAATCAATACGAAGATGTAAGGCTTCTGCCAGAAAAGGTGAAGGTAACTTTTCTAACATCTCTAAAAAGCTATCCTTCTATAGAACGCGATTCTTTCCTTGCTACCGTTAACTTAGAGGGTTGGCAAAAATATAAATATCCTCAACTGCCGATCATCTTTCAAAAACTTCCTTCATTTATAAAGCTTGTAAAAGTTGAACCCCAGGAAGTGGATTTTATAATTAAAAAATAATAATGCTTAAAGTTGGGATAACAGGAGGAATAGGAAGTGGTAAAACAACCATTTGCAGGATATTTGAATTACTAGGGATTCCTGTATTTTACGCTGATACAGTAGCAAAGGCTGTAATGGAAGAAGATGAAATTTTGATTGATGAAGTGAAATCTGCCTTTGGAGCTGAAGCTTATACAGAAATCGGTAAGCTAAACCGGAAATATCTGGCCTCTAAAGTATTTTCTAGTAAAAGCGAACTTGAAAAATTAAATTCTATCGTCCATCCGGCTGTGTTTCGTGCTTTTGATAATTGGGCTGTCAAGCAAACCGACTCTCCCTATATTTTAAAAGAAGCGGCTTTGCTTTATGAAAGTAGTTCTTATCTGGATTGTAATTATACCATCCTGGTAAAATCACCTATGGAACTTAGAATTAAAAGAGTTGTTCAACGTGATAATATTACTGAAGAGGAGGTAAGGCAGCGAATAGAAAAGCAATGGCCGGATGAAAAAAAACAACAATTAGCCAGTTTTATCTTAAATAACGACGAAAAACAATTTCTTATACCCGAAGTGCTGTCACTTCATAATCGCTTTCTCGAGGAAAGTATTCAATGATCATACCCGATTTTTTAGTTTTTACAGAACAAGGACTTTATTGCAAGACTGGCAATTTTTACTTAGATCCTTCGCAAGCTGTTGATATTGCCGTAATTTCTCACGCTCATGGAGATCATGCCTGCAGCGGAAATAATAAAGTTTATTGTACTCCTGCAACTGCAGCTATTATGCAATTTCGCCTGAAAAAAAATGCAGGGCGGAGTTTTTTTACTTTTGAATATAATCAGGCTTTCAGCATTAATGGTGTTGCGATTACCTTTTACTCAGCCGGTCATATTCTTGGTTCGGCTATGATATTATTAGAGTTTCAGGGAGTAAGATATCTTTATACCGGTGATTTTAAGCTTCAGGAAGATGAAACTTGCGAACCTGTACAATTAGTAGAAGCAGACGTTTTTATTACAGAAACCACTTTTGCCAACCCCGAAGTATCACATCCTTCGATCGAGCAGGAGACGATGAAGTTGAATGCATCGCAGCACAATATTCTGCTAGGTGCTTATGCTTTAGGTAAAACGCAAAGGCTGATTAATCTTATAAACAAATATTGCCCTGCCCGATCGGTATTTCTTCATCACTCGATGTTAGGGATCACCAGGATTTATGAAGAGTTCTCTTTTGGTCCGGGTAGCTACGAACCCTACAATCGTAAATTGATGAAAATGCCCGAAAAAGGATTTGTTTATATAGTTCCTCCTCTTACTTTTGAAAGCTATTTCAGAGCCAAAGGTGTACTTCGGGTTTTTGCTTCTGGTTGGGAGCGGTTACAGGTTAAAAATGATATAGCTCTTTACATCTCAGATCATGCTGATTGGAACGATATCCTTAAAAGTATTGAGATAGTTAAACCTAAAGAGATATGGACTCTGCATGGAGATGGGACCTATTTGAAAAATTATTTTTCAAAAAAACTACCAGTTAAAATATTGATTTAATGCTGAAGGAAGGCGAAGATTATTATTTTAATGAAGATGGATTTATGGTTTTTACATCGGCATACCATTTGCGACGAGGCTACTGTTGTAAAAACGGATGTAAACATTGTCCATGGAAATATAAAAAAGAGAAGAAGACCACCGACGATAATAAAAAATAAAGCTATCACTATCGAATTACATGAATCTAGAAAACGAAATACAATCTAAGTTTGAAAGCGAATATCAGAAAGTAGTAGTCAACCTAGTTTATACCTACAATTGGATGACTTCCATTTTGAAGGAAAGGCTTGATAAACACCATATCACACTTCAGCAATTTAATATCCTTCGCATTTTACGCGGGCAGTATCCAAAGCCAGCTACCGTGAATTTGCTTAAAGAGCGGATGCTGGACAAGATGTCTGACGCTTCACGTATTGTTGATCGTTTAGTTCAAAAGGAATTAGTAACTCGATCGGTTAATCAAAAAGATCGCCGGGCTGTAGATATTATTATTTCAGAAAAAGGCCTGGAAATACTAAAAAACCTTGATCCTGTAATTACTCCTGAAGATGTTTTGAAAGCAAATATTGCAGAAGAAGATGTTGTTGTATTGAACGGTTTACTCGATAAGCTAAGAGGCTAATGAAATAGATAATTCACTAATGCAATAGCTACTCCGCTAAGTACAGCAACCAACTTTTTAATATTGTAATGATGATCTACACTTGATTCGAAGAGTATAGTGGTAGAGATGTGAAGGAATATTCCTATTACAACTCCCATAATACTATCGAAATACTGATCAATATCACCAATAGATCCATTGCTCAAACCATTGCTTAGCAAGTATCCGGCAGGAGACATTAACGAGAAAAGTATAAGAAGCAAAATGATATTATTCTTCCGGATATGGTTTTGCAGCAATACGCTTCCCAATGCAAAAGCTGCAGGAATATGATGCAGAGCTATACCAAACAAAAGTTCATTTTGATAGCCTTTTGCCAATGGCATGCCTTCTAAAAAAGCATGCAGGCACAAGCTGATCATAATACCATAAGGAAATGCATGATGTTCATGACTGTGTTTATGAATATGGCCATGTTCAATGCCTTCTGAAAATTGTTCAAGCAGAATCTGAAATAAAAACCCTCCTAAAACGAATAGCCCTACATTGTGCGTTGCATTTTCATAAACCTCGGGTATAAGGTGAAGAATAGTAATGGCAAAAAGATAAGCGCCACTAAAAGAAAGGATAAGCTTTAAAGTATGATTGTTATTCTTCTTAAAAAAGAAAATAGACATACCACCCAAAAAGCAGCTTCCAAAAAGAATAATTAAAGGCCAGAATTCCATTTTTTTTCAGGTAGTAGTGTAAGGAAGCTAGTTCCCGTTATATAGCCTATAATACAGCCAAGCAAAGCTCCGCAGGTTACATCCAAAGGAAAATGAACGCCAACGTAAACTTGTGCAAAAGCAATACTAAAAGCCCAAAGCATTGTAATAGTCCAAATCCATTTCCAGCGCCGTGCAAATACAACGGATAAGAACATCGCGATAGCAAAATGATTTGATGCATGTGAAGAAGGGAAACTAAACCCGGAGCCACAGGCAACTCGCGAAACAATTTCTTCTTTAAATCCAATTTCGTTACAAGGTCTTAACCTCTGTATGGAGGGTTTAATAACTGAGGCGCTGATAAAATCAGCCAAACCAAAAGTTAAAAGAAGAAATAGGATACAAATAGCACCGTTTTTTTTATAATTTTTTATCAGGAAAATTACCAGGAAAACATAAACAGGAGTCCAGAAGTATCTGTTGCGTAAGAAAGGCATCAGCCAGTCAAAAAAAGGATTAGACAGACCACTGTTTATCGCAGTAAAAAGCTGATGGTCAAATTGTATCAATTGATCAAGCATCTGCTTTCTTGCATATAAAAATTAAACGATCAGATTTAATAGGATCAAAGTTGTTTAAATGATAATCGCCAAACACTTTATCAACAACAAAACCACTTAGCTTAAACATCTTTTCAAAATCAGTTAAAGTAAAGGCTTTAACTTCTTCCTTAAAATGGAAATCTTTGTCCTTGTGTTCAAAGGCAATACTCTTAATAATTTTTCCATCATTAACCTTCTTGGAAATATGAAAGTCAATCCCTTCAATATGTTTTACTTCCTGACGGGCAAGGTTTTTAATAATTTTTTCAGTATTAAAATAATCAAGCACTAAAACACCATCTTCTTTAAGCCCTTTTCTAAACGCCTTAAGCGCATTTAAATGATCTCTTTCTGTTTCAAAGTAGCCGAAGCTGGTAAACATATTTAAAGCAATGTCAAAATAGTTTATGAAAAGGAGATGCTTCATGTCGTGTTGATAGAAATGAAGTTTATCGTTTTCAAACTGCTTGGCAAATTTAATATTGCTGAATGACAGGTCAATGCCCGAAACATCGTATCCCTTTTTGTTCAGGTAAACCGAATGTCTTCCTCTTCCGCAAGCTATATCTAAAATTTTAGAAGAATCAACAGGTTTTAATAAAGAACAAAGGTTATCTATAAAAAGCTCTGCTTCTTCATCATTTCTTTGATGATAGAGTATGTGATAATAAGGAGAACTGAACCAGTTTTGATACCATTTAATGGGCATGCGAGTAATTTATAAGTGTACAAACTTAGATAAAATTTTGTCTTTAAATTTTACGTATCATGTAAAAATTTAAGCCTGTCTAATTCATACTTATGTAAGAACATAGCTTTTTTGTAAAGTTGCAACCGGTTTTATAAAAGCTTGATGATGGGCTCTTATCTTTTATTCTTATTTTTGGGCTCTTAAAATAATTGACGTGACTCTAATAAAATCTATATCAGGTATAAGAGGAATAATTGGCGGACAAGCTGGAAATGGCCTTACTCCGGTTGATATTTTAAAATACACCGTAGCATTTGGAAAACTGGTAACTGCTAAGACAGGAAAAAATAAAATTGTAATCGGACGCGACGCCCGTATTTCCGGAGAAATGGTTCGAAATTTGGTTACTGGTGCTCTGCAAAGTATTGGTATTGATGTGGTGGATCTGGGTTTGTCTACTACACCTACAGTAGAAATTGCAGTTCCTGACGAAAATGCGGCAGGTGGAATTATCATCACTGCAAGCCATAATCCTAAGCAATGGAACGCACTCAAATTATTAAACGAAAAGGGTGAGTTTATTGATGATGAGGCTGGAAAACAGGTTCTTGAACTTGGTGAACAAACTGATATCTGTTTTTCAGACGTGAATCAGTTGGGTAGAGTCACTACAGACGATACTTATCTTCAAAAACATATAGATAAAATTTTAGCGCTTCCCCTGGTAGATGCTAAAGCAATTCGCAAAGCAAAATTTAAAGTAGCGATTGATTGTGTTAATTCATCAGGAGGAATTTACGTTCCGGCATTGCTTAAAGCTTTAGGTGTAGAAACTATATACGAGCTTTATTGTGAGCCTGACGGACATTTCCCTCACAATCCCGAACCTCTTCCGGAAAATCTGATTGCATTATCTCAGGAAGTTGTTGCAAAAAGAGCTCATTTAGGTATTGCTGTTGATCCGGATGTTGATCGTTTATGTTTTGTTTGCGAAGACGGTTCTATGTTCGGTGAAGAATATACTTTAGTAGCAATTGCTGATTATATCCTTAAAAATACTCCTGGAAATACAGTTTCAAATCTTTCATCAACTCGTGCTTTACGTGATGTTACCGAAAAGAACGGTGGAAGCTATAATGCTGCTGCTGTAGGTGAGGTGAATGTGGTAAACAAGATGAAAGAAACAAATGCAGTAATTGGTGGTGAAGGAAATGGTGGGGTTATCTATCCTGAGCTTCATTACGGACGTGATGCTTTAGTTGGAATTGCTTTGTTCCTTACTCATTTAGCTCAGTTTGGAAAATCAGTTTCAGCCTTGAGAAGCACTTATCCAAACTACTTTATTTCTAAAAATAAGATCACCCTTACTCCTGAAATGGATATAGATGGCTTATTGAAGAAAGTTGAAGAGAAATATCAAAAGCAACCTTACTCAACAATTGACGGTTTAAAGATCGAGTTCGATAAAGAGTGGGTGCATCTTCGTAAATCAAATACAGAACCAATCATCCGTATTTACTCTGAAGGAAACTCAGAAACAATTGCCAATAATTTAGCGAATAAAATTATATCAGATATAAAAGAAATTCTACAATTAAGCTAGTAGAAAAAGTCTTTTACATCGCTATCTAAACCAATAAGGTTTTCAAAACCTTATTGGTTTTTCAATATGCCTACATCCAAAATACAAGTAGGATCTTTCTCATTCCCATGGCAAAAATTTATCTCGACAACGCGGCAACAACTCCAATAGATCCTGAAGTTTTAAAGGAAATGTATAGGGTAATGGAGAACTTTTACGGTAATCCTTCCTCTATTCATGCACATGGGCGAGAAGCTAGAACTGTTGTTGAAAAGGCACGAAAAACGGTTGCCGGACTTCTAAAAGCTTCGCCTGCCGAGATTTTCTTTACTTCCGGAGGTACAGAGGCAGATAATATGGCCATTCGTTCTGCAATTAATGATTATAAGATAACACACGCTATAACTTCTAAAATAGAGCATCATGCAGTTCTGCATACTTTAGAAGCTCTTGAAAAAGCATCTGTAATTAAACTCAGCTATGTTCAGGTTGATGAAAAAGGCCATGTCGATTTAAATCATCTGGAAGACTTACTTCAATCGAATGAAAGAAGTCTGGTTTCGTTAATGCAGGCAAATAACGAGATTGGCACTTTAACAAATATTGAAGCCGTAGGAGAAATCTGTTCCAGGTACAACGCTATTTTTCATTGCGACACTGTGCAAACTATGGGGCATTATCTTCACGATCTGCAAAAGTTGAAAGTTCATTTTATTACCTGTGCTGCTCATAAATTTCATGGCCCAAAAGGTGTTGGTTTTTTATATGTAAATCCGGCTATAAAAATTAATCCTCTGATCTACGGCGGATCTCAGGAGCGTAATATGCGTGGAGGAACGGAAAATCTGTACGGAATTGCTGGTCTCGCAAAAGCGCTGGAGATCGCTTATACAAATATGGAAGAGCACCATCAATACATTCAGGGATTAAAGAGGTACATGAAAGAGCAGTTGGAAAAAGAAATACCAGGAATTAGTTTTAATGGCGATACAGATCCTGATAAAAGTTTATATACTGTTTTAAATGTATCCTTCCCGGAGATGGACATGGCAGATATGCTTCTTTTTAATATGGATATTGCCGGTATTTCCTGTTCAGGAGGAAGCGCTTGTAGTTCGGGAACGAATATTGGTTCTCACGTTTTAGAAGGAATTAATGCTAGTCCTAATCGTCCGGCTATTCGATTTTCCTTTAGTAAATTAAACACCAAAGAAGAAATTGATTATACAGTAGGTAAATTGAAAGAGGCAATGACTTCTCTGCTTTAACAGTTGAAAAATCTCTCGCTAAGACGTTAAGGCGCACAATTTTGCGCTCAGTCTTTGCGCCTTAGCGACTTCGCGAGACAATACTTTTTGAGAGTTTTTTTCATTTCCTGTCATTTTCCCTTTCACTGTTTGCAAAAAAACAACTCAAAAGAACATCCCGAAAAGTTGCTTTACTGCAAGCCGCTCACTTAAAACCCCATTAACTGCATTTAACTGCTTACTACCAACTGCGCACTATAAACCGCTCACCTCTTCACCTCTTTCCATAAACTTATTTTTCTTATTCAAAACAAAGAGGGTAAGCCTAAGTGTTTAGTAGATAAATAAAAACCTTAAGCTAAAGATACCTATGACACTATTTCGTGATGAACTTTTAACTGTTCAGGATGAATACTTAAGAGAAGATGTTTTAAGGATTGACCCGGAAGATGACGATGAAGTAGGCTACGATAATGACGATTTGGGGGAAAACAGTGAAATAACTCCAATTGGTGATGATCTGGACGATGACGTCGATGATGCTTTTATGCCTGGTCCAGATGATGATGATTTGTTTGACGACGACGACGACACTTTGTTGGATGACGATGAGTTATTGGACGAGGATGATGATGAAGTCGTTGATTTACATAAAATCCAAGCGATCGGAGGGGATGATGATTTGCTTGACGACGACGACGACGACCTGTTCGATGATGATTTTGATGAAGCAGATTCTGCAGAAGTAGTTCCTGATGATGATGACGATGATCTATTATCTGACGACGATGATGATGAGTTTGACGATGATGACGACGACTTCGATGAAGAAGGCTCAACAACTGCTGGTTTAAACAGATCTATTGATATTGATGCTCCTGACCGTTCTACAAGTCGCATTGTTGATCATGAGCCGGGAACAATTTCACCTCGCGATATTTAATTAACATGGAAGACGAAAAATACAGGCACAATCATACAGGCCAAACTCCTTCCAATATTCCTTCCGAAAAATTAATCCATCCACCAAAGAGGAGTAATTTAAAGAAGAAAATAGATCGGAAAAGCGATTTTAATTCAACTGCAAAAGATCCAAATCTTGGTAGTAGGAATAATACCGGAAGATGAAAATTAAAGGCTGATCTCAGGATTGGCCTTTAATTTTTATTATTTGGCTTACTCTTCGGAAGTAAAGCGGAAATGGCTTTTAATAGCGTTTTTATGGTGGGTATTAATTAGAGAAGATAGCTTTTCAAAATCAAAGTTCTCATTAGTGCCACAATCCAACAGATGGAAATGCACTGATGGTTTAAGGCTTTCAAAATACTCGATAAGATTAGAACTCCAGATTATCTGGCATTTTACGCTTGTTTTCGCTAAGATGGTCTTTATCCCCTCTTTCAGCTCAATATGTCTAACATAATTCGATTCCAAATTGCCTTGAGGGTACATTAATAAAATATTGCCGGGAGTTTTCAAAACATCTGCCGCATAATCTATACTTTCAGAAACGGTGTTACCATACGGCGCGATAGAGAAACAGCCAAAATATCGCATCCAAATGTTCTTTTTTAGTTGTTTCTTCAAAATCATTGCAAAAAAAGCCCGGGTCGGAGCTTTTCTATTGATTACTTTATAGCTAAGATAAGCTGCCCAGAAGCCATCCCAAAAACTTAGATGATTGCATATTAACAAGTATGAACAATCAGGTTTAACTTCTATGGGATGAATCTTTAACTGATTAAAATGTCTCTTTAAAATCCAGCTCAGGATGATTGCTGAAATGTTGATACCGATATCAGGTAATTTTTTAGCTTTAATGATCATTGCAGAACTTCAGAAAGAACCGTGGCAAATTTGCTGTTAATCATCTCGTGATTTTCATCTAAAATAATTGTCCGTGCATTTTTAATCTTCGGCAGTATTTTTTTACCAATTGAAGGCGGAAACATCGCGTCTCGTTTTCCAAAG
>Ga0157372_10004384_pt1 | contig 15059 bp, 16 predicted proteins | sample C55metaG_FD_115307 | JGI IMG/M metagenome (GOLD analysis project Ga0157372, IMG submission 115307) | Corn rhizosphere microbial communities from Kellogg Biological Station, Michigan, USA - C5-5 metaG | ecosystem: Host-associated > Plants > Roots > Rhizosphere > Soil | place: USA: Michigan... | reverse complement strand
CGGCGGGCTGTGTACGCCCAGCTTTTACGTCTTCTAGTCCTCTGCGAATTCCGTCGACCGATTCGGCAAAATCCCTGCGCTCCCAATCGAGATATGCAGCCAAGGCTTCGTCAAGGGCTGTGACAGGATCCAGGCCGCGGCGTCTTGCGTATTCTTCAACCTGTGCCTTGCGTTCAGGCGTGAGTGGCATCATCTCCATACAGAACCTCGATCACTCGTCGATTCTATCGCACGCGAATCGTAGCTGTTCGGATACGAGCTATCTAGGCTGGAGTATCCATTCTTTTAGACGGTGAGTGTGCGACGGGCGACCCGTCCTCCCGGAAGGGCCGCCCTGAATTGCGAATGGCCCTCCCCCAGGTGCCATCGCAAATTTAATTCGAGACTTTCCCGCCAGGCCTATCGATCCTGGTCTGTGTCGCCCATCCTGACTAGATCGCATTGCACAACGCTGCCCGAATTTTGCAACATGCCGCGAAGTTCTTTACCGTCGTTTAGAACAAGAAAATTGATATCGAGCTCCGATGGAGTTCCCTGGTTGTAGGTGATCTGCCCGGTGCAGTCGGTGTTGACCGTGCCTTGACCCTCATCGAGAGCGGGCACTACAAACCCTCCAAAGCTCTGGGTTCCCTGACAGGTGAAAAAGCCATGGGCATCGCCTGTACAGGTCCCGAGAAGCGTGTAGGGCGCCAAAGGCTGACCGGCACCGGTAGACACAAATCCCTGGCAGGTAGTGCCATAGCGTGCGTGAGTAGTACGGACACTGCATTTATCTTGTGCAACGGCGGAATTCGCCAGCAGCGCGCCCACGAAAATTAAGAGCCAGCAATTTCTTTTCATAACTATCTCCTGAAGTAAAAGTTTTCGGAAACGCCGCTCGCAATAACTCGGCCGCTCCCATGCTTCCCGAGCTTTATGCGCCTTTGCCCAGATGCGGTCAATTTTGGCTAGCTGAGATTTTGGTGAGTTTCCGATGAGAGGGTTAAGGTGCGGAAAAAACAACACTTGGCGCACCTTCGCGCTATAATCCGGGCACCCTTGCGGCAAGCAATTGGGGGCTTCAGTGGGAACTTATCCTTCGTCTTCGTTGGTGCGCTTCGGCGATTTCGATCTTGATCTGCGCACAGGCGAATTGCGTCGCGATGGCGTGTCGCGTAACCTTCCTCCACAACCTGCAAAAATCCTGATATTGCTGGTGGAGCGCGCCGGCGAGGTCATCACCCGGAGCGAACTTGTCGAACAAGTTTGGGGCGAGGACACTTTTGTAAATTTCGATCAAGGCCTGAACTTCGCGATCAGGCAGATTCGCGCAGTACTTGGAGATGATTCTGAAACGCCTCGATTCATTGAGACCCTGCCCAAGCGCGGCTACCGATTCATTGCCGCGGTAAACAAGGATGAACCCGCTGCTGTGATCGTTCCGTTTGTCGCGCAAGCTTCTGAACCGCCTCGCAAAACCGCTTGGCGGATACCTCTCACTCTGGTCGCGATCGTAGTCGTCGGCTTGGGCTTCGTATTTGCGTCGAAGCAGTTCCGCGCGAAAAGATCGGAGGCCCATCAAATCAAGTCCTTAGCCGTTCTTCCGCTGCACAATCTTTCGCGCGATCCGGAGCAGGAGTATTTCAGCGACGGCATGACCGACGAATTAATCACCGAGCTTGCAAAGGTCAGCACGCTGACAGTCATCTCTCACACATCAGTCGAGCGGTATAAAGAAACCAAAAGAACGCTAGGGGATATTGCCCACGAACTTGGGGTTGACGCGGTAGTGGAAGGCACGATCATGCGTTCCGGGGACCGGGTGCGAATCACTGCGCAGTTGATCGATGCCCGTTCTGATAAGCATCTCTGGGCGGAGAGTTATGAACGCGACCTCGGCCGCTCAGAGGGCCACGCCTATGAAGGCACAGTCGTGGACCTAATTCGGCTGCAGAGTGAAGTTGCGCGATCTATTACTGACGAGATCGCGGAGAGTCTTAAGCCGCAGACGAATATGTTTCCCAGCACTCCTCAGCGCGCCGTTGCGCCCGAGGCTTACGACTTATACTTGAAGGGCCTATACTTCTCCGGCAGACTCAGCCCGGACAATTTGCAGAAAGCATACGGGTATTTCAATCAGGCCATCGAGAAGGACCGAAGCTTCGCCCCGGCTTACGCCGGCCTCGCGGAGGCATACGGATGGGCGGCGGGTTTAAGTTTCCTTCCCGCCCAGGTCGCACTTCAGAAGTCGGAAGTCGCGGCGACTAAAGCTCTTGAGCTCGACCCGAATTCCGGAATGGCCCATCATGCCATGGCATGGGTGAAATATGCGCGATACTGGGATTTTCCGGGAGCTGAACGCGAGTTCCAGCGTGCCATCGAGCTCAACCGCAACAGCGTCACCGCCCATCTCTGGTACGGAATGTATTTAGCGCAGCGGCAGCGTACCGCCGATTCATGGTCGGAGATGAAACAAGCCAAGCAGCTCGATCCTTTTTCTTCGGTCGTGAACTCTCTTGCTATGACGCCTCTCCTCACCTCTCATCAATATGATCGGTTAATTGAAGAGGCTACGATTGGTTTGAACACCGATCCTAACGACGGCGCCCTGAATTGGTTACTGACCTCGGCCCTTGAGCAGAAAGGAGACTTGGCCGACGCCATCGACCAGCAAGAGAAGCAGGCGATTGTCTTCGGCGAAGACGCCCAGCGCGCGAAAAAAGAGTTTGCGGATATGCGTCGAGAATTTTCTGCAAAAGGAGATCGCGCATATTGGCTTAGTCGCGAGAAATCACTGGCTGCAACCTCCTGGACAGATCCCTTTGACCTTGCGATAGTCGAAGCGAGACTGGGCAATCACGTTGCCATGTTCAACAGCCTCGAAAAGGCATATCAGCAACGTTCCGCCGAATTACTTTATTGGGGACAAACTCAACCTGCTTTTGACCACTATCGCGCGGATTCGCGCTTTCAGAATTTTGTTCGGCGGACAGGTTTGGCGCAGTGAGGATTGCGAAGCCAACCTGCCTCTAAGAAACAAAAACAGGTGAATCTTCCGATTCACCTGTTGAAAAAAATGCGCGCTGTTACCGTCTTCCTCCAAAGTTGCCGACGTGGAAACCGCATGAAATCCTCCGAAGCTACTCGCCGTGCGTGTTGGCGCGGAAAAGCCTCCGCGCGCGCCGCCTCGGAAGCCATGCATTCCATACCCGAACGAATTGGTTCCGTACGAACGGACTGCGCCTCCGCGGAAACCTGGTCCGTAGGCTGGTGCCGATCCGACTCCCGCCCTAACGTCGCCACGAAAAACCGGATTCGGATGGAGCTGTCAGGACGAAGCTGGCTATCATTGCTTTACTGATCGATAGCTTCATAATCCGTCCTCCAATCTCCTTTCTGTTAATTAGACGATGGTAAAGATGCGAGTGACTCTGGATCCACAATGCAAAGGGCGACGAGTCGCCAATTTTCCATCAGCTCAGTGATTATTTTTTCAGAACACAACGGGCATCGAACCCGTTTCAAATCGCAAAAAGAATCAAGTGTGGTCCGAACTTCTGAGTTGTCGGGCAGAGACCCTCGAATATCTGCAACCACTTTGTACCGGCTGGGCATCTTTCCAACTAGGGACGAAATTTTAGGGAAACGCAAGCGGCACCAAGTGTGCCTGCAGAAAGGACTATTTAATGAAGTACGCCATCAGTACCGCACTATTTTCGATGTTACTTTTATTGCTGCCGGGTTCCGCCCTGGCGGCAGATAACACCAGTCGCACGGTGAATATTCCTACCGCCGTGGTTGTACAAGGTCAGCATCTCCGCGCTGGACACTACAAAGTGGAGTGGCAGGGAACAGGGCCCCGAATTGAAGTGAATTTCATGCGCAATGGCAAGACCATTGCCACAGTTCCTGCGATGCTGCACACGAATGACGCTCAAGCCAGGCAAGATGACATCGAGACTCGGCAGTCCGCCTCGCAACAGAGTGTTCTTCAGGAGATCGATTTTGAACATCAGAAGGAAGCGCTCACTTTCGATATGAACCAAGGCAACGGCAGATCATAAAGCTTTTCAGTTGCGATATATTTTCAGAAGCCCTGTCCAATCCCGACCTTGAACAGGGCACGTTTTTTGACTAAGCGTCACCGTCCAAAGGGTGGGGTCCCCCACTTGACCTGCAGGCAAGAAGACAATAAATATACAAACGTGCAATCATAAAAACGGCACCCGAACGGAGGGCTTATGCTGTACTGTCCAGAGTGCGAGACCAGCTTTGATATTGAGGACGATGAGGTCGACGAGGGCGAAGTCATTACCTGCACCGAGTGCGGGACTGACTTCGAGGTAACCACGATTAATCCAGTCGAACTCAAACCGGTCGAGGAAGAGTACGAGGAAGATGAAGAGGAAGAAGAAACTGAAGACGGCGATTACTCTTAGCAAGACCTTCGTGTTCGCTCTCCCCCCGTTAACTCTGGCTTGCCTAGCCTTTTTCCTGACAATCAACAATCCATTGCATGCACGGGAGAAATCCAAGCCGCCCGATTATGCCCTGATCTTCGGGACCGTATGGGGACCGGATGATCGTCCCGTGTATGGCGTCGAGGTGAGGATCCGCGTTTCCGGAGAGAAGAAGGCGCGCTGGAGAGTTTCTTCCAATCATCTGGGAGAGTTTGAGCAGCGCGTGCCAGTAGGGAAACAAGACTACGTGCTGTCGACGGATCTCAAGGGATATAGGAATCCCGCTTACAAGCATTTGCAGCCCGGGCCAGAGGTGACGGTGCACATTGAATAAGGACGAGCGAGTCGATACCGGGGTGCATCTAAAATAACAGCAGCTCAGGCTTAGGAGGGATGCGATGCAGGTAAAAAGATTCCAGACTGTCGCAATTTTTGTATTCGTCCTGGCGTTGATTCCTGCGCCGGGTGCATTCGCTAAGAACAAAGGCACCACTCCGGGCAGATTGCTGACCGGCAAGGTCCTCGATAAGCAAGACAATGCAGTAATCGATGCGGTGGTTTATGTCACTGACACGCGCACTCGCGCGGTGAAAACCTACATCGTCGGCCCCGACGGGACTTATCGTTTTCCTGCGCTGGCTACGAATGTGGATTACGAAATTTATGCCCAGTCCAAGGGGAAGACAAGCGACACCAAACGCATGAGCCAGTTCGATGACCGCAAAGTCGTGGATATTCTTTTGCGGATCGATACCAGGTAAGCACTACTGCCTTAATCCCATCCACTTTTCTGAGACCACAATTGAGTTTCCCGGATTCTGCGGGTCATAACGCACTGATGTCGGCAGCCCGAGCCTGCAAGAATGCAGATTGATGAGCTGGCGCAGGTTGGTCACGTCCTGTGAAGCTTCGTAGGAAACGCCGCCCACGTCGTAGTGAAAAATCAGCAGGGTCGCAGGCGCATGACCGTTCTGGGCAAGTTCCTGAACATCGATTACTGTGCCGTCAGTGATGCGGCCAATCTGGTTTAACCAGTCCCGGCGCTGGTGCTCAATTTCTGACGCGCTTTTTTTCCTGCGACCAAACATCAGGTAAGCAGCGCCCGCAGCGCTCGCTCCGCCAACAACCAGGGTGTAAAGCCGAAAAGGAAACATAAGTTTTTTTTGATGAGAGCCCAGGAGGCCCTGCTCTTGAATCAAGAATAAGCCCGGAAGCGCTGTGGGAAAAGATACTGGTTGGTTACGAAGGTTGCAGAAAAAATGCGATCAGCATCTGAGGGCCGTTAGTTTTTTGCTGATGGCTGCTAGCTGTCTCTAGCTTCCCGCCGCAAATCCGCCGACGTGCGCGTAGGTCGTACGCAGGTATTTGTGCGGATTGACCGGGATATCGTTAATGCGGACTTCATAGTGAAGGTGTGGCCCGGTGCTGCGGCCGGTGTCGCCGACGTAGCCAATCGTATCGCCGCGATGAATGTGCTCGCCGGCGAAGACCGCCAGGCTCTTCATGTGACCGTAGCGTGTGGTAATGCCGTGGCCATGATCAAGAACTACGGCCCGTCCGTACCCGCCCATGAAGTCCGCGAACACCACAATTGCGTCTGCGGGAGCCATGATTTGCTGTCCTATCGCTGCCCCAATATCAATTCCTGAATGGAAGGCGCCCTCACCGTTGAACGGATCGATTCGTTCCCCGAAAGCAGCTGTAATCGGACCTTCGACCGGCCAAATATTGGGCGCGGAATTAGCGCGAACCCAGTCGGCTGTAGTCACGTTGCGCGTGAGCCCGAGCGTCAGGCCAGCCGTGGTCGCTCCACTCAATGCGGTGGTCTTCAATGTGGCTAAACGATCCAGGGAAGAATTCACCTGCTCGTTTTCCACTTGATCGGAAGCCCCCGCTATCAAAGTGGTATCAGGTTTCAGGCCGTACAGTGATGAGACTTCATTCGCGAGCGAGCCAAGAGATGCGACCTGCATATCGCGCACTTTCGCGACTTGCTCCAGGTTGGTGTATCGAGTTTTAAGGTCATCCTTCTCGGCGAGGATCTCGTTATATTGCGATGTCTTTAACAACATTCGCATATAGGACTGAGCCAAGCCCGTCAGTCCGAAAAGGCCCACCGCAGCACCAGCGATAAACACATAAAGATAATGAATGGGAATTGGGATCTTACGGAGTTGGCCATCTTCTCCGCGAGTCACAAACAAAATGTAAAAGCGTTTACGCAATTTGTCTTAATTCCTTATGGCCAGAATAGGAACGCCCAGCCGGTTCTTGACCGACAATCTTGTCTTGCACCGGGAGGCCCAAACTCCGCCTTCCGAGTAGAACTCGGCCCAGAACAGATCACGCCTAAATCACCGTGTCCGCTAACCTAAAGCGAATTCAGCACTTAGCTCGACCACAAGTTTTCGGGAGACTGCTGGGAGTAACGGTAGCAAAGCACCTCCAGCCTGTCAACGACGCTGGGCCGATTTCTTCAGTTACAAACGACAGGTAACTGCACTTGTCCGCAAGGCCAGTTACCATTCCGGGACGAGGTGACTATAGTACTTCAATACGAATATTGCCCGCCCGAGCGGCGTCTCGGTTGGAATCAAACCTGCGGGTCAGTCAGTAGATGGCGCGGTAAAACCTCAGGTTGTCCTACTTTCCTTAGCTCCTCGAATCTGCGACTTGGGCCAGTTTGCAATCCCGCTTATCATGTCTTCGCCTTGCCCTCATCAGAAAAAACACTGATCTCGAAAATCAAATCTGCCGCCGGATCTCGTGTTGGACATGGTCACAGTTACCTACAATCGCGGTTGGCAAAAAATGGCAGAGTGGTGACTGGAATTGGCGATGACTGTGCCGTGCTGCGGCTTCCAGCAGGTTACGACCTGCTTACCACCACGGATTTCAGCCTGGAAAATGTGCATTTCAGGCGAAGTTGGCAGCCGGCGGAATCGGTCGGCCATCGCTGTCTGACGCGGGGTTTGAGCGATATTGCGGCCATGGGCGGAGAGCCGATCGCGGCTTTTCTCTCGCTTGCACTACCCGCGAAATTGCAACAAAAGTGGGTCGATGGATTTACCCGAGGCCTATTGAAACTCGCCCGTGAATTCGGCGTAACTCTCGCAGGGGGCGACAGTGCGCAATCGCCGGCAGCAATTCTGGCCGACATCATTGTTCTGGGTTCGGTGCCCAAAGGCAAAGCCGTGTTGCGGTCCGGAGCTCGCCCCGGAGATCGAATCTATGTGACTGGCTCAATCGGAGGATCGGCGGCGGCGCTGGATCTGTTATTTTCCAAACGCAAGCTGGCCCCTAAGCAGTTTCCAAAACATTTTTTTCCGCAGCCGAGAATTCCTCAGGGACAATTTCTGCGCGCGAAAGATCTGGCCTCTTCCATGATCGATATCAGCGACGGTCTTTCTACCGATCTGAATCACATTTGCGAGGAGAGCGGAGTCGGAGCTGAAGTTTGGGAAACAGCAATTCCGCGCGCGGTTATCGGCAAAAATCGTGAGCCGGTGAATTTGAAGTTTGCCCTTCACGGCGGCGACGACTACGAACTCTTATTCACCGTTCGGCCTCACCGGCGCGTACCCTCAGCGATCTGCGGAATTCCCGTCACCTGCGTTGGCGAGATCACTCGGCGCAAGCAGGTTTTGCTCGTCGATAAAGTTGCAGCGCGATCGCCGCTGCAACCTGGCGGTTGGCAGCACTTCCGGCATCAGTAAAGCTCCCCAGCAGCAAATCAAAAATACCTGAGAAGCCTTCTCAGGTGCGCGTTTTGAGGCCAACGGAAGTCAGCACTGCACATCCAACTAACGCACTCAGCAAGAATAATTTACAGCTTTTTAACAGAGAAAAAATTATGTGTCAGTTGGAAAAATTAGTCGGTGTGATCATACTTTTCACAGCAGTCATTTTCTTAAGTAATTGCGGGGGCGTTTCCTCCGGCAGCGCAGGCATTTCTCCCGGTTCGACCGGATCTGGTTCAGGCGGAGAAACTCGAACTATTCCCGGCTTCGGAGAAGGCACCGGGGCCTCCGGCCAGACCGGGGCGGCAAAATTCTTGTATGCAAATCCACTACCCGGGGGCGGTCCTTATGCGGCAGATATTCAGGGTACTGGAACACTGACCGCAGCCCACGGCGGCTCCGCCACTAACTCCGATCCCGAAACCCTCGCCATCGATCCGTCCGGTTCGTTTATTTACCAGACGGCGGCCGGGGGTGTCGGATCGCAAGGGGGAATATTTGTCTACGCCATTAACCGTAATGACGGTTCGCTAGGAAACGCCGTCAGCTCATATTTGACCGATCAAGCGATTTACGCCGACATCGTAGACAATCAAGGCAAATTCCTTTATGCGCTCGGCACCGCAGGGGTCTATGTATTTGCTATTCAATCGGGCGCCTTGATCCCGGTTGCCGGATCGCCATTCCCCGCGGCTGGCGCCAGTTCGGCGAGTTTCCCGCAGCCTGCGACACTCATGGCCGTCGATCAAACCAATCAATTCCTTTATGTCTCGACGAGCGGAGGAATTTCGGGATACACAATCGATCCGGATACCGGTGCGTTGACGCCCATCGCAGGATCTCCATTCGGCACCGACGTGAGTAAAGGTTGGGCGATTGTCATCACCCCGAACAATTCATACTTGTATGAACGCAGTTCGCAAGACACCAAAAATATTTACGCATACAGCATTAACCAGACGACGGGTGTGCTGGCCGCGATCAACGGTTCACCTTTTTCAACCGCGGCGTGCGGGACCATGGTCACGCCGGGCACGATTGGCATTCCCGGGCCCGATAATATGACCATCGCCAGTGCCGGAAAATTCATGTACGACAACTGCGGAATCTATTCTCTCTCCGCCAGCACGGGAGCTATCACTCAGGTTTCCGGTTCTGGCCCCGGCGACTGGCCGGTGATTGATCCCACCGGGAATTTTCTCTGGGCGCTCACCGGAGATCAGGAGGCGTGTTTCAGCTGCGATATCGGCGTCACCACCTATTCGGTTAATGCCGATACCGGCGCTTTGACTGCGGTGCCAAAATCATTCCTGCTGCTTACCAACACTGAAGTCGGAAGCGTCGACAGCCTGGCCATCACAAAATAGCTGTGTGACTTTGGTTACCTGGCTACCCTAGCTAACGTCACAATGCGGGACTACATTAAATTCATGTGGTCCCGAATTGCTTCATCTCTTCTTGTAGTTTCGTTGGGCGCAACATTTTGCGCCTCGTTCGCCGCAGCGCAAGAGACCGCGACAGCCGCGCCGATAGATAACAAGTTCGTGCACCAGCAGTTCGGAGACAGCTGCTCGCTCGAGCCGAACTTCGCTCCCATGGTGGCTGATCTGAACTCAGACGGAGTCGCGGATATCGTCATTGTGGCGCGCTGCAAGAATTCGCTGATCGACCAGGGCGAGAAGAATTACAAAGTAGTTGATCCCATGGACTCTTTTTTTGGCTACGGCAACCCCGCTATAACCACCAGCTTTGCTCCCGATGATCCCAAGCTGCGCGGAGTTGCGCTGCTGGTGATTCACGGATCTGGACCCGATGCCTGGCGATCAGCGACCCCGTTGTCGAAGTTCGTCATCATTAATCTTCCAGTCAAGACGCTGGCGTTGAAAAGGATGAAAGTCCGGCGTAAGAAGTTAGTGAACGCGATCTACGTCGAACAAGCCACTGCCGACGAAATGACCGCGGTAGTTTTCTGGGATGGCAGGAAATATCGTTACCAGCCGCTGGGCTCGAGCATGGAATAATTCTTCTTGCTTGATGCGCCGTCGCGGGCTGTTATCCTAGCCTGCGATGAAAAGCAAAATTCAGGTCATTCTTGTGTTAGGCATCATCGTGACTGGCGTCCGCCTCGGCGTGATCCTTTACCAGCGCCACGAAGACAGCAAGCCGGTGGCCAAAAAGGAAGCGCAGCCTCTTAATCCTGACTACTACGTCAGCCCGAGAAAACTCTATCCCTACGACGTGAAGTCGGCCAAGCAATTGACCAGGCAACCGGTGTGGGTGAAGGTGGGCTATTTTTATCCCTATTACCCATATGACGCCACCGCGCACCACACCGATTTTTCACATGAGGCAGGGAAGCTCCTGCCATTGCAGAAGCTCCAGATTCGCGACGTGATTGCCAGCATCTCGCCCGGAAATTCAGGCGGGGCGAAAGTGCTGGCCGTATTCACTGAGGGCGGGAAGTCCTATGCGACGCCGATTGCGGCCGACCGTGGCGGTGGCGATCTGAAGTTCTATTCCGACGATATGTTCTTCGTCGAAGATCCGCACCAGCTTTACAAGCACTGGCCGGCGGATATCTGGCAGGCCATTGACCAACATCAAGTCAAACCAGGGATGACCGACATGCAGGCAGATTTCGCAATTGGAGTGGGGTTGATGGATCCAAGCAGTGATTCAATTGATAAGAAGATGAATTATCCGAATGGTGGAAAGCCGCTGACCATTACTTACCACGACGGTAAAGCGATGGACATTCGTCCAGGGCCGGCAACCTAGATTGATTTAATCCTAGGCGGGCGAGAGTGCGAGTTCCTTCCACTAACGTGATGAAGCGACCGGCCCTCGCCCGTCAATCGCGAAGCAATAACAACCTTAGCTAGCGTCCGGCTTCAATATCGGCGAATGCTCATCAGCTTCCTTTTGATCATCAGCTCGAATAGCCCCGTCATCCCTGCGAGTCGTCCCCTCATTTTTTGCGTAGAACGATCGATGAGTTGAGTCGAGTTGCTTTGGGATCATCACGATTTCAAACCAGTCTTTTTCTTTGTGCGGAGTAAACTTCACCGTGTAATCGCCACGGTTGGTCGATGAAGCCATCCGCCGCGTAAACGAGCCGGTTTTCGACAACTCCATCAGCGACGTCGCGAAGTGGTCATTCTTCTTCTTATAAATTTTTTGCGCGCGCAGGAAGGTTCGCAGATAGCCCAAAGCTGCGGCTTCTGAATCCGAACGCGCCGGGTCGCCTTTGAATTTCGGTTGGTAGGTAGTTGGCGTCTGTGCTCCCGCCACGAGCACGGCCAGCAGAACAGAAGCTACTACAGGAAGAATTCGCGTCATTTTCATCAATTTGAAGTCCAAGCCTCGCACGGAATTGGATGCAACCTATGTTACTCCCGTAATTCACCAAACGTTACGGAACCTTGCAACCCTACGCGATACAGATATGCTAACCATACCTTAAGTCCAAAGGACAGGCATAGCTATGAAAGCTGCAACCGCCATGAAGACAACCTCCAGCAAGAACGCGATTCGCATCGCGGTCGTCGAAAGCGATCCGCTTCGTTTTGTTGGGTTCCGCGCGCTGTTTGATTCTGAGTCGGACTTCGAGTTGGTTTCTGCCAGTCTGGCGGAGCTTGCCAACATGCCGGAAATCGACCTCGTCCTTTTGGGAAACCGCAACGGACAAAATCTTTTTGACGTGATGGCCAGCCTGAAGGCCTCGCGTCCCGATGTCAGAATTATCGTGACCGGCGCCGGCATGGACGAGGAAACAATTTTGAAGGCTATCGCCGCCGGATCCAAAGGCTACGTCGATGAAGCGGCTTCGGCCTCTGAATTCGTGCAAGCCCTGCGCATAGTTCATCAGGGATCGGTCTGGGCCCCTCGCCGCGTATTGTCATTATTTATCGAGCGGGTCAGCACTTCGCCGGGAAGAATTTTCCCCGCAGGACGCGTCACCTTCACGGATCGCGAAAAAGAAGTTCTGGAGATGCTGGTCGCCGGCCGCTCCAACAAAGAAATCGGATCAGCACTGGGCATTGAAGAGCGTACCGTGAAAGCCCACGTCGCCAAATTGATGCGCAAAGTCGGCGTGCAAAACCGGATCGCGCTTTCAGTTCATGCCATCACTCATTCGTTGGTTACCGCGAAATAGTTTTGCCAGCTCTTAGTTGTGAGCGAAATCGTCCTGGCACTCCGCCTTCTTCAGAACGTTGCGAACTTTACAGATTCAGATAAGGGCCAGCCGCTCAGAGCGGGGCCCCGCCCCTGAGCCTCCCCCAACCTAAAACATCACTTCCTATTGCCATCTACTGCAGCGTGCACGCAGCCATCTCGTCTTGCGAAAGCTTTACCATTCGGTGGATCCTGACCGAACGCCGGTACTCGTGATGTTGGCGCTGAATGGCGGTGCCGTGGGCGATCCGGACACCACTGTGCGAATCTCACGACCATCCTTCGTCACCACGATATAAAGTTTTAGCTCCGGACTAGTGTCCGCAGGGTCCGTAGGTTGCGACTCGATTGTCATCCATCCTGTACAGTCGGAGTTTATGGAATAGGAGCCCGTTCCTGGCCTCCAGTCTTCAACCGGCAGCGTGCCGTTGTGAACGACATGATCTACCTGCGTTAGGCTACCAGCCCCGTCAAACTTAGTTATCGCGACTCCGGAAACAGAACCGGCAGCCGGCGGAGGCGTCAATATCTGGCCTGTGATCGTAAATTCATATCTTCCGTGCAGGGTTTGATTCGAGCATTGGGCCCCCGACTGGCCCACTGCGAGCAACAGCACCGCAGGCAGCAACATCGATTGCAGGTTTGCGATCCTCATGATTTCTCCTTGAGATTAAATCTCGCGGGCATAGTAGGAGACTCAGCAGGGGAAAGCCATAGAGAACGCGTGAAGGATTTGTGTAGATTGCGGCCCGACGCTACACTGTCGAGCTATGGCGCCGGATCGCATACGCTTTGGCGATTTCGAGCTCGATGCCGCGAACTTCACCCTTCGGCGCGGCGTAACCCGTATAAAACTTGAGCGGATTCCCATGACGGCGCTGATCCTGCTTGCGCGTAATCAAGGCAGGCTTGTGAAGCGCGCGGAACTGATCGAGGCTATTTGGGGCAAGGACCACTTTCTCGAAAGCGACACCGCAATCAATACTGCAATTCGGAAGCTTCGCCGGGTGCTGGGCGACGACCCGAAACAGCCAACTTATATCGAGACTATGCCGGGCAACGGGTACCGTTTCCTGCCCGGGAATTCCGGCCTCGGGTCCGAAGAAGCGAAGGCTCTCTATAGCCGAGGACTGCACTTCTGGAATCGGAAGACGCCGGAATTATATATGGAAGCGATCCGGCTATATCAGGAATCCACCGATCTTGACCCCGACTACCCGCTGCCCTATGTAGGCCTGGCGAAGACATGGATAATGCTCGGTATTCATGGGCTTCAGCCTGCCCACGAAGTCTATCCCCGGGCCAGGGCTGCGGTGGCGAAGGCTCTCAGTCTCGACAGCGGCATCGCAGAAGGCCATGCGGCTCTGGGGGACATTGAGAAGGGCTACGAATGGAGATGGGCAACCGCGGAAAGCCACTATCGGCGTGCGCTGGAGCTTGAGCCGCAATGCGGCATCGCTCATCAGTGGTATGCCAATCTGTTGTCAATTGTCGAGCGTCACGATGAGGCACTCGATCACGCCCGGCAGGCGCGAGCTCTGGATCCCATGTCGGTCGGGCCGGCGGGATTTGTGGGGTTTACGTATTATCGCGCCCGGCGCTTTAGAGAGGCTCTTCGGGAATCTGAAGGAGCATTGACCCTTGAGCCGAATTCCCCGATCGCGAACTGGTTCCTAGGACAGGTGCTGATGGCGACGCATCGGTTTCCGGAGGCAGTCAAAGCGTTTTCGACCGCCGTGAAACATTCGCGCGAGGCGTCGATGTACCTCGCCGCTCGCACATATGCTCATGCCGCTGCAGGAGACACTGCCTCGGCTCAAGAAATCTTAACCACCCTGCAAAGGAGGAGCGAGGAGCGTTATGTTTCGCCCCTGGACATGGCAATTGCCTCAATGGCTGCTGGTCGGATGGATGCCGCGTTCGAGTATCTGGAAACAGCTGTCGAGCAACGCGTAATGCGGCTTACGGAACTGCGCATGCCGATGTTTGACTTCCTGCGGACCGACTCGCGACATCAGCTGCTGCTCACCCGCATCGGGCTCCCAGTCAAATGAGAACGCGCCACCAGCCTTGCTGCTCTATGGCGTCACATCTCTGGGGAAGGATTTAAACTCTACTCGCCGCGAATCCTGGCTGGCGTTCTTCTTGTCGGCATCGCTGCGGAAGCGATTCAAGATTCCGCGAATCAGGTAATAGCCTTCATCTTCCGGCTTCTTGCCTGGGCCACGTCCGAGTGTGCCATCGAACGTGAACCAGGTGCCGTGGACATTCTTGGTCGTAAATGTCAGGTGGCTGGAGTCGAGTTTTCCTGACTCGAAAAACTGATCCAGGAATTCGTTCTTGTCGGTCTCAGAATCGCCGAAGCGGGAGATGAATCCGCTCACCTTGCCTTCCTCTTCAACTGTAACCTGAATGAATTCGCCCTCGCGCAGGAAGGTGTACATACCCGAATAATCATCGGTTGCCGGGGGAATCGATTGAGCCGACGCGGAAACCACATATAAAAGCAAAAGAATCAACGCCAAAAGTGATCGCATGGTCAACCAGAGTACACCATTTGAAGGAGATGATTTTTGACGAGCTAAGTTCACGTCTACGTGTGTGTGATGCGGAACACAGCGCGCCTGGCGACATAGGACATCAGTGCCATTTACCTGCTTACTTCTTGACAAATCCCCTTTAGCTGCATAAAGTTCCATGAAGG
>Ga0157372_10004383_pt1 | contig 15059 bp, 15 predicted proteins | sample C55metaG_FD_115307 | JGI IMG/M metagenome (GOLD analysis project Ga0157372, IMG submission 115307) | Corn rhizosphere microbial communities from Kellogg Biological Station, Michigan, USA - C5-5 metaG | ecosystem: Host-associated > Plants > Roots > Rhizosphere > Soil | place: USA: Michigan... | reverse complement strand
CGCGGCCCAGGCCTGCCGTTTCGCAGTCCATCGATCGAGATATTTCATCTTCACGTTGAGCACGGCTCCCTGAAAGCCATCCATGCGATAGTTGTAGCCAACGTATTTATGCAGATATCGCGTGGCCTCGCCATGACTGCGTAAAGAGCGTGCCATGCTGGCAATCTCATCATCGTTAGTGGTTAATGCGCCGCCCTCGCCATATGCGCCCAAGTTCTTGCCGGGATAAAAACTGAAGGCTGCTGCGTGCCCGAATCCTCCGACGCGTTTGCCGGCGTATCGGGCGCCGTGCGCCTGGCACGCGTCTTCGATCAGCACGAGGCGATGCTTTTCGGCTATTTCCGTAATCGAATCCAAATTGGCCGGCCTGCCATAGAGATGAACTGGAATGATGGCCCGTGTGTGCTTGGTGATCGCGGCTTGAATGGCCGCAGGATCGATGTTCGCGGTTCCCGGCTCAATATCGACGAAGACGGGAGTAGCGCCGGTATAGGCGATCGCTTCAGCTGTTGCGATGAAGGTATTTGCGGTCGTGATCACCTCGTCGCCTTCGCCAATGCCGGCGGTGAGCAGCGCCAGGTGAAGTGCGCTGGTGCCGGAGTTCAAGGCGACACAATGTTTGACTGCGCAATATTTCGCGAATGCCTGCTCGAAACGCTCCACTTCCTCGCCTAGAATGAAGGTCGCGTTCATGCAGACGCGGTCGAGGGCTTCTCGAATTTCGTCTCGCAACAGGCCGTATTGGGCCTTCAGATCGAAATAGGGGACGGTAATGCTGGCGGTCTTCACTAAGCCTCCGGCTCCGCAAGTCTCATAATCATGTTAATAGAAGTCTTGGAAAATCGGATTAGCGACCTGCTCTGTACGTTTGACTTTTCATGATGCAGAATATCCAGTGCTCCTGATCCTTCGAGGACCCGCCGCGTAGTCTATTCATGTTTCTTGCTATTGAGCTTTGCCTAACCGCGATTTGCTTAGCCTTCGCGTACACTCGTCCTCCGCTTGGGGATAAGGCCTTCAGTTCTATCGAACAAAGGTTCTCAAGGTTTGCCAACAGACGGGTGCTCGCCGTCGTCACGGTCGGGCTGGCAGCGCTGGGTATTCGATTGGCTCTGCTCCCGATCCTGCCGATTCCTGCACCGGCAATCCACGACGAATATAGTCACCTTCTTTTAGCCGACACCCTCGCTCACGGCCGATTGGCCAATCCAACCCACCCGATGTGGATTCATTTCGAAACTTTTCATGTGAATTGGCACCCGACTTATGCCTCCATGTACTATCCCGGCCACGCGCTGTTCCTTGCTTTCGGGCAAGTAGTAATGGGCCATCCTTTTTGGGGAGTTTGGCTCAGCTCCGGGCTCATGTGTGCCGCTATCTGCTGGGCATTGCAAGGCTGGATGCCGCCGGCGTGGGCACTGGCGGGCGGCCTGTTAGCGGTCATCCGTCTGGGAACGTTTAGCTATTGGGCCGACAGCTATTGGGGAGGAACGGTCGCTGCCCTGGGCGGCGCATTGGTCCTCGGAGCGACTCCCCGGGTTAAACAATCCAGGCGTATTCGTGATTCAGTGGTCATGGGAACAGGCATGGTGTTGCTTGCGCTGACTCGACCCTACGAAGGCATCTTTTTTTGCTTGCCGATTGTTGTTTATTTAGTCGTCTGGGCCCTCCGCCAACAAACCCCTCCAATGAGAATTTTGCTGGCAAGAATTGCGCTTCCGACTTCGCTGACAGTTGCAATAGGGCTCGCCTGGTTGGCTTATTATTTTTGGCGCGTTACCGGAAGTCCATTTACCAGCCCATACCAAATCAACATTCGAACCTACGGGCTGGTTTATTTCCCGTGGCAGCACCTCAAGCCTGTGGCCCCATTTCATCACCTAGTTATGCAGTCATTTTATAGGGACATCGACATGCCAAGGTTCATCAGCTTTGCCCATCAGCACCCATTCGAGCTGCAGGGTTATAAAGCACTGGTTGTCTGGCTCTTCTTTTTTGGCCCACTTCTAACCGCCCCATGGCTGGTCTGGATATTCACTCGAACAAGATGGAAGTTTTGGAAGGCGATTAAGCCGGACCTTCGCTTTCTTCTTTCGCTCTGCGCGTGTGCTTACATTTCCATTGTGCTGACTATTTATGCTGGACAGCCCCACTATGCTGCTCCTCTAACTGTCGCTTTTTACGCAGCTACCCTGCTAGTAATACGCGATCTCTGGGTCACTGCATCCGGGCGATGGTTAGCCCGATCGGTGTTCATAGCTGCGACGGTCCTATTCGCGACGGCGGTCGTCGCATCGATTTTTCAGGCGGGCCCCTCACCGAGCTGGGTTCGGATTTGGTGCTCGCCCCCTTTGCAAAATCTAGAGCGGGCGCACGTATTGGATCAACTTGAACATACGCCCGGAAAACACCTTGTAATCGCGCGCTACCGTACAGTTCATGATTACGCTTACGACGAATGGGTTTCTAATGGCGCGGATATAGAAGGTTCCAAAGTCATATGGGCGCGCGATATGGGAAATCAGAATGCTGAACTGTTGGAATATTTCAGAGAGCGCAAGATTTGGCTGGTTGAACCGGACGATCGTCCTGTGAAGTTAGCCCCTTATAGCCGATAGTCAAAGCGAGAGTGCAGGCTCGGTTTTCAGAGCATCCGCGCTCGGTCGCGTTGTTACGCTCCCTTTCTCTAACGTGCCATTCGGCGAACGATTGATGATTATCGCGATGACTGCTACAACTGCGCCACCCAGCAGATCGATAAGGTAGTGCCATTCGAGCAACAAGATTGCTGGAATTAGGAGGATGTCATAGGCGACAAGGCAGAAAACTATGCGTTTCCAGCGCCGCATAAACCACAGCACGATAATAGGCAGGGCGATATGGAGTGACGGGAAAGCGATGAAGTAGTCGGTGTTAACCTTGCTCAAGCTCTTATACTGAGTCGACATGAGCTTGGCATTGGCTATGAAGGTCCTTTGAAACTCATATGTCTTCAGCCAATGCGGAAAATGCACAAAGTGATCAGGGCATGTGACAAAGGGCCCCATGCTTGGCCAGAAGTAGAAGACGAGCAGGGCCACGTAGTATGCAGTGAGCATGGTCCCGACAAATTGCAATCCTCGTTTCGCACCCTGCGTTACTGAGATCAGGATGATTGCAGCTCCGACCTGGTCAAACATTCGGTAGTACATGGTTTCGGCAAAGGCAAAGGTACGCGGCGAAAAAGCTAAGGAAGCTTTTCGCACTAGGCCGGAAATCGTGCTGCCGTGCAGAAGAAATGAATCAGCTCGGAGAAAAAACAAATCATAGCTACGGATATCCTTCACGGCGGCAATCACGTCGTTGAAGGCGAAAACAAGAATAAGCCCAGCGAAGAGATACGACGCAGCAGGGATTACCGTGGCCACCGTTCGCGCCGCCATTCGAAGATCTCCCTTGCTTCTGTCATACAACTCAGTGGAAACAATAGCCACCGATATCCAGACGAGACCTAAGTGAACTCCAAATTTCCACAGTACCCACACGACAAATGGAACGAAAATAACCAGGCGCGCCTTCTGCGCGGCAAATCGCTCCCAAACAGGTCTTACCGTCATTTTTGCAGGCAGGCCAATTATTGCCAGTATGACCGCAGCTAAGATTGAGTGTGCGGCAAAACCGGCCCAATACAGTGGGATAAGCCGCTGCCAACTCACGGAAAGATGGAGTCCTGCAGCTTTGAAAGCGGGTATGATCGCAACCACGAGCAAACAGCTCAAAAAATAGTGAATATTGACGCGAAGTGTTGCTAAAACGCTAACCCTCTCCAGTCGTGGTATCGACGTCGTAGACTCCTGTGTTTCTTCATAAATTGCGGGCATCGGCGGTTTTAGTGCAATCGCCTTGCCGCTTCTAGATGTGCGATGAAGGAGTATTGGATAGACAGCACTGTAAACGAATGTATTCAGCTCCAGTGCTCTAGGAAGCCTGAAAGTTTCCACCTTAGGAAATGTCTTCAGCTTTTCACCACCTCGGTGGCCTTACGATTGTGTGCCGGAAACGCGGGACTGGTTGCTAAGTTGCTTGTTTCTTAACCGTAAGAGCAACTGCGACAGGGCTTTCACTTTGGCGACGAAGATGCATCCGGAATTGAAAGCAGCATCCCTGCGCAACCTAGAGCGTTTCGCAGGAACCAAAATCAAAGGAGACTACATTCCATGGTCAACCTCGCGCGCAAGATTGCAGCCCGCTTCCATCAGGACATTTCCGGTCAAGGTTTAGTCGAATACGCCCTAATTATGGCATTGGTAGTATTCGCCGCCGTTAGCACGATGCGAGGTTTGGCGTCGGAAATAAACCTGGCTTTCAGCCAGATCACGAGCACGCTCACGAACTCGATTGCCCCTACCACATAAGCCGGCAGATAGGGGGTCGGATCAATCTCTCAGTGATGTTAGGACGTAAGTGCAATCGACACGTCTCCGCTCTTCAAAGGGCACTGTCGTCGGGCAAGGGTTGATTGTGCTCGAGTGCAAGGTAGATGTTGGATTAGCCAATCAAGGCTTACTTGTGGAGGTGAGTTACGGCTGTACAACGATTAATTACGGCGTTCGTGGTTGCGGCCATTCTCGCCGGCGGTATTACGTTGCTGTTTTACCGTCGGATGAATCGCAATCTGCCGATCCATGGATCGACCATCCAGGTGGTTGTGGCGGCCAACGATCTGCCCGTAGGCGTAACTCTTTCCTCAAAAGACCTAACCCTAATTGACTGGTTCAGTGATACGGTGCCAGCGGGGGCATTCACTAAACCTGAGACCATCGTCGGGCGTCCTTTACTTTATCCTTTATCGGCAAAACAGCCGGTTCTGGAGCGGGACCTTGGCGTCCAAGGGGCAGGCATTGGCCTCGCAGGCAAGATTCCTGAGGGCATGAGGGCGACAGCGGTTCGATCGAATGAGATCTCGGGGGTGGCGGGATTTCTGTATCCCGGTTCGCACGTCGATGTGCTCATAACGTTCACGCCTACCGGCGGAAACATGCCGACGACTAGAACGGTGCTGCAGAACGTTCAAGTTTTAACCGCCGGCCAGACGATCGAACCAGACCCGCAAGGCAGGCCGCATTCGGTCAATGTGGTGACCCTGCTGGTGACCCCGGAAAATTCGCAAAGACTTCAACTTGCCAGTTCACAAGGCAATATTCAGTTCGTACTGCGCAGCGGAGCCGATCACGAACAAGCGGAGATAACCCCAACCCGCTTGGACCAACTTTTCCCCAGTGACAAGCCGCCAGTGGTGAAGGCGGTGAAGCGCACTGCGCGCCAGGGGCCCCCTCCTATGTACATGTTGGAAGTAATCCAGGGAACCAAGCGCTCAGAAGAAAAATTTAAGGAATAAAGGATCTCTACTCCAGCATGACAATTCCCAGCCGGACACCAACGAGGAGCATGCTTTTGGCTCTGGCGTTGATTTTGCCGCTAGCAGCGATTCCAACTGCCGCACAGTCCGAAGGCCAGGCCTTGCATGTATTCGTCGGCAAATCGGTGGTGATCAATGTACAGGCCCCGGTTTCGCGGATTCTTTCCAGCAATCCAGCGGTGATTGATACCTTGGCGACTTCGCCCACCCAGGTGGTGGTTGAGGGAAGGGCGCCAGGAGTGAGTAGCCTGATCCTGTGGGATTCCACCGGACACTCGCAGATTCTCGATGTCACGGTCGACGTGAACATTTCGCATTTGCGAACCGCGATTGAGCAGACCTACCCAGGCCAGCGGGTCGAACTTCAATCCGACGGCGCGCATTTGATTCTGACGGGAACGGTTTCAGACGCGAAGATTTCGGAGGACATCGGCAAGATGGCCTCAGCTTATTCCGGCGGGGTGGTGAATTCCCTGTCAGTGGCCCCGGTACACGAACAGCAAATTCTGCTGCAAGTGAAGTTCGCCGAAGTCGACCGCACGAAGATTCAACAGTTTGGAATTAACTTGCTCAGCACCGGCGCGGCCAATACGGTCGGGACAGTCACCACGCAGCAGTTTACCCCGCCGATTCAGAATGGACAGCTTACCAGCGCCATCGGCGCCAAAAACACTGGTTTCACGAGTTCTTTTCAACTCAATAATCTGCTCAACATTTTTCTGTTTCGCCCTGATTTGAACCTGGGAGCGACCATTCAAGATCTTGAAAACCGGAACATCCTTCAGATCTTGGCCGAACCAAACTTGCTGGCCTTAAATGGCCAAAAAGCAAACTTCCTGGCTGGCGGTGAATTTCCGTTCCCGGTAGTACAAGGCGGAGCGAACGTCGGCGCGGTCACAATTCAATTTCGGCCATTCGGAGTGAAGCTCGACTTCACGGCTTTTGTGGGCCAAGATCACGTAATTCGAATGCACATTGCACCGGAAGTGAGCACTTTAGATTTCACGCAGGCAGTTACGATTTCCGGCTTTACGGTCCCTGCGATTTCCACCCGGCGCACAGAAACTGAGATCGAACTGAAAGACGGGCAGTCATTCGGCATCGCCGGCTTGCTAGATAATCGCGCGCAGGTCCAACTCAGCAAGATCCCGGGGATCGGCGATATACCGATTCTGGGGAATTTTTTCCGCTCGCGGTCGATCAATCGCAGTGACAGCGAACTGCTGGTGATGGTGACCCCGCGAATCGTTGATCCCGTACAGTTGAATGCGCCAGCGCCCCTGCCGCCGGCGAATCCGGTTAAGTTCCTGGATAATCCGCAATTCGATCACGGCGTACCGACAAGCTTGGCAACCCCAGACAAGACGCAAACTCAGCAACCATCGAGTACGAAATGACCCTGATGTCAATCAAAGACGCGCCCAACAGCTCTCCGCGCGAAAGCTTCGCCAGTAACGATCCTTTGTCCGTCGTGGGCATTTGTCTGGATGACGAGACCTGGGCGGTATTGCAGTCGTTCGCAGAATCGGCGCCGCTCATTCGCTTACGTTCTCATTTGTCTGAGTACCGGACCCACGAAACTGATCCTGGAAATGAGTGGATGGGCGGGCCAGCGCCTGAAATCTGCATCCTGGATTTTGACCGTGATCGCCGTAAGGCAGCAGCCGCAGCTGAACATATTCATAGCGCCGCACCGGGCACGGCGATTTTTGCCGTGTCCGCGGATTCTCAATCCGACTTGATCATTCAAGCCATGCGCAGTGGGTGCAGCGAATATCTGGTGAAGCCCATCGGCCGCGAACAACTTTTGAATGCAGTCGCGAGAGTTGGCGGACGAAGGAAAGAGCGTGCGCAAACCTCGCGCGCACACGTGCTAGCCTTCATGGGAGCTAAAGGCGGCTGCGGTGTAACGAGTATAGTCACTCAGCTGGGCGTGTTACTGGCCCGTTCGTTTTCAAAGCGCACTCTAATCGTCGATCTTCACCCGGATTTCGGCGACGCCGCCTTGTATTTAGGCCTCACGCGCCACCGCTATCACTTTTTCGAGCTGGTCGAGAACACGGACCGCCTGGATGTCGAACTGCTGCAGAGCTTCCTGGCGCGCCACCCCAGCGGACTGGAATTAGTGCCTGCGCCGGAAGGTACCGACGCACAGCGCAGGATTCTACCAGGCGCGGTAGCGCAGACTCTCGATTTTTTGCGCATGCGCTATGACTACATTCTGATAGATATGCCTCCGGGGTTGAGCGACGAAAACCTCGAAGTAGTGCGGCACTGTGACCAATTACACATGGTGGCCGTGGCGGAAGTTTCAGCCCTGCGCAATGTAGCTCGCCAATTTAATTATTTGACCCATAAAGAAATTCCGGTGGAGCGCTTCCGGGTGGTGCTGAACCGTCACCAGAAACGTTCTTTGATCACCGACAGCGAGATCGAAAAAACGCTGGGACAAAAGATCTTTTGGAAGGTCCCGAACCAGTACGCGCATGTAGTCAAGGCCATTAACGGTGGCGAACCGATTGCACAGCTTTCAACGTCAGAGGTCGCCAAGAGTCTTTCGGAACTTGCGGTTCAACTTGGAGCGAAGCCGGCCGGCAGCGACAAAAAGAAAGAAAGTACGGGCTTTCGCGGCTTCTTAGGCAGGTAGTTAAGGGGGCAGTATGGGCGAATTCAACTCACTTGCGTCACAACTCGGGGCTACAAGCGGATTGCCTGTGGCCGAGATTAAACGCACCGGCCTAAGCTTCAAGGAATATCAGGATCTGAAATCCAGCGTTCACCGCGACCTGATCAGCAGAGTGGATTTGGAGCGCGTCGCTAACCAGCGCGACGATCATACTCGGGCTCAAGTGCTCTCAGTTATTCAGGACTTGGTTGCAAATCTGAAGACTCCGCTCAGTGGACGTGAGCGCGAACGCCTGGCGTTGGAAGTGCTCGATGAAGTCTTCGGCTTGGGCCCTTTGGAACCGGTGCTACAGGACCCGACAGTCAGCGACATTCTGGTGAATGGCCCTCGGCAGGTTTACGTGGAGCGTGGCGGGATCCTTGAAGAAAGCAACCTCATGTTCAAGGACAACGCGCACTTGATGAACATTATCGACAAGATCGTCTCCGCGGTGGGAAGACGGGTCGATGAATCTTCTCCAATGGTGGATGCGCGACTCGCGGACGGGTCCCGCGTCAACGTGATTATTCCTCCGCTGGCAATTGACGGGCCGCATATTTCCATCCGGCGATTCGGTCATATTCCAATCACTGAAGACGACTTGCTCAAGAACCAGACGCTGACAAAACCGATGCTGGAGTTGTTGCGGGCCGCGGTAAGAGCGCGGATCAATATCGTGATTTCCGGGGGCACGGGCGCTGGCAAAACTACCCTGCTGAATGTTCTTTCGGGGTACATTTCCGAGAAAGAACGAATCGTTACCATTGAAGACTCCGCCGAACTGCAACTAAAGCAACGCCACTGCGTACGCCTGGAAACGCGGCCCGCAAACATTGAAGGCACGGGTTCGATCATGCAGCGTCAGTTGGTGATCAACAGCTTGCGCATGCGTCCCGATCGCATAATCGTGGGCGAGGTGCGTGGCGAGGAATCACTCGACATGTTGCAGGCCATGAACACCGGCCACGATGGCTCAATGACCACGGTTCACGCCAACAGCCCACGAGACGCGATTGCCCGTATCGAAACTATGGCGCTCATGGCCAACTTAAATCTGCCCGAAAAAGCGGTCCGGCGGCAGATAGCGTCGGCGGTTCAACTGATTGTTCAGATTTCGCGTTTTACCGATGGCTCGCGCCGGGTAACGCATGTCACGGAAATCAGTGGCATGGAAGACGACGTGGTCAGCATGCAAGACGTATTCGTTTTCGACAAACAAGGGATATCTCCGGATGGGCGGGTGCTCGGCGCCTTTACTGCAACCGGAGTGCGCCCCAATTTCTCAGAGCGATTGAACGCTTCGGGAATTAATGTACTCGCATCGTGGTTCGAGCATTCGCACAGCATTAATTAGGAAACGACGCTATGCCTCCATTGTTGATGTTCATCTTGCTGTTGGTCGTAAGTTTCGCGGTCATCTTCTATCTTGTGCGTCCTACCAAGACTGAGGCGGCGGTGCAGCGCCACCTGGAGAGCATTAAGGTCTCAAACACCCAGGAGAGTGAAGAGTCAATAACAATTCTTAAAGATGAAGGTTACAGTCCGAATCCCGCTATAAGTTCGATCGTGCGGCAAATTCCTGGCGCTAAGGAAACACTGGATTTAATTGGACAAGCCGGGCAGTCGTGGTCAGTAAGCGTCGTCATGGGAATTGTGAGCCTTGCGATGCTGGTGACGGCAGCGATCACTTCCCTCTTCCTCCCCGATGTTCTGCCATTATTGGCCGCCCTTGTAGTTGGATGTATTCCGTATGTTTACCTGCTGATTTTGCGGGAGAGGCGACTGCGGCTATGTGACAAGCTGCTGCCTGAGGCAATCGACTTGATGGCTCGCGGCTTGCGCGCGGGCCACGCTTTGCCTGCGGTGCTTGAGATGGTCGGTGAAGAGATTTCCGAACCTTTGGGGACCGAGTTCCGCAAGCTCCACGAAGAGCAAACGCTCGGCCTGCCGTTGCGCGATGCGGTCATGAACATGGTGTCCCGCGTTCCTCGGGACGACATGCGTTTTCTCGCCACTGCAATTCTTCTGCAGAAAGAGACCGGCGGTAATTTGGCGGTAATTTTAGACAAAACAGCGGTAGTTGCGCGTGAGCGAGAACGGTTGCGTGGGCAGTTGAGAATCTACACCGCGCAAGGGCGGTTTACCGGATTGATTCTCTGCGTCATGCCGTTTCTCATGTTCGGGCTGCTCAGTATCCTGAACTGGAACACAGAAAAAATGTTATTCACCGACCATCTGGGAAAAATCGCGGTCTATGTTGGAGTCGGCTTTCTGATTTGCGGAATCCTGGCGATTCGGCACATTGTGAATGTGAAGGTCTAGCGTATGGCACTAATCATTCTGGGCGTCTGTTTATTTGTTGGCTTTCTGCTCTTGTTCTTGCTCCTGATGCCGCGGCCATCAGCGGCGGGCGCATTGCTGGAACAGGCGACCAGAACCACACGCACGGCGGAGGACGTCCCGGTCTGGCGCTCTGCTCTGAATGTTGATTATCTCGCGAAGCCGTTCACGTTGTTGCGCGGACTTTTCTCGCCCGAGCCTGATCCGGATCTCGTGCGTCGGTTAGCGCTGGCAGGCTATCGAAAGCCAGCGCACGCCGATGTTTTTCTAGGCGTGCGGCTCGCAATTCCCGCTCTTCTCGGAGTGCTGGTCGCGTTGTTTGTACCGAGCGCGACCATATTCTTTTTTCTGATAGCGATCGTTCTGGGCTTTTTTATTCCGGACTTCTGGCTGTCGAGTGCGATCACGCGGCGGCGACAAAAAATTAAGCTGAGCCTTCCCGACGGATTAGATTTCCTCGCCATCTGTCTTGAAGCTGGTTTGGGGTTGGACCAGGGAATCATTCGCATGGGCAATGAGTTACGCGTCAGTCATCCCGAACTGAGCGAAGAGTTCGTGCAAATTAACCTTGAGCAGCGAGCGGGCGTCGCTCGAGTGCAGGCGTGGCGTTCATTCGCGGACCGCGTGGATCTGGAAAGCGTGCGCTCGTTTGTGGCGATGCTGGTGCAAACAGAGCGGTTTGGCACTCCGATTTCAAAATCCTTAGGAATGTTCTCTGACGCTCTGCGAACGGCCCGTCGGCAAAGGGCTGAAGAGTTGGCGGCGAAGACGACTATTAAGCTGGTTTTCCCGCTGGTGCTTTTTATTTTCCCGACCATGGGAATTGTGGTCATGTTGCCGGCGTTTATTTCAATCGTGCGCAGCCTACAGAATTTTGTGAAGTAGAAGTGGCAGTCTCAGTGGTGGAGTTAACTTCGACGGGAGGTGAGGTAAATGGATAGCGTAACTCTGATTCGCGTAGTTTCGGGAGTGCTGGCGGTGATTGTGTTATTTACGCTGGTGTACAGAATGAAGAAAAAAGCACCTCGTTAAACTGCATTTCGACCCTCAGGAAGGGCACGTATGTTCGGTAAACAACGGCACGTATTTGTCTATAACAAAACCAGGGAGACCTTTCTGGCCTTTCGGGTCGCGGTCGCCGACTCGATCCTGGGCCGGTTAGTTGGTCTGCTCGGAAGAAAGTCTCTTGCGCCCGACAGCGGAGTCTGGATCGTGCCCTCGAACGCGGTGCACACCATCGGCATGCTGTTTTCGTTTGATTTGGTCTTGATCGACAAAGACTTCAAGGTTGTGGGATTGCGCGAGCTGGTTCGACCATTTACCGTGACCTGGCCCAACCATCGGGCCGAGAGCGTGATCGAGCTTCCCGCGCATTCAATATTTCGCAGCAGAACCCAAATTGGAGATCAACTGCTGATTGAACGGTATGAAGCCAAAAAGCCTCCGCGGTCCGGTCTGTCGGCTGGGGACACTTCTGATCAGGAACGCTCCAGCGTTAATGCAGCGGTGGCGGGATCGCGTCCCCAAGCAACGGTGGCTCAGCAAAGTTCTGCGATGGATTTGTCACGATCGAACTACGTGGATACCGAGATCTGGTGAATTTGAGGCCGACCCATTCTTTGCCGCGTCGCCGAAAAACTTCGCCCGCCTGCTGAATTCTCCTCTGCTCTGAAAGTCATATCTTGATTGCCTTCTCCGTGTGCTTTCTCTCATACCAGCAAGGCGTATAACCTGCGTGCGGAAAGAAAGAATTCACACACATATCCGGCTGCGGCGGTTGGTAATCGTACTCCGTTTTGCCGTTTTTCTCCTGAATGGCGTAATAAAATTGCACCGTCACCGTTCCATAGGGATGGTGACCGGTTGCAAGTTTGTATCGCCAAACTAAATAATCGACCGCGTAGAGAAGCACGTAGACGGCAATTAATGCCGTCAGGCTAAGGGCTGCGATCTTCTTTATCAGTGATTGGTCTTCATCACGCGAATCTTCTTTATTGGCGATTGAGCCGCTTCAATTTACAGTTAAATAACAACTGCCGGACCGAGTTGCATACGATTGCTTATGGAGCCTGAATGTTCGCGCGTCTGAATCGCAATGTAAACGCCGCATTATCGAGCCGGTGGCTGATTGCTAACTTGTTTGCGATTTTGTGTTGTGCCGCTGCCACAGCTCAGTCTCAGGAACTACGACTCCCGTTTGATCCGTCGAAAACCACCATCGCCTTCACTTTAGGCGACATTTTGCACACCGTCCATGGCTCTTTTCAATTGAAGAGTGGGGACGTGGAGTACAAAATTGTCGCCAAATCTGTGAGCGGCAATCTTATCGTCGATGCCACCTCCGGGCAAAGCGGCAATCATAGCCGTGATCGCAAAATGCATAAGGAAATTCTGGAAAGTGCGCGTTTCCCTGAAATCAGCTTTCATCCAAATCGTGTAGAGGGCAACGTGGGCATATTGGGCACTTCAAACATTCAGGTGCACGGAATATTTTCCATTCACGGCAATGACCACGAACTGACGATGCCCGTACGCGTAGAGGTATTTCCGGATCACTGGACCGCAGACACTCACTTTACTGTTCCGTATGTGAAGTGGGGTATAAAGAACCCGAGCACATTCGTGCTGAGGGTCAGCGAATCAGTTGAAATTGACGTTCACGCCTCCGGCGCAAATCCTTCTTCCGGTGGCGCGCATTAAGGATTTGCTCCCGGCAAATCTTCAAACTGAGTACGAACATTGCCATCAGCGCTGATCGTGTGCACCGCGAAGCCCAGTTCGCCGCCCCATGGCAGCCAGGCTGTGGATGGGGCCACATGCCAGGTGATTCCTTCGCGCTCGAAAACCCGGCCGTTGTGCCAATGGCCTACGAGCATGTCTTTAATGCCCAGTTGCCGCAGAGCCTTCATCTCCTTTGAACGGTAGGGTTCGCTGATGACCCAATACGGTTTAGGATCGGGAAATTTTCCGTCGTGGAAAACCGGGATGTGTTGGACTCCGATCACGACCTGTTTAGAGGTGCGCCGTTCTTCGCCCAATCCGTTCAGCCATGACAACATTCGATCCGACTCGTCTTCGGTTTCCGGTGGGAGCGGAGCCGGCGACTTGTCGCTATACACGTCGTAATTCCCTAGAAGTTGCGAATCGATCACTACAAAGCGCACAAACTTGACCTGAAATTCGTAGTAATCCTTGTCGAAAACTCTGCGATAGCGCTCGACATCCTTGCTGTGAACATCATGATTTCCGGGCACATAATAAAGAGGAACCTTCAGCTTCTTGAGGATTGACCGGGCTTCGTCCCAAGCCTGCGGATTCTCCCCGATATCGCCAGAGAGAATCACGGCATCCGGATGCCGGTCGTTAATCATTTTTACCGCCTGCTTAAGATTCTCCGCGGCATGAGGTGCGTGGTGGTCCCCCAGATGCGTATCGCTGATTTGCACGATCGAGACCTGATCGTCGCGATCGTCCTTGGCGTGGGGAGCGTTTTGAGCCAGAACCGGCGCAACTGCAAGAAGGCAGAGAGCAACGCACAGTGTTGGGGTAAAGAGAAATTTTGTCTTCATAAACGTCCTAGAAGCACAACACACATATCGGGTTGTGCGCTTCTACGTAGAATTCGCTTTGTCACTAATCTTTTTGCGTTATTGAACAAGTTAACGCTAGCAACTACATTCCTCAATTCTGGAGACGCAGTTTATAGTTAGATGAAATTATGAGTAGTTCCTCCACCACCGTGCCAGTTCCAAGTAAGAAGCGCCGTTGGAAAAAGATCACCGCGGCGATTCTCACCGGCGTATTTGTTCTGTGGTTGGCATTTGTTAGCTTCATATGGCACGCCATGCATAAGCCACCAGAGGACTTCGCGCGTGTAATGTCACACATGCCATGGGAAGTCTTCCTGGTTGTACCGTTTGAAACCTTGTGGACGAGGGCTCGCGCCGGCACTTTAAATATGGGTGATTCGGCGCCTGACTTCTCACTCCTTAAGCTCGACAAGACCGACACGGTGCATTTTTCCGAGATCAATAAAACGCAGCCGGTGGTGATGATCTTCGGCAGCTACACTTGACCGCCATTCCGGCGGGAGGTTCCCGCCCTCAACAAACTTTACGATCAATATGCAAATCAAGTTGCGTTTCTAGTGGTGTACATCACCGAAGCGCATCCCTCTGACGTGTGGCAGATGGAGAGCAACATAAAAGATAAGGTAGTCTTTGCAACTCCCAAAGACGAACAAGAACGCGCATTGATCGCTGGGGCTTGCGTCCGAAAGCTGGGAATCAAGTTTCCTGCGGTCCTCGACGAATTCGGGAATTCAACCGAGAAGGCCTACACGGGCTGGCCGGATCGAATTTATTTAATCGACCAGAACGGCCGGGTCGCCTATAAGAGTAAGCCCGGTCCATTTGGATTCAAAGCCGCCGAATTGAGCGCGGCTCTTGCCAAATTACCCAAATCGCGCAGCGCGCAGAAGTTCGGCGAGACAGACAATATGCAGCCATCGTCCAGCGCTCCGTTTTGATCAGCGTGCGGGCCTGGAGCGCCTCTTGCCTAATGATTTGCTGATTCCAGCCAGTCCCAACACATACATTAGATACTGCAATCCCTCTAAGGCGGAAGAAAATCTTACATCGTCGCGCGACGATTCTT
>Ga0157372_10004379_pt1 | contig 15065 bp, 18 predicted proteins | sample C55metaG_FD_115307 | JGI IMG/M metagenome (GOLD analysis project Ga0157372, IMG submission 115307) | Corn rhizosphere microbial communities from Kellogg Biological Station, Michigan, USA - C5-5 metaG | ecosystem: Host-associated > Plants > Roots > Rhizosphere > Soil | place: USA: Michigan... | reverse complement strand
GGTACACGTCGAGCGTGTATGAGAGCGTTGCGAACGTATAGAACGAAATGCCGACGGGCAAAACGATGTTGAACGACGGCGGCTGATAGTCGACGCCGAACGCGGCCATCAGCGCGCGGAAATTCTCGAGCATGAAGGTGCCGTATTTGAAATACGCGAGCATGCCGAGATTGGCGACGACGGACAGCAGCATCCAGGCGCGCCGCACGTTCTGACGTTCGGATTTGACCAGGCCCTGCGCGGCATACCAATCGACGACCGTCGAGATCCACAGGAGGATCACGAACGGCGGATTCCACGCCGCATAGAAGAGATAGCTCGCGATCAGAAGATTGATCTTGCGCGTCTTCCAGGCAAACGGCATCGAATGCAGCGCGAGCACGAGCGCGAAGAAGACGACGAACGTGAGCGAATTGAAGACCATCCGCGCCCTCCCCGGCACGAAACGGCTGAGACCGCGGGCGACGCCATCGCGGCTTGCTTGACCGTATCAACACACGGAAGGCGGACCCGATACAAACCGCCTCATCCCCCGCGCTCGGCATTCTGGCACGTGCGGTTCTTGTGCGCGAGGTGCTTCACGCTCGCAGCCCGACACGGCGCCAGGGTTTGACGAATCGGCGAAAGTGACTAGGATTTGCGCGTGCCGTCCGGCCAGTCGCGTGCCGACGCGTCCGGCCGACGAGCCGGAAATCCAACCGCGAGGAGATTCCCATGAAAGGTCTGAATCAGAAAAAGAGCGAAAAGAAGAAACCGGCGAAGACGATGAAGGAAAAACGGGCGGAAAAACAGGCGAAGAAGGCCGCCAAGGGCCACTGATCGTTTGCTAGCGTGATGCCGGCTTGCTCGAGAACACGGCGAGCATGCCGGCATACGGCTTCACCATGACGTCGGGCGCGCCGGCGTAGCCGTCTGCCGCGGTGTAGATCTGCGAGAGTGTTCCATCGAGATAAAGCGCATCGCGGCAGCCGATCTTGTCGCGAAAGAGTTCGGCGAACGCGTGGAACGTCACGGGCGTCTCGCTGACGGCGAACACGACGCGGGACGGCGTTTCCGCGCAGACGCCACTGCGCCATTTGCGGCTGTCGGAGTTCTCGAGAAAACCCGGATTCACCTCGCCATCGATCACCAGCATGGGCCCGGATTGCGTCGCAACGCGCGCGTCGATGTGCTGCGCGCTCCATGCCGACGTCGCGATCACGCCGGCCTCGCCCTGGCTGTCCACGTAGAAAATCCCATTCGGCTGCAGGCCGAAATTCCCCGCGCCGCCGCCGCGTGCGGGATTCAACGGACGCAGCACTTTTCCGTCGGCAATGGTCAGGCCGAGCGGCCGATATTCACGGTCGTACATGCCGGCGTTGGTCGCGAACGACAGCTCGCGCTGATCCGTCCCGGCTTTGCGCCTCAGCGTATCGATGTTGCGATAGGGCTCGCCGCTCGGGTCGCGCCAATAGAGTTCCAGCGAATCCTGCGAGAGGTCGAGGACGACGATGCGGTAGTCGTCCCCGCCCACGTCGATCGTGCGGCTCTCCAACGCCGCAGCGTCCCGCGACGCAATGAAAAGGATCGCGGCGATGGTGCGAATGGCTTTGACGCTCCACATCCGGCGATTGTCGCTTGCGAGGGCGATCTCGTCGATGGCGGGTTGCCGTTACAATGGCGCGATCAACCGATCCGGAATCGCCATGCCATCGTTCGACGTCATTTCGGAAGTCGACAAGCACGAATTGACCAACGCGGTCGACCAGGCCACGCGCGAGCTCACCAACCGTTTCGATTTCAAGGGGGTCGATGCGGGTTTCGAGCTCGACGGCTTCGTCATTACGCTGTCCGCGCCAAGCGATTTCCAGCTCAAGCAGATGCTCGAAATCCTGCGCACTCGGCTGACCGCGCGACGCATCGACGTGCGCGCCCTGGACGCCGCCGAGCCAGAGATCAACCTTGCCAGCGCCAAGCAGAAGGTAACCGTGAAGCAAGGCATCGAGCAGCCCATCGCGAAGAAGATCATCGCCGAGATCAAGGCCGCAAAGATCAAGGTCGAAACCCAGATCAACGGCGACAAGCTGCGCATCAGCGGAAAGAAAAGGGACGATTTGCAGCTCGCGATTGCGCTGTTGCGCAAGAGCGAGATCGAACAGCCGTTGCAGTTCGATAATTTCCGCGATTGATTTCCCCACGATCGGCAGCTACTGCGCGCGGCTGCGCACGATCTCGCGCACTGCCAAAAACCGCGTGCTACTCAGATTTTCAAGTGACGCCCATCCCGCGCCTGGATACGAGCGCCGCTAGAACATGCGCGCACGCATACTCAAAACAGATGCGCGAACTCAGAACAGATGCGCGAACAGGTAAATCAGGATCAGAAGCCCGGCTGGTACACCGAGCAGCCACGCGATAAAGTACTTGCCCATGTCACTCTCCCAAAAAGAAAGCGAGGGCAGCGCGATGCTGCCCTCGAATGCCATTAAAGCGAGCGGTCGAATTCCTTGACCTGCTTTTTCGCCTCGTCCCTGGCGATTCCATAACGCTCCTGGATTTTTCCGGCCAGGTATTCGCTGTTGCCGTCGGCAACGCGGACGTCGTCGTCGGTCAACTTGCCCCATTTCGCCTTGAGGCGGCCGGCCAGCTGTTTCCATTGTCCCTTGATCTTGTCTTCGTTCATTGGTTTTGCTCCTCAGATTTGATCGATCCCGTTTTGATCGATCCGGCTTGATCGATCCATTAGTGATCGATGCAGTTCATGAAACGCGGTGCGCGCACTGACGATCAGCGCGACTTCAGACCGTCGTGGTCGACCTTCTTGACGCCCTTGATGCTTTCGGCGGCAGCGACCGCCTTCTTGACCGCAAGCGGCGTACCGAGCACGCCCGTCAATGTGACGACGCCATCGACCGTCTTGACGCTGATGTCGGTGCTCTTGACGCCGTCCGTCGTCGCGAGCTCGGCCTTGACCTTCGTCGTGATCCAGCTATCCGTGACGGGCTGATCCGAGTTCGACATGTTGTCGTTCGCATACGCCGTGCTGACGCCGAGCGGCGCAATGCCGGCGATCGTCAATGCAAGCGCAGCGGCCGTCGCGCAACTCAGAATGGAATGCTTCATCTGTTTTGCTCCTTCGCGTTGTAGGTTGCAGCACGCTAAGCAGCGCGGCATGGCTCACTGCTGAATACGCTCGCATTCCAGTCAGCGCGCATATAGAAAGGCGCCGGATTCGTGCGGCGACGCGTTCATCTGCGATAAACACGGCGCTGCCAATGCTGCGCCGCGTGCCGCATTGCGCGGTCTTGGGAGAGTCCTATGAAAATCGGTCAGGCATTTGTCGCTAGCGGAATCCTTGCTCTGTCGCTCGCCGCGTGCGATCAGCAGAAGACGGCCGCGGAAGCGGATCGCGATGTTTCCAAAGCGCAGCAGGATGCGGCGAAAGACGTCGCCGAGGCCAGCAAGAAAGCCTCCGCCGAAGTTACCGCCGCACAGCAGAAGCTCGATGCTGCGCGCGCCGAAGCATCCGCTGACACAGCCAAGGCGAACGCGGACGCCAGCAGCAAGATCAACGACGCGACGACCACCGCGAACCAGGCCGAGCGCGACGCGGACAAGGACTTGGCCAAGGTGCAGTCGCAGTCGTTCGCGAAGGAAGCCGATGCGCGATACGACGTCGCGATCGCAAAGGCCGACGCCGATCACAAAGTGGCGACGGAGAAGTGCGATTCGTTGCCGTCGGCGGCGCAGGGCGCTTGCAAGGACACGGCGGACGCCAATCTCAAGGCCGCGAAGGCGCGCGCTGCGAAGGATCGCGACGATGCGAAGGCTTCGGCTGAAACCATGAAGCGTTGATCGTCAGAAGGCTTGCCGGGAATCGATCGCGGCGCGAATGATCACATTCGCGCCGCACGATCGTTCGAAGCGATCCCTTGAATCAGTGGATCCCTTGAATCAGTGACTGCGAGGCGTGATCGGCAACCGGTCGGGACGACCGAGATAGTAGCCCTGCCCGTACGGCACGCCGAGCGCCTCCAATGTCGCAAGCTCGGATTCTGTCTCGATGCCTTCGGCGACGATCGACGCCGAAGTGCCGCTTGCGAACGTGAGCAACGCCGCCGCGAGACTCTGGTGCCGCGCCCGCGTGTCGATGTTGTGGGTGATTGATCTGTCGAGCTTGATCAGATCCGGCTCGAGCCGAAGCACGTGGCGAAGACTCGCAAATCCGGCGCCGGCATCGTCGATTGCAAGCCGCACGCCCATGCGGCGCAATACGCGTGCCCGTTCGGCAAGCATCACGTAATCGTCGACGCTCGAATGTTCGGTGATCTCCAGCACGATGCGATCGCCGGAATGACGCATGCAGAGGCGCGCGATTTCGTCGGAAGCCGCGGTCTCCGGCGAAACGTTGACCGCAAGATAAGCATGCCGCGGCAGGTTCGCCAGCGACTGGAGCGCCTTGCGCACCACGGCTATTTCGAGCTCGAAACTCAATTCTGCCTGCAGCGCATCGTTAAACCAGCGATCCGGCGATCGTGCGCGCCCTTCGGTAAAACGCGCCAGCGCCTCGAATCCGACGATCGCGCTGCGCTTGAGTGCGAACACGGGCTGGAATGCGATGTCGAATGCCTCGCGATCGATGACGCCCCGGATGCGCTTGCGCAGCGCCTCGCGCTCGTCGGCGATCAAGCGATCCGCTTCGACCTTGCTGTTGAACGCGGCCTCGACCGAGGCGTGATGCGCTGCATGACTGATCGTCGCGCCGATCAACGTATTCAAAAGCTCGAGCGTGCGCACGTCTTCCGGATGATAGGCGTTGACCCACGGTGCGGCGACCTTCAGCACGCCGATGATCATGCCGCGATACGGCAGCGGCGCGACCAGCATCGAGCGCAGCCCGAGGCGACGGCAGGCAGCTAAATTCACGCGCGGATCGGATTCGCTGTCGTCGCACTGCAGAACGCGCCCGGTCTTGACGCACAGGCCCGACAGGCTGCCCTCGGCCTTGACGCGCATGCCGAGCTGCGTTGTGACGTTGCCGCTCGCTGACCAGTAGACGAGCTCATCGCCTTCGACCAACTCGACGACGGCGCCCGTGGATTGCGTAAGCTCCTGCGCGCGTCGCGTGACGACGTCGACAACTTTGTGCGGATCGAGGCCCGCTTCGACGATCTCGCCCTGCACCGATACGATGCGCGAGAGCAGCGCCGCTTCGTCGAGCGGCAGGCGTGCGCGGCGTGCGGTCTGCAGACTCACCACGCGCGGCGACTTGGGAGACAACTTCATCGCAAGGCACTCCGTCGGTGACGTGCATGCGTTACGGCGGTGATCCCCTGTGAGAGCCCGAATGAAGGTGGGCTCGCGCATACACGCATCGTTGGCGTCATGGCCTGAAGAAAATGTGAAGTCCGCGCGCTCGGCCGCGCAGCGCTTATGTACTTTTTCAGATTTGTTCCTTGTCCGCCCAGGATCGGCCGTCGGCAACCTGAATCGGTGCCGCGTGCCTGGTGTTATTTGAGGCGGAAGTGTGCGATCGGCGGAGTTTGCAGCCGGTTAGGCTTTTGTTACGTCAGCCTTTTCAAACGGGATTGGCGAGTGATTCGTCATGTGTTCGTTTTTTCCTCCATCAGCGTCGGGTGTTTCTACCCAGACTGCATCTTCGTGATCGCCCGAGGCGCAAAATGCTCTGCGACCAAATCCCGCCGAGAGCAGTCAGATACAAGGCTACGCAAGATCTCGGCGTCTCGGATCACAAATTGGGGACATCAGTCATGCGCTTGCAAAGCTGCTGTGCACTGGCTTGCGTTCTCCTCGCAGGCTCACCTGCGCTGCGCGCCGATCCGCGCCCGGGGCCTGCCGACTCTCGAGCACCGTCGGCACAAGTCATCTCCGGCACGAGTCAGCCGAGCCCGCTGCCCGGCTTTCAGCCCCATATCGTGCACAGCCAGTTCGGCGGTCAGATCTTCGGATTCGATATCGACCAGCAAGGCGTCGAAGGCGTCCTCAGCGAAGCACAGACGCTCGATGACGGCTCGGTATTGACGGCCGTCGAGACATTCAACCAGCTCACCGGCGCGATCGTGAGCGTCATCGCAAAGACCACCAGCGACGCTGACGACTACCTAACCCTCGGCGTCGTCGGGCAACACGTCGGGCTCGTCGAGTTCGAGCACGAAGTCAGCTTTTTGCACCTCGTGCGCACGTATAGTTTCCTTGATCCACTGTCACTCAACCGCTTCACCGGCCATTGGACGCCACCGATCGATCGGGATCACATCATCGAATCTGTGAGCCGCAACCAGGGTCTTTCGCTGGCCGCGGTATACGCATACGACAACAGCGAGAACTTCCGCCCGCAAGTATTCGAGACCGACGTCGCGACGAACACGTTCGGACCGCTCATCACGATGACCGACGGGAGTTTCCAAACGGGTCTGGTACCCAAAGTCGCCTACAACCCCGCGACCAACAAGGCGCTGCTCGGCATTCAGACGGCCGGCAATCCGTTCGTGGGACCAACGTTCGCGCTGGTCGATCTCCAGGGCGGCCAAACCACAATATTCCGGGGCGTCGGCCTTGGCGATGTCAACGGTCTTGCTATCGATCCGATCACGAACATTGCGTGTTCGACCACCGAAATCGATTTCGGCGTGCAGTTCTACGACATCGCCACGCTGACCGGTTTCAGCGAACCGCTGCCGGGCGCGAACAGCCAGTTCAACAGCGGCGCGGACGTCGCCGTCGACGCGCTGCACGGACTATTCCTGGTCGCCCAGCCGAATTCGAGTACCGAGCCTGGGACCAGCAGCATTCATGTCTACGACGAGCAAGGAAACCTCATCGAATCGCTCAACGGGTTCCATTTCTCGAATACGTTCAACGTGATCCCGATGCATGTCGCGCTGCACCCGGCCATGCGCTTCGGTTACGTCGACGGACCCGACGACGGCGTGCGCGAAATCGAGTCCTTCGCGTACTAGGCGCACGCCTTCGAGCGCATGAGCGCGATACTCATGCGCAAGATTCGAAAACCCGATTGACCTCGCGGGCGCGGGACTGCGCCGTCACTCGGTCCGAACGTCGGCCCGCTCCGTCGTCGCCTTCTCGATGCGATCGCGCAGACGTTGGCTGCCTTCATCGGCGAGCGTGCGCAATACGTGGCGGTCGAGCTCGGAAAAAATCGATCGGCGCCCACAGTGATCGCGCAGCAGCGCGTAGTCCTGCGCTTCGCCAAGGTCGACCGCCAGCGACTTGATGCGCTTCTTGGCCATGCCGAGGTCGATGACATCGCCGAGTGCACGATGCTGCTGCGACAAGCGACGCACGCGGCGCCGCCAACGATGCCAGTCCGCATCGCGTCCGGTCGCGCGCGCTTGCGCATCGGCCGCATCGACGCGTGCGAGACCGTAATCCAGCGCATCGCGCACGCGCGTTTCGGTCAGTGCATCCCAAGGCAGCGCGGGCAACGCGGCGCGCAGCGCGCGCAGCAACATGCGTTTGCGGGTAAGGCCGGGATCGTCGGCAAGCTCGCGCCGTGCACTTTCCACACGCGCTTGCGCTGCAGTCCGGCGCGCGCGACGCAACACCGGCAGCGTTTCGGAAACCTTGCACTTCGCGATCAGCCGATCGAGCGTCTCTACGAGCGCCTGCGCGTCGCGCATCGTGGATAGACGCCGATTCACGCGACGCACTTCGCGATCGACGAGGTTGGCGCCCGGTCCCAACACGGGTTCACCGAGCGCCAGCACCGCGCGCGTGCGCCGCAGCGACTTGCGTGCCTGATGCACACCCTCATGCACGCGGCCGCCGCGCCAACCGAGAAGCTCGATCGCACGATCGAGCTCGCTGGTCGCGTATGTGTGCAGCACTTCGGCGTCGAAAATCCGAGGCGAAAAAGCCTCCGCATCGCCGAACTGCGTCGGGGCGTCGGTCACGATCGTCATGGATACGCGAGCATACCGCGCGGGCGCGCGGAACGCGCGCCGCAACCGCGGGAAAACGCGCCTTTTTCGGCTAGAAGCTAGCGTTTCGCCGCGGCCAAATCCGCTGCCGCACGCCGCAGCGCCTCGACACCGGCCGGGTCATGAGCGCCAGTCGTCACGGACGCGGCTTTGCTGCCCTCGCCCGTCGAGCCGATGACGATGCCGCCCGTCACCTCACTCTTGTAAAGCAGGCGTGCTCCGGTAGCGGGGAAGGGTCCGGTCGTCGTGGTTCCATCGCCAATGGTCACCTGGCCGATTCCACGTCGATCGTCGAATACGCCGAACTCATAGACGCGTTGCGTGGTGCCTTGTGTCACCTGTATCTGCGCTTCGGGAACGCTCGCGTTGAAGAGCCCGAGCGCGGTCGTCGTGGGATTACCTGCTGCATGCCCCGAGACGTAGACGATCCCGTTCGGGTCGGTGTACGGCGTGTCGAAAACGATCCAGTCGCCGCCGACGACGCCGCCGGTTTCATAGCTCAGCGCCCATTCGCCATAGAGAACGTCCGTTCGCGTCGGAAAGCCGTACATGTATTTGACGATTTCCGTCGAGCCGCCCGGATAGGTCAATGTCGCGGTCTGGTTCGTATGGAAGCTGATCGTGATTGGACCGGCGGCGGCGCTCTGCACATCGGGGGCCTGGTAAGGGCAGCCGAAGCACTGGCCGTTCGAATAACTGTCGTAAGTGCTCTGGAACACGCCTGTCGCGTGATCGTACGTTCCGGACGAGAGATACCAGATCGGATCACCGGAAGCTTCGTAGACGTAGGTCGTTACGATCATCGTGTCGCCTTGCACGTCGATGTCGTAGCCGCGGCCTGATTCCTGCGCGTTGTACCAGAGGCCCATGGTCGGACCGCCCACCGTTCCCGCGAACGCGGTCGAGCCAGCGGCCGCGAACGACACCAGCGCAGCGAAAACACGAATCCCGTACGTCATACACGTTCCTCTTCCGGATGAATGCGATGTGCTCCAGCCGCATGCGAGTGCACGCAGGAATCGAGCGGCCTGCACGTGGCTGCGAGCGCAGGAATGTTACTGCAATCAAGACGCGATCGCCGGCTGTTCGTTCGCGCGCATGCGCACGCGAAAAAATTCTGCTTCCACGAGGGCTTCAAGGACGATGCTCGACGACGCTTCGTCGCAGACGATCTTCGTCGATGTCGTTTGACCCGTCGTCGGACCTGCAATGTTCTCAACACTGGGACGGAACCACCGCTCCGTCGGCGACGCATCGAAATCCAATAAGCATCTTCGACCGTATCGCTTCTGTGTGAATGTCGACGCGCGCTCGCTGCACGCGTCTTCTGCTTGCGCATGGAAATCTTTCATCCTGCGAAAGCACGCGCTCTAAACGCGTCTGCGCTCGCGCTCACGCGCGCATTGCTGTATCGGGGCCCGATCGTTTCGTAGGCCTTGTCTCTCCTCCGCTCCTTGTGCGTTTTTGCTCATCCGCACGGCGGATTCTCGCAAGACCTACACGGGCGGCGCCGCCGGCTTCGCGATGAATGCTTCGAGCGGTCCAAGCGATGGCGACACGAAAGGCCGCGCCTCGCAGGCCGCGTTGACCGCGTCGATCAGGTCTTCGCCCGCCGAGGCCTTCAGGACGTACCCAAGTCCGATGCCGAGCGCCTTGCGCGCCAGCGCCCGGTCGTCGTGGACCGTCACGAACACGATGCTGACCGAGGGCTGCTGCAGCAGAAGCTCCTGCGCGGCCCGGATTCCATCCAGCCCGGGCATGCTGATGTCGGTGACGACGACGTCGGGCTTGAACCGCACCGCCGCCTTGACCAGGGCTTCGCCGTGGCCTACGACCGCGAGCACATCGAAAGAGGTGCTGAGAAGCCGACGCAGCTGCTCGGCGACGAGAGGATGGTCTTCCGCAAGCACGATCGTGGGACGCGACATCGCACCAGCATGTGCGTCGTGCGCGGTGACTACTACCGAAATTGAACGCGCTTAACGTAAGTAAAAATACGCCATGGCCCTACGTAGTTCGAGAAAGAAGCGCTCAGAACAAGAGGCCCAGCTCCTCGGAGCGACGAACGAGCTCCAGGGTCGAATGCACGCCGAGTATCTGCATCATCGTGTACTTATGAGCTTCGACGGTGCGCACCGAGAGCCCGAGATCGGCCGCGATCTGCTTGGAGCGCAGCCCACGCCCGACCAGGCGCAGTACCTCGCGCTGTTTCGCAGTGAGGTTGTGTATTTCCTGGAGCTGGCTGCCGAGGTATCGCGCGCCGAGCGAGGGCGTCACATAGACACCGCCCGCCAGAACCTGGCGCACTGCGGCCACGAGATCCTTGCCCGCCGCGTACTTCAGTACGTAGCCATTGGCGCCCGCGCGCATCGCGGCGGCGGCGAGCGCGGGCTCGGCGTGCATCGTGAGAAAAATGAAAGGGACGCGCGAGCCTTCCGCGCGCAGCTCCTTCAATACGTCGAGCCCGCTTCGGCCCGGCATGCTGATGTCGGAGATGACAATATCGGGCTTCAATCTCCGTATGCCTTCGAGCAAGGCGTCGCCATCGCTGGCGACCTGGAGCAGCTCGAAATCGTCGACGAGAATGCGCTCGATGCCTTCGGACACCATGCAGTGATCGTCGGCGATCACCAGGCGCGGCACCCTCGCCTCTCTCAGCGTTGTCGATGTGACTGCAGCGGTACTCGTATGCATACGCCCGTCCCCTTCCCAGGATTCGTGCTCAACTGAAAGCTGCCCCCAAGCAGCTTGGCCCTTTCCTCCAGACTCAGAAGACCAAGGCCTTTCGGCGCGGCGCCGGCGCCAACGTTGCTGAAACCGGTGCCGTCGTCGTTCACTCTCAATTCCGCGATACCACCTGTGACGTCGAAGGCGACTTCAATGTGTTGCGCCTTCGCGTGCCGGATCGCGTTCGCGATCGCTTCCTGCGCACAGCGATAGAAACACAGTGCGATCGGATCGGGCAGTGGTTCTGCCATCGGACTGACATGCAGATCGATCGAAGGGCCGTTGCGATGCCGCGCCGCATTGCACAGCGCCGCGAGTGCCGCTTCCAGACCCGTCTCGTGCAGCATGCTCGGATGCAGATTGTGCGAAATATGCCGGACGTCCTCGGAGAGGGCGATGAGATCGTCCTGCAAATGTTCGAGTTCTACGCGGCTCCCCTCGTTCGCCGTACGGCGGATCGAGCTCAGTGCGATAGACGCCGAAGCCAGGCGTTGATTGACGTCATCGTGCAGATCGCGCGCAATTCGCGAACGTTCCTGTTCCTGTGCTTCGAAGAGACGCCCGGCGAGGTCGTGCACTTCCCGGCTCGAATGGGCCAGTGCGCGACGCATGTAGAAGCGTTGTTCAATAAGCACGGACAGGAGCCACGACGCGACGGCGGTTGCCAAAACCCACGACTTCAGGCTCAACGCGGTCAATGACGCGTCGCTTTCGATGAAGGGGCCGCGACCCGCGCGGCTGAGCTCCACGGCGACGATCGCAATCAGCACGACCGTCACGTACGCGCCCGAAACACGCGCACGCAACGCGGCGAATACCAGCACCGGAATCGGTGCAAGCAACAGCAGAGGCCGAAGATACGTGTGCGAACCGTAGGCACTCCACAACGCGGCGATCAGCGCGACGGCTATCAGCACGCTCACTGCCGGCAACGCGCTCGTGGCGAACAGGCGTCGCAGAGTCGCCCAACGCGCGCGCGGCCTGAACCAAATCGGGGCAAAGGCGAGGTAGCCGAGCGCGTTGGAGACCCCGATGTGAAGCCACAGCGGATGCTCTGTCGAAGGAGCCACATCACCTGCCAGAACGCCGGCAGCGCTCGACACGGCAGGCAGCGCCAGCGCGAACACACCAAGAAACCACGCGATGTTGCGAAACGTCCGCTGCGGCGAGGCATCGCCGCAGACGATGCGCATGAGATATGCGCCGGCCGGCACCAGCACGAGCGTCAATAGCGCTGCCGATCCGTGTGTGACGATCGATTCACCGGAGAATACCGACGCGGACGCGACGCCGAGAATCATGCCGCCGACGCACGACAGCCAGCGGCTTTGCGGCGCACTCATCAACGCCGCGAGAAGCAGGCCGCCCGGCAACCAGATGACCGCGCCGCCTTCCTGGTCGTTCACGAGCATAGAGGTAGCCTGCGCCGCGAAACCACCGGCGAAAAGTACGACCCCAAACCCCAAAGAAGATGGGGCCGCCATGGCTGCAAGCCTCACCATGCCGATACTTCCCCTCGACCAGTAAGGCGCTCTGCGGAGCTCCCCCCGCGGAGCCCGAAAGATAATCCTGAGCGAACTCTACCGGTTTGTCCACAAATGCTTCACGAAAGCTCCTTTCACACTTGTACGTATTTCTACGTAGACCGGCTCGCACCTTGGCGTTTGGCTCGCGGCTGCGGCGCGGAGCTGCAGCAAACTTCATCTCGAGGGCCATAATGCGCGCATTCCAGACGACTGTTCGAATCGGCGCATACGTCGCCGCATAACAGTCCGGTAACGCCAAGAGGCGCATAGTAGAGGCACGTTCCTCTGCCCCGGTCGTACCGAGCAACCTCTCGATCACGAGATTGCCCGTCACTGAGCTTTCGCAGTCAGCTCGTTCCCGGTAGATCTCCAACCTCCTGGCCCGGCATCGATCAGCCGTGCCGATCGACGGGTGACACGCTGTGAAAACGGGTGGTTATTTTGCGCTGCGGCCGACGGCCATGATCGGCGCGCTCGCGTTCGGCTTCGCTGTTCGAAACGCGCCCGATCAAGGCGCGAGGCCATGAACGATCGGGGCATCGTCCGCGTCTTCCAGGGCCATAAGGCGCCCCATCAGATACCGCTGTTCCAGTTCCGCCTGCGCAACGGCATGTCGATCGGTCCCAATGCGCTCAAGAACATCTGGACGACCGCCAGCGGTTCCGGCGATGTCACGGTGTCGCGCGAATTGCGTCGCATGGGCAATTTGCGCTCCGATCACGTTTATTCATTGAGCGGTCCGGCCAATCTCCTGGACCTGCCTCACATCGAAACGAAATTGCGCAGTCTCCTGCAGAACGCAATGGCCAACGCGCACATTGAACTGACACGCCTCTTATGAGCCAAGGCACGCAATGGACACGCGCGCTCGGTAAATACCGCACGCCGAGCGCCGGACGCAGCACGCTCGAGCTCGCAGAAACGGCGATTCCGTTCATCGTCGCCTGGCTGACGATGTATTGGTCCGTGCAGCACCGCTGGTTCTGGCTTTACGCGCTGATGATATTGCCCGCAGCGGGACTTCTGATGCGCATGTTTCTGATCCAGCACGATTGCGGGCATCGCGCATTCTTTGCGGAGAAACGCTGGAACGATTGGCTTGGCCGTTTCCTCAGTGTCTTCACGCTCACGCCGTACGATCACTGGCGGCGCTGCCATGCGATCCATCACGCCACGCACGGCAATTTGGACCGGCGCGGCGTAGGCGACGTAGATACACTGACAGTCGCCGAATACCTCTCACGCTCGCGCTGGACGCGGCTCCGCTATCGGGCTTATCGACACCCGCTGGTGATGTTCGGGATCGGCCCGGTTTTCGTCTTCCTGCTCACGAACCGATTTCCTGGAGGATTCGTGCGCGACGGCTGGCGGCCGTGGGCGAGTACAATGGCCACCAACCTTGCCATCGGGGCAGCCTATGCCTTGGTGATCTGGGCCGTCGGGATCAAGGCTTTTCTGCTCGTCCAAGCGCCGGTTCTGTTCCTCGCTGCCGCTGCAGGCGTATGGCTTTTCTACGTCCAGCATCAGTTCGAGCAAACGTATTGGAATCAGCAGGGCGCATGGAATATGCGCGATGGAGCGCTTCATGGCAGCTCGCACTATGACCTGCCCGCGGTACTGAAGTGGTTTACCGCGAACATCGGCGTGCACCACGTGCATCACCTGGCCAGTCAGATTCCGTATTACCGACTGCCGAGGGTGCTACGCGAACACCCCGAATTGAAGGACCTGAATCGCCTGACCTTGCTCGAGAGCGTGAAATGCGTGCGCCTGGTGCTGTGGGACGAGAAGGCCCGGCGACTGATTGCTTTCAAAGATCTGCGGCACGCCTGACACGGGTTTCGTTTTTCAAGAAAACCCGACCGAGTTCAAGCGTTGCTGCGTCTGTCACTGTTTAATTTTGGAGAGAAACGATGTTGATGCTCAATGTGCGTGGTCTGCCACGTTCGATGACCGAAACCACACTGCAGGAACTCTTCGCAACGCACGGTCGCGTTTTCGAGCTGCGCATGGCGCGCGATCTTTTCAGCGGCGAATGCAAGGGATTCGCCGAACTGAAAATGGAAGGCCACGAAGCACGCACGGCAATTGCGGCGCTGGATGGATCCACACAGGGCGGCGCAATGATTCGGGTGGCGCTGCATGACGAGCGCAAGCAGAAACGCCGTCATCGCTAAGGCGAAATCCGCCTAACTTATAAACTTATGAAGATGAGGCAAGTCGCTGATTCATCAGGATATTGCAAATCCGTTAACGCAAAATTGCCGCACCATTCACCTCGGCAAACTATAATGCAGGGTTTGGCATCCATCGGAAGTGTTTATGGCATATGACATTGGCATGGGATTCTGCGCTGGCCTCGACGGCGGATCCGTACTCGTCAAGCTCGACAGCGTCATGGTCAAGAAGCTGTCGCCTGGCCAGCCGTGGCGCAAGTCGGGCACGAGCCTGCTTCGCCTGGATCGCAAGCTGTGCAGCACGACGCGACCACCGCAGGTCGATCAGGAAGTCTACGTCGACAGCGCCGCGCTTGCGCACAAGAGTGTGGCATCGCTCGATCTCGAAGGAAACGGGATCAACATGAAAGTCGATCTTCGCGTCATCCTGGACGGAATGAATCCGCTGCCCGCGCCGGCGCCGTACAAGAAAGGTACGTCCACCGGCACGCGCCCGCGCAAGCGCTGACGCGCACAGCACTCGGTGCGGCGCGTTCTTCGCGGTCTGCAAACCTAGTCGTCAATTCCCGGATTTCCAAGCGGTGGCGCATCAAGCGCCACCCGCTGACACGTTGCGCCCGAAATTCGGGACGCTCTCCCGCTTTTGAACGCTTGCGCGCCGTCGCGATCGCTGTTCATGCAAGTGCCCGCGCGGC
>Ga0157372_10004376_pt1 | contig 15071 bp, 7 predicted proteins | sample C55metaG_FD_115307 | JGI IMG/M metagenome (GOLD analysis project Ga0157372, IMG submission 115307) | Corn rhizosphere microbial communities from Kellogg Biological Station, Michigan, USA - C5-5 metaG | ecosystem: Host-associated > Plants > Roots > Rhizosphere > Soil | place: USA: Michigan... | reverse complement strand
CCGCGGCCTTGACCGATTCCTCAACCACTACAACACTCGACGCGGCCACTCCGCCCTCGGCGGCCGACCACCCATCAGCCGACTCGCTGCCTGATCAACAACCTGTCAGGTCACGACAGCTAGCCGTTATGCCGTCGTGGGCGTCTCTGTTGTTGGCTTTGGGTTCGTAGTTACCTTTCGATCGAAGTCCGGCAAGTCGACTTGGGACTCGCATATGATCTTCGACAAGCAGACCTGGCACTACACGTACCGGGATAATCCTCATTACCCGGGAGCCGCGTCTTGGGCGTTCGGGGATGCTGTTCAGAACAGAATCCGAGCGGCCATCGCGTCACAGTGAGCCGTAGCAAATCAGCTGCGGCTTGGGTCAGAGCGAGCGACCCCATGCGGGCCTTGGTTGGACGGCGTGGGATGCCAGGCGTACTTACTGGCGATCACGCTGTCGGCAATGATGCACTGGACGGCGTGTCTCGAAATCGCTGTAAACGGTGGGCCTCTTGGGACAGCTATCCAAGCCTCGGCCGCCGGTAATCGACCCTGAGCGCAGCTAGCTGGAACCGGGTACCCGGCGTCGTTCGGTGCGCGCGGATTGCAGCCCTCGTCGGCGGTTCGTGCGCTTCCACAGCGTATGAATACGCCCGTGATCCAGGATCATTGCGAGGGCAGCAATCGCCAAGGCGATCCCATAGCCGACGACTGATGCACGGTGCGGTCCCCATCCCGACTCGACAGATTCGTACTCCAGCGTCGGGGCAAACCCGAGCCATAACCACCTCAGCTGACCGCTCGCACCGATCAGCGCGATGAGCATCAGCGCGTACCAGCTGTAGTTCGGGGTGGTGACCAGCAGGTAGGCACCGACCGCCACCACCGCCGTGCGTTCCGGCATCGCATCGTCGCCTCGCCACCACAGCCATGCCAGCGCGGCTAAGAGAACCGCCGGGGCGAGATAACTGGACGCGTGATGTCCGACGAACCAACTGACGAGGATGTAGCGGTCACCGTTGTCGTAGTTCTCCTCCCGGAGGTACCCGGGCAAGTATCCGAGCACCTTCGGCCCGACTGCGAGCACGTGCGGCAAGTAGCCGAGAGCGAGAACCCCAGTGGCCGCCGCGACCAGGCGCAGCGGGCGCCGACCTGCGGTGACCAGCATCAGTCCGGGGTAGAGGTTTGTCGCGATCGCCGCCCCAATCGCGGTGCCCGCCGCTACCGGCCTGCCCGATCGGAGGGCGAGGAGCGCGAGGACGCTGAGCAGCGCGACCAGCCATTCGATGTGCGCATTGTTCGTGGCCTCGACGGCGACGATAGGGCTCAGCGCCCATGCGGCAACCGGCCAGAGCGGTGAGCCGCGCTGATTCGCGAGCCTGATCAGCAGCATCGTGGTCACGAGGACGCCGAGTGCAGCGGCCAGTTGGAACGGAAGGTGCCCGCGGTGGTCACCATCAGAGGCCACCCAGATCGCGTCGAAGGCGAGCTGCGCCGCAGGCGGATAAATGGTGTGCACGAACGGGCGGTTGATGACCGTACACCCGCCAGGCACCGGGTTGTGCAGACACGGTTGCTGTGCCGGGAACAGGAAGCTCCCGCGCAACCTCAGCAGCGCGGGATTGCTGGGTGCGTACCGGTAAGGGTCGATACCGGCGAGCTGCACCTTCGCATCCCAGACATAGCGGAAGTCGTCGTCGCTGCTCACCGGAGGTCCGAGGACCGCGCCGAGCTGCAAGCAGGCGCACCCGATGAGCAGCAGCCTGCTCAGCGCGCGACCGGTGAGCGCGCCGGTACGCCAGGCCCACCCAAGAACCGCGAGGACCATCAGCGACCATCCGAATGCGAGAACCTGCACGCGACCTGTCGGCCGAATCGGGTGGATCCGGTTGCACAGCGCCACGACGAGCGCGAGCTGGACGGCAATCAGGCCGCAGACGAGTGCGAGCCGGGAGCGAGCTGCGGCGGAACCCAGCAAGCCGGTCACCTCATCACCCTGGCAGGACCAGGCACGTTAGGGGAAACCGGAACCTTGACGTTCCCCATCCTGTAAGGGTCGGATCGCCGATGCTCCGGTGACACTGCTGGCATGCCGGTCCTCCGCCTTCCTGATCGACCGCCGCAGCTTTGGCCACGGTTCGACTCGCCGCTGCGCGGGCTTGCGGTCACCGCCAGGGTGGGACGGATCCTCGGGATCGCATTCGGCATCTGCTTCGTCACCGGCTTGCTCAGCCACTACCAGTACGCACCATGGTCCTGGCTGCCGATACCGGGCACACCGGTCTGGGGATACCGGCTGACTCAGGGTGTCCATGTCATCACAGGTATCGCCTGCATCCCGCTCATCGTTGTCAAGTTGTGGTCGGTGTACCCGAAGCTGTTCCAATGGCCGCCGGTTCGCTCGGTGCCACACAGCCTGGAGCGGCTTACGGTGGCAGTCCTGGTCTCCTCCTCGGTGCTTCAGCTCATCACCGGACTGTTCAACGTGCTGCAGTTCTATCCCTGGCCGTGGGATTTCGTGCGGGTTCACTACTTGCTCAGCTGGGTGATCGTCGGATCGATCCTGTTGCACATCGCGATCCAGCTACCCAAGATCAGAACCGGGCTGCAGAGCCCACCCGGCGAGATCACGCAGCCAGCAAACCGCTCCGGAATGACCCGCCGAGGGGTACTCATCGCCGCGGGAACCGGCGTCGGCATCGTAGCCGCGACCACGATCGGGCAGGTAATCCCAGCCCTCTCGCCGATCGCCTGGCTCGCACCGCGCCGGCCGGATCGCGCCCCCGACGAGGCGTTACCGGTGAACAAGACTGCCCGCGATGCGGGCGTAATCGCCAAGGCTCAGTCGCTGGACTATCGTCTGACGGTCGACGGCCCGCGAAGGCTCGAGCTCACGCTGGCCCAGCTGGAGGACGAGCCGACGGTCCAGGCAACGATGCCGATCGCGTGCGTCGAGGGGTGGAGCCGGACCGCCCACTGGCGCGGTCCACGGCTGCTCGACCTCGTGCGTCGCGCCGGCGGAACGGCATCGTCGGTGGTCACGGTGGTGTCGTTGCAGCACGGTGGTTACAACTCCTCGATCGTGCAGGGCGACCAGCTTCGCCAGGCTGTGCTGGCTACCCATCTGAACGGACAGCGGCTCAGCATCGATCACGGTTACCCGCTGCGCCTCATCGCGCCGAACCGGGCCGGGGTGTTGCAGACCAAGTGGCTCACCCGGATCGAGATCCGATGAATGCCGAGAAGGCAACCCGCGCCACCCTCGGGCTCGCCGGTGTGGCGCTTATCGGGTACGGGGCGGTCCGCATCCTGCAGCAGAGCCGCCTGACGCATCCGGTGTCGCTCATCGAGTGGTCGGCCGGCGCGCTGCTCGTGCACGATGCGCTCCTCGCACCGATCGTGATCGGAGTCGGAACGCTGGTGTCGCGGCTGGCCCCGGCACGCGTACGCCCCTTCTTACAAGGCGGCCTGGTCGTCGCCGGCCTGGTCACCAGCTACGCGCTGATCCTCATCTGGAGGCAAGGCAAGTCAGCCTCGCCCGGGCTGGCGCTGCTGCAGCAGAATTACAGAGCACATCTTGCGATCCTGCTCGCGCTGATCGCGATCGGAACCCTTGCTGCCTATCTGGTCTCACGGTCGCGGACCAGGCGGAGGAATTCGCGACCGTTGCATGACCACTGATCGGTGCACGCAAGGCCACACGACCGCGCGCGTTCGGCGAGCACGTCACCGGACACGATCGACCAGCCGAACTCCGGCCCGACCGGCGTGCCGTTCTTGGTGAACCGAACCCGGAGCAGGTCCGCCGTGCCGGCCACCAGACTGTTCACCTCCACGAGCAGCGCGCCGGACGGCCCGAGAAGCGCCGCAAGGCGGACCAGCAACGCGGCCACGTCACCACCGATGCCGACATTGCCGTCCAGCACCAGCACCGTCGGCCAGCGTCCCTCACCCGGTACCCGATCGAACACGTCGCGGCTCAGTGCCGGCGCTCCGCGACGAAGGGTAAGCGCAACGGCCACCTCGGCGATATCCACGCCGAGCGCCGGAATTCCCTGCTCGGCAAGGGCTGTAACGATCCTGCCGGGGCCGCACCCCACGTCAAGCACCGGCCCGACACAGCGGTCCAGCACGGTCTGATCCACCGCGTCGGCCCCGGCGAGATAGCGGCCGATGTCGAGCGCGACCAGGCACCCGTCATCGGTTACGAGACTGACCGCGCTCCTTTCGAGCAAAGCCCGCTCGTACGGTTCGAGCGCATCGGGCCTCATCGGCAGATCTCGCGCCACGCACTGGCGAAACGTCCCTGACCCTGGATGCGCGCTACCTGCTCTGCAGCCGCCGCGGTGTCGACATCGACGAGGGTGTCCATCAGTTGCACGCTCATCCCGGCATCGAGCAGCCGCGCGTACTGGATCGCCCCGGTCTCCGCGGTGGACATCGGGACACCCGAGATCACCGATCGTGCGCGGCGAGGCTCCCGAAGCCCGATCGCCCAATACCCGCCGTCCGCAGCGAGCCCCAGGCAGGCGTCATACCTGCGGTGGTCAAAGCGGAGCTGGTTCGGTTGCAATTGCGGAGTGTCCATGCCCACAAGGACGCAAGGCCCGTCGGCCACCGCCTCGAACCCCGCGCTCAGCCGCTGGTCGAGCTCACCGGCACTCTGCGCCACCACCCGCCACCCATCAGGCAGCCACGGGCCGGCGCGTCCTTCGAGCAGCAACACTCGCTCCATGCAGGAAACATCTGCCATGCGGGTCAAGGTGTCCTGTAACGCGGCCTCGGCAAGCCCTGCAGCCTCGGCGGCCGAAACCGATCCGATGAGGCGCGTTTTCACCCTTCCCGAAATGGGTTCCTTGGCGATGACCAGGACTGTCTGCAAGGCGCTCATCGGGCGAGCACGGCCGACATGTCACGGATCGCCTGCACGGTTCCGCGAACGGTTCCGGTCACCTTCGACCGTCCGGCGCGCGGCTGGTACGGCAGATCCCGCTCACCGATCCGCCAGCCGGCCCGCGCAGCCAGCAGGACCGTCTCGACAGGAAAGCCACTGCGCCGATCCTGATGATCCAGCGCCAGCAATTCGGTACGCCGGCCCACTCGCAGCGGGCCGACGTCATGGACGTCGATGCCGGTGAGCCGCCGAACACATCCACTGAGCGCCATGTTGGCCAGCCGCGCGTGCATTGGCCAGGCCCACATCGTGGTCGGCCGGCGTCGCCCGATCACTAGATCCAGGGTCCCGGCGAGCACCGGGGCTGCGAAGTCGAGCACCAGCCCCGGATCGATCGAACCATCACAATCGCAGAACGCGACGAGGTCCGCAGTCGCGGCTTCGAGTCCGGCATGGCAGGCCGCACCATAACCTCGCACGCGACAGTGCACCACCATCGCGCCGAGAGCAGCGGCGAGGCCGGCGCTGCCGTCGGTGCTCCCGTTGTCCACGACGATCGCCCGTGCGCCCGCTGGAATCCGGGCCAGCACGCCGGGAAGTGCGGCGGCCTCGTCCAGGCACGGAAGGATCACGTCGATCACGGTGCCCACGCTATCGGCGCAGCTATGCTCGAATCCCTTACCGAACAGAGAACAACGGCTTCGCTCGCGGTGCCTCCACCGTACCCGACTAGGCTTGCGCGTTCACCGTGCGACTGCCGCTGGCATCCTGATCACCAGGCCGAACCGACGAGGTCGGCGATCCCGGCGTCGAAGTTCTCGACGGGACGCCAGCCGAGCTCGGTCCGGATCCGTGCCGAGTCGGCATTGATGTGCCGGACATCGCCGAGCCGGTACTCGCCGGTCACGACGGGCTCAGGTCCACCGAGCGCCTCAGCCAGCGATCGGGCCATCTCACCGATGGTGCGGGGCGTACCCGAGCCGACGTTGAACGCGCGTACTCCGAGACCGTGCCGCTCGGCCGCCAGGACCGTCGCGGACGCGATATCCCTGACGTGAACGAAGTCTCGGCGCTGACCACCGTCCTCGAAGACCCGAGGCGCCCGGCCGGCGCGCAGCGCCGACGCGAAGACCGCGGCAACCCCTGCGTACGGGGTGTTCCGCGGCATGCCCGGTCCGTAGACATTGTGGTAGCGCAACGCCGCGACCGATCCTCCGGTCATCCGAGACCAGTTCGCGGCATACAACTCCTGGGCGAACTTCGACGTAGCGTAGGGGCTGCGCGGATCGATCGGGGCGTCCTCCGTCACCAATACCGGCTCCAGGGGACGAGCACAGAGGGGGCACGGCGGCTCGAACATCCCTTGTCGCAACATCGCCTCCTGTCGCGGTGCTGGACTGACGGCGCCATGCTCGGGGCAGTCTCCGAGACCCTCGCCGTACACAACCATCGAACTCGCCACGGTCAACCGTCCGACGCCCCGGCGCGCCAACGCCGCGAGCAACTCGGCCGTGCCTGCGTCATTGGAGGAGGCATAGTCGGGAAGGTCGTCGACATCGACGCCGAGTCCGACCTTGGCGGCCAGGTGGATCACCGCATCGACGCCCTCGGAGGCTCGATCGGCGGCGGCCCGATCACGCACGTCGCCGACGATCAGCTCGACATCGTCAGGCGGTGTCCACGCGGCGGCGGGGTGGACGTCCGCACGCAAGGAATCCAGCACCCGGACCTCGTGGCCGCGAGCGAGGGCTTCGGACAGCACATGCCGACCAATAAACCCAGCACCGCCGGTAAGCAGGATGTGCATATCAACTGAGGTCAAACGGCGTTGGCATAACGCCATTCAGCGTCGGCGGCACCCGGACCGGCATGGGTCACTGTATCAACCCCAGCGCACCGGGAGGATGCCGGTCGGTCGGCGGGTGCTGAGCGGTACTTACGCTGATGATCGGTCATCGAGAGGATTCGCATCTCCCAGCTGGGCTGTGCACTAGGCCAACCTTACGTTGCTCACTCTCTCCTAGTAGCCATCGTGGCTGACGCCCTGATCCGTTGCTGACAAGCTCTCTGAGGGCTGTCGACCGCCAAGTGGGGCCGGGTGGCGAGTTGGTGGTGACCGCCGCCGGTACCTCTCCGAGGCTTCCGACGCTAGTTCCAATTCCTATTTCACCCTGGCATCTGTACTGGGAGAGAGGAGTCCTTCGGTTAACCAAACGTCGCCAATTGTGACCGCGCCAAGACATGCGGCGAGCAGGACTCCGGCTGAAATGGCGCCACACCCGAGCGCCAGTGCCCATGCCGCAGCGTCAACCCCTGCCCGCGCCCAAGCGCGTCCGCAGTCGGGGCCGTCATCCTTGCAGCCCTGATAGATATCCCAACTGTCCTTCCCGATGGTGTAAGCGAGGTTGACCTTTCCAAGAACCTTCGCGACCGTCTTTACAGCTACGATTTTTGAGGCGTTCTTCTCGAGTGTGCTGATCGTCTGCGTCGAGTAGGCCTTGACCTCGCCGAAAGTATCCGCCCCCCAGCTAACGACCGCATGCCCAGCATCTAGGGCGTTGTGGCACCAGCTGCAGCTCAACATTCCGGTTGGGTCGGTAAGCAAGAGCGGGTTGTCCTGTACGTAGGCGTAGAGCGAGTACTGCTGGACGTCTTCGCGCAAACCTGTCGGATCTTCGGTTGTCCATCGGCCGGTGGTGGGGTCGACGACACGCTGTCCCAGCCGCACGGTTCCGTCGGTCTGTTCTAGTCCACCGGTGAAGCCGGGTTCGCCGGCTGCCGGAGTGGAGCCGGTCTCGGCCCCCCACGGCGAGTAGTTGGTGACAGCGGCTAAGCCGGAGCTGGGGATGACCGCCCGCCCGGTGCCGAGGGCGTCAAGAGCGATCGTCGAGGTCGCAGATCCGGTAATGGTCGCGTAGACCTGGGCACCCAGCAGCGTCCGCGTTGAGTTCTGGGCGAGCTGCACGCCGGATAGTGGATCGGTGAGGTAGGTCGTCGTGCTACCACCGGTCAGTTGTTTGAGCACGGTGCCGGTGTCGTCCACGGTATAGGTCGTGGTGCCGCCCGGGGTTTGTGTTGACTTGAGGTATCCCGCACCGGTGTAGGTGTCCTGGGTGGTGCCAGTCGGAGTGGTGGTCGTGGTGAGCTGTCCGCGCTGGTTGTAGGCGTAGCTCGTGGTGCCGGTGGAAACGAGCTGGTCGGCGACGTCGTAGGTGTAGCTGGTCGTGGCACCACCGCTCGTCTGGGTAAGTCGGTTGCCGACGGCGTCGTAGGTCCAGCTGGTCGTGGCAGCGCCGACGCTGTCCGAGGTGAGCCGGTTGGCCGCGTCGTAACCGTAGCTGTGCGTGCCGGTGGGGTCGGTGACCGCGATGACGTTGCCGGCCGTGTCGTAGGTGAGCGCTTCGCTGAATTGGGTCGCCGACGCTTTGCTGTAGCCGAGTGCGGTGGTGCGGTGATCGGCGTCGCTGGTGGCGGTGAGGCTGACGCCGTTGGGCAAGCTCGCCCCGGTGACGGAGCCGGCGGCGTCGTAGGCCCAAGTGGCGTTGCCGGCTGGGTCGGTGGCGCCGGTGATGCGCCCGGCAGCGTCGTAGCTGAAGGTTGTCGTGACCGAACCGGGTTGGGTCCGGCTAGTGAGCCGGCCGGCGGCGTCGTAGCCATAGCTGATGGTTTGGTTGAGAGCGTCAGTCGCTTGAGTGAGCTGCCCGTCGGCGTTGTAGGAGGCGCTGTAGCTGCCGGCGCTGTCGGTGCGTCCGGTCATCTGTCCGACGGCGTCGTAGCTATAGCTCGCCGTGGTGGCGTCGGGGTAAGTGATGCCGATGCGCCGGTTCGCCGCGTCGTAGGTGTAGCTGGTGAGGCCGCCGGCGGCGTCGGTCACTGCGGTGAGGCGGTTGGCGGCGTCGTAGGCGTCGGTGGTGTTGCGCAAGAGTGGATCCGTGGCGCTCTTAGGATTGCCGGCCAGGTCGTAGGTGACGGTCCAGGTGTGGCCGTTGGCATCCTTCGTGGTGGTCTGCCGGCCGTCGTTGTCGTAGCCGAAGGTGGTGGTCTTGCCGAGGGCGTTGCTGATGGTTAGCAAGCGCCCGTCAGCGTCGTAACCGCGGCTGGTCGTATGGCCGAGCGGGTCGGTTTCGGAGGTGATTTCGCCGTCAGCGTCATAGCCGACAGTGCTGGTGGCGTTGACCTGGTCGGTGGTGCTGATTCGCCGGTTATCGGCGTCATAGCTGTACAGGATGGTGCCACCGGTCGGGTCGGTGACGGTGGTGAGGTTGTCGTTCTGGTCGTAGTTGTAGGTGGTGACGTCGCCGGCGGGATCGGTCATCGTCTGCACTTTGCCGGTCGGGGTGTAGCTCCAGTGGGTGGTGTGGCCGAGGGGGTCGGTGACGGCGGTCTTGCGGCCGGCAGAGTCGATCGTCGTGGTGGTGGCGTGGCCGATCGGGTCGGTGACCGTGGTTTGGTCCCCGCGGGCGTTGTAGCCATAGGCGGTGGTGTGGTTGAGCGCATCGGTCCGCGAGGTGACCCGACCGTCCTGGTCGTAGGTGAAGGACGTGGCATGGTTGAGCGCGTCGGTGGTGCTGGCCTGGTTGCCTGCGGTGTCGTAGGTGTAAATGGTGGTGTGACTCAGCGCGTCGGTCTCTGAGGTGAGCAATCCGCGACTGTCGACGGCATAGCTGGTGCTGTTGCTCAACGGGTCGGTCATGCCGGTCGCATTGCCGTGCGCGTCGTAGCTCCAACTGGTCGTGGCGCCGGTCGGGTCGACTGCGGTGAGGCGGTCGTTGAGAGAGTCGTAGGTGTAGGTGATCGTCTTGTGCAGCGGGTCGGTAACGGTGAGCTCGTTCCCGCGGGTGTCGTAGGTATGGGTGGTGACTCGACCCATCGGATCGGTCGTCTTAGAGAGTAAGCCGGCCGCGGTGTAGGTGTTGGTGGTCGTGGCGCTGGTCGGATCGGTGGAGGTGAGGATCTGGCCGTTGGCGTCGTAGGTGTAGTTGGTCTGGCCACCGCGCGGGTTGGTGACCGTCGTCTGGCCGGACGAGTACGCGAACGTGGTCACATGGCCGGACGCGTCGGTCTGTGAGGTCACACGCTGGTTGATGTCCCAGGTGTTGGTGACGAGGGTGTTGCCGTCGGCGTCGGTTGCGGTGAGCAGGTCGTGGTTGCCGTTGTAGGTATAGCTGATGACGGCGCCTGTGGGATCGGTGACGCTGGTCAGATCGCCGGCCGTGCTGTAGCCGAACGTCCAACTCTTTCCGGCTGGGTCGGTGACCTTGGACAGGGTGGTGCCGGCATAGCTGAAAGTCATCGTGCGGCCCGCGCCGTCCTGGACGGAAACGGTTCGGCCCTGGGCGTCATGGGTGACGGTGAGGGTGTTGCCGTTCAGGTCGGTGACCGACTGCAGTAGGCCGGTGTTGGAGAACGTATAGGTGGCGCTGTTCTTGGTGGTTGCGGTGTAGGTGCTGCCCGTTGCCGCGAGGGTGGTGAAGTTGCCTGCCGCGGCCGTGAAGGTGCCGTTGGCGTTCTTGGTGTAGGTGTCGATGCGTCCGTCGCCCCAACGCACGTCGTAGGTGGATGTCGGAGAGTTTGCCGGCAGCACCACGGTGGTTTCCCAAGAGCTCGTCCACTTCGGGCCGAGCGTGCCGGTCAGCTCGGATTGGCTGTTGTACTCGCGTGCGAACACCAGGTCGGGCCCGGGCTCCGGGACCGTGATGTCGGTGAGCGCGAGGCTGAGGTTGCCGGTGGCGACGTCGACGGGGTCGCCACCGTACCAGTGGCCGTAACCGTAGCTGCCCCAGGCCGAGCCAGCCCAACCGCCGTACCCGTGCGCGCCGCCCCAATACCGCGCGCGGTAGTTGGTCTCGCCGACCCACGGCTGGACGAGCGTGCACTGGTCGATGTGGTCACCAGACCCGAAGGGCCACGGGCCGGTGGCGGTGCCCCAGTCGACGCTGCGGGCATCAACGATGTAACCGGTCCCGGCGTACGGATCGCAGTTACCGGAGGTGGCTAGGTTGTTGCCGGTCAGCTTGCCGCGGAACGTGATGGAACCGCTTTGGTTGTGCAGGGCGGTGGATGCATAGCGGACCTGCGTGTTGGTCGCGAAGATGCTGCCGTCGTTGACAGCGGCCAGACCCGACCAGTCGGTCGCGGCGGGCGTGGTCACGGCGCCGTCCTTGTTGTAGTCGCCGCCCGCGGTGTCGTCCTTGACGGAGGTAAAGATCACGGGTGAGGCCGCCGTGCCGGTTGATATGAGGCTCCCGCCGTCAACGGTTATGCCGGTACCGTAAGACTTAACCACCACTCCGGCAGCGACGGTGAGCGTCACGCCGGATCCGACGGTCAATGATCCGTCGTAATAGTTGCCGTACACGCCGCAGCACCAGCCGTAGCCTTGGCCGAGCACCAGCGCGAGCGATCCGGCCGGCAGGGTGAGGTTGGTGATCAACCTCCCCCCGAGCACCATACCCTGACGGGTCGAGGTGGTGCCGGTGTTTCCGGTGAGATTCGCCGAGCTGAGCTCGTCGGCGTAGACCGCGATCGGTTCGAATCCGGTTGCCGAGGCGGCATTGTTGGTCACCACCGGACTCACCGTCGACTGTGTGTTCACCACAACCTGAACCGCATAGTTGGAGGCGCCGGTCAGGGTGTTGCCGCTGACCGTGGTGGCCGATTGCGTTCCGTTCTGCACGACCAGGATGTCGTTGCCGGGGAGTTCGTTGGATGCGTTGCTGATCGTGTTGCCGGTGACCGTCACCGGGCCGACGGCCTGGATGCTGATTGAGGATCCATGCAGGAAGCTGCTGTTGGTGACCGACGTGGTTCGGCTGGTGTAGTTGCCCGGGTCGGAGTCGTCACCGTTGTTGGTGATGCTGACGGAGGCGTAGCGCAGGCTGACATGGTCGAGGGATACCGAGGGCGGCACGGCGCCGTTGTCCGTCGCGCTGATGCCGTACCAGTCGTAGGCGGCCGGAGTGGTGACGGTGCCGTCCTTGTTGTAGTCACCGCCGGCGGTGTCGTCCTTGACGGAGGTGAAGACGACCGGGGACGCCGCTGTTCCAGTCGCAATCAGGCTTCCGCCGGAAAGATTCAGACTGGCTCCGTAGGACTTGATCACGACTCCGGCGTTGACGGTCAATGTCACGCCGGGTCCGACGGTGAGCGCACCGTAGTAGTAACCGTCAAGTCCCGGCCAGCTGAAGTTCGGGCTTAGCACCAGGGCTAATGCACCGGTGGGCAGCGTCAGGTTCGAAACAAGTATTCCGCTCAGCAGCATGGCTTGGCGGGTTGAGGTGGTCCCTGTGTTCCCGGTCAGGTTCGCCGGGATGAGCTGGTTGGAGTAAACCGCGATGGGCTCTAAGGACGTCCCTGAAACGGCGTTGTTCTGCACGACCGGGCTCACGGTGGATTGCGTGTTCACCACGACCTGGACCCCGTAGCTCGAGGCACCGGTCAGCGTGTTACCGCTGACGGTGGAGGCGGAGAGGTAGCCGTTCTGCACGACGCTCACATCGTCGCCGGGCAACTCGTTGGAGGCGTTGGTGACGGTGTTCCCAGTGGCGGTCACCGGGCCCGATGCGTTGATCGTGATGGCGGAGCCATGTAGGAACGTGCTGTTGGTGATGGATGTGGTTCGCGCGACGTAGTTGGAGCTGTCGCGGTCATCTCCGCCGTTGGAGATGCTGAGACCGGCGTACCGCACGCTGACATGGTCGAGCGAGACCGAGGCGGGGTGGCTTGGGCTGTCATTGGCCGTGATACCGGACCAGTCGTAGGCGGCGGGCGTGGTGACGTTGCCGTCCTTGTTGTAGTCCCCGCCTGCCGTGTCGTCCTTGATCGAAGTGAAGACCACCGGAGAGGCTGCCGTGCCGGTGGCGGTGAGCGTGCCACCGTACACGGCGAGGTTTGCTCCGTAGGACTTGATGACCACACCGGCGTTTACCGTCAGGGTGACCCCGGAGCCGACCGTGAGAGTGCCGTAGTAGTAGGGGGCATACCAATACGTCGGTGAGAGCACCAACGGCAGGGAGCCGGTGGGCAGCGTGAGGTTCGCGACCAGGGTGCCGCCGAGGACCATGCCCTGCCGGGTCGAACTGGTACCCGTGTTGCCGGTCAGGTTCGCGGGGATGAGCTGGTTGGAATAGACGGCGATCGGCTCACCCGTGGTTGCCGATGCGGCATTGTTCTGCACGACGGGGCTGACTGTCGACTCGGATCGCACGCTCACGAGAACGCCGTAGCCGGTGGATCCGGAGACAGTGTTGTTGCTGACCGTCGTCGAGGAAAGATAGCCGTCCTGCTCGACCGAGATGTCGTTGTTCGGCTGCTCGTTGGCGCCGTTCGTCACGGTGTTGCCCGTGACGGTGACCGGACCGACGGCATCGACCCAGAGATAGGAGCCGTGCAGGAACGTGCTGTTGGTGATCGACGTGGTGCGCGCCACGTAGTTCGGGCTGTCCCGGTCATCGCCGCCGTTGGACACCCTGACGTAGGCGTACCGGACGCTCACATGGTCGAGTGACACCGACGCTGGATTCGTGGCGGTGTCGTTGGAGGTTATGCCGCTCCAGTCGCCGGCAGCCGGTGCCGAGCTGTTGCCGTCCTGGTTGTAGTCGCCGCCCGCGGTGTCGTCCTTCACCGAGGTGAAGACGACGGGGTTGGTGGCCGTACCGGCGGCGACTAGCTTGCCGCCGTCGACGGTGAGGCTCTCGCCGTAGGACTTGACCACCACGCCGGCGTTGACGGTGAGCGTGACGCCGGAACCTACGGCCAGGGTGGCGCCGTAGTTGCCGAGGACGAGGGGCAGCGAGCCGGTTGGCAGGGTCAGGTCGGCGACAAGGGTGCCGGCCAGGACGATCCCCTGCCGGGTCGAGGCGCCGCCGGTGTTTCCGGTGAGGTTAGCCGGGATGAGCTGGTTGGAGTACACGGAGAGTGGTTCGAGCCCGGTCGATGACACGACGTTGTTCTTCACCACCGGGCTGACCGTGGAGCCCGACTGGACGGTGACTTGCACGCCGTAGTTCGTCGCCCCGGTGACTGTGTTGCCGGAGACGTTCGTGGGCATCAGATAGCCGTATTGCTGCACCGAGATGTCTTGGTTGACGGCGTAGCTGCTCTGGTCGGCCGCGGTGTTGGTGACGGTGTTGCCGGTGACCGTAATCGGGCCGGCGGCATTGACGTTGATGGAACCACCGTGCGAGACGCTGCTGTTGGTGATGGAGGTTGTCCGGTCGAGGTAGACGGCACTGTTGCGGTCATCGTCGCCGCTGTACTGGGAGTCTCCGACGCCGGCGTACAGGACCTGGACGTGATCGAGGTCGAGGGACGGTGGCAGATTCGGGACCGGTTCGTTGGCTTGGATGCCGGACCATCCACCGGGGGCCGGAGCGGTAGCGGTTCCGTCGCCGTTGTAGTCACCGCCGATGCTGTCGTCACGCACGTCGGTGAAGGTGATCGGGGAGGCAGCGGTGCCATGGGCGATGAGCGTGCCCTGGACGACCAACTGGCTGCTGGAGTAACCCTTGACGATGGCGCCGCTGGCGATTGTCAGCGTGATTCCATAGGGCACAGTGACAGTGCAGGTCAAGGCGTGGGTGGTGCCGGCCGCCCAAGTCTCGTCGGTGGCCAGGGCGCCACAGTGGCTGACGCCGCCGACATGCTGTGGGGTCGCGGAGACGGCGGCGGCCTTTGCGCTGCGGTTGGCGCTGGTGTCGTAGGCGGAGACGGTGAACCAGTAGGGAATGCCATCCGTGAGTCCGTTCACCACGAACGAAGTCGTCGCGGGATCCGAGGATCCGGCATAGGTCCAGGGCCCCGTCTGAGCGGTGGCGTAATACACCTCGTACCCAGCGAGATCCGCGTCGGTGTCGGCGTGCCACGTGACATTGACGGCGCCGTCGCGTGGTTCGGCGGCCAGGCCGCCTGGGACGCCCGGTGGAGTGATATCGGGAGTGGCGGTGGTTACGGTCTTGGTCGCTGCGCTGGCGTAGTTGGGTACCGCGTCGTGGGCGAAGAAGGCGTAGCTGTAGGTGGTTGCCGGGCTCAGGCCGGTGTCGGTGAAGCTGGTGGCGCCGGCAGCGGTGGAGGCCACCGCGGTGCCGGCGGTGGGTGACGCGGGTGCTGTTGAGCCAGCCGCCCGCCGGATCACTACGCCGGCGAAGTCAGCGTCAGCCGGGTTGACCCAGGACAACGCCACGCTCGAGGTCGT
>Ga0157372_10004375_pt1 | contig 15071 bp, 10 predicted proteins | sample C55metaG_FD_115307 | JGI IMG/M metagenome (GOLD analysis project Ga0157372, IMG submission 115307) | Corn rhizosphere microbial communities from Kellogg Biological Station, Michigan, USA - C5-5 metaG | ecosystem: Host-associated > Plants > Roots > Rhizosphere > Soil | place: USA: Michigan... | reverse complement strand
AGCTTTCGACGGCGGCCGGACGCACGTTGAACCTGCCGCTGATCGACGGCACCGGCTGCAGGTCCCCGCTGACGCCACCTCTCGCATTCGGAAAGCGGCTGAGCGGCGAAGGAGCCGGCGACGACCCGGCCCAATTGAGCTTTTCACCGGACGAGGCGGGCGTGTTCCTGCCCGTCGACAACGTGGGTCTCAATGGCGCGCGTACCCATGACGCTCTGTACGCGACCGCCCAGAACATCACCGACCAGGGCAACGCGAAGATCTACTCCCGCGTGCTGCAGCCCGGGCAGACGCAGGTTTCGACGATGATGGCGGCGAATCCGAAGCTCGTGTCCGTCGAGCTCGGAGCGAACGAAGTTCTCCAGGCGCGTTCCGGCATCGCCATCGAGGGCGGGAACCTCGCGTCGTTCGACGCCTGGGCTGGTCTACGATCAGGTGCTGGACAACGTGCAGAAAGTGACGAAGATGGCCGTCGTCGTCGGCCTCATCGACGACCTCGGTCACGCCGCGGCGTTCCGCACGGGCGACGAATTGTGGAACGACCGCGCTGCGTCCCTGCAGAACTTCTACGTCGACGTGCAGCCGGACTGTCAGAATAGTCCAAACCTTGTTTTCGTCCCCTTCGCCGTGCCGATCGCCGCCGCGACTGGTGCCGCCTATTTCCAAAACAGTCTGCCGCCGTTTCCGTTCAGCTGCGCCCCGAAGGCACCCTCCGACGTCGACTTCATACTGAGCCCGAGCGAGCAGACGACGGTGAACAACCTGATGCATCGCATGACCACTCACATCCAGGCGGAAGCAACGCGGCGCGGCTTTGCGTACTTCTCGCTCGACGGCCTGCACCCCAGCGCGGCCGGCCAGACGATTCTAGCCCGCGCGGCCGCGCAAGCGTTGAACGACACACACGGGCTGGGAATCCCCCTCCCATAACGGTCAGTTGAAACAAGTATCCCGATAGCCGAGGGCGATGGGTCGAGGGCTCAGAGCAACGACCGCAAGGCGTGCCTCGGGACCCAAAGCCCATCGCTCTCCGCCTTCACCGTCCGGCCCGCCACTCTTCCGTCGGCGCGGGACACGCTCTGGACGGGCGATTCGGGGCGCGAGAGAATACCTCGTCCCCGTCCGGAGCAACGAATCATGGCAGCTGCCGCACTGCGCCGCTCGACGTTGGCCGTCGCGTCAACCCTCGGCTTTGCCGCCTCGGCGTGTTCTTCAGATCAGATCATTGCGCCGTCATCTCCGACAGCGCGGCCGTCGGAACCGTCGGCGAGCCTCTTCAGCGCGCGTCCGGTCTTCGAGCGCTACGTGGCGATCGGAACGAGTATCAGCGCGGGCGTACAGAGCGATGGGCTGATCTTCACGACGCAGGCCGCGGCGTGGCCGGCGCAGCTCGATGGGGCCGTGTTGCGAGTCCTGAAACAGCCGTATATCGGCGGCACCGGATGCGCGTCGCCGATCCTCACACCGTTGATCCTCGCGAAGCGCTTGAGCGGCGAGAGCGCTCTGACTCAAGGCCCGGCGCTGAGCTGCGCGCCGTTGCTGCCGGGGCTTGCACCTCCGTTCGACAACGTCTCGATCAACGGAGCGCTCACGAGCGACGCGCTGAACACGACGCCGCAAACTCCGGGTGTCGATCAGATCTATTCTCGCGTGTTGGGGACGGGGATGACGCAAGTCTCGACGATGCTGGCACGCAACCCGACCATCGTGTCGGTGGAGCTCGGCTCGAACGAGGTGCTCGGCGCGCTGAGCGGCCTCCCGCTCAATCAGACGTTGTTTCCCGAACCATTATGGGAGTCGGTCTACGATCCGATCCTCGGCCTCGTCAAATCCAAAACCGACAAGGCCGTCGTGGTTGGGCTGATCAACGATCTCAGACACGTCCCGGGCATCCGTACGGGCGACGAGCTGTGGGCCGATCGCGCCGAGTTCACGCTCTTTCACGTGACCGTCCTGCCCGACTGCCAGGGGAGCACGAACGTGATCTACGTTCTGCCGACTGTTGGGGTGGCCGCGGCCGCTGGCCTCGCGTCCGCCCAGCACGGGGGACCGTTCGTTCCGTTCAGCTGCACGCCGAATCCGATTTCGCAGATCCCTGATTTCATTCTGACGAGCGGGGACGCGGACATCGTGAACGGACAGATGCTCGCGATGACAAATCACATCCATACGCTAGCCGGGCAACTGGGCTTCGCCTCTTTCGATCTTAGTGCGCTCTACGACCGGAGCGACATCAAGGGTCCGTTCAGCCTGACGAAGCTCATGACGTCACTCGCTCCGTTCGGTCCGTACTTCTCGGCCGACGGCATTCATCCGAACGGCGCCGGACAGACCATTCTCGCCCACGCGGCGGCGCAGGCGCTGAACAGCAAGTACGGCCTAGGTATTCCGCTTCTGTAGGCGGCGGTACACGGGGAAGGAGCCGCGGAAAACTGAAAAGCAAAACGGGTTGAACGGAAACAAACGGTAAGCGCCTTTTTACGAACGACCTCGGTCTGCCACTCCAGGCCAACCGAGGTCGTTCCAAAAGCTGCCGCAGTTCCAGTTGCCGTTCAGTACACCCCGTTTTGCCGTTCAGTTATCCCACGACTCTTCCCTTCGCGACACAACCGGGGCTTCATCACCGACAAGCCGGGTATGAAGGATCCGGTCCTGAAATCACCAGGCGATCTTTTCGGTTCGCGATCGCCGACATCACGGCGTGCATGAACCGCGCGAGCCGCGCCATGTGGTCGTAGTCGATGTAGCGCGGCTCGTCGGTCGGCTCGTGATAGTCGATCGAGTATCCCGTCGAGAAGTACGTCACCGGAACGTTCTTGTTGACGTAGTTCACCTGGTCGCTCCGGCAGAAGCGCCTGAGCGGATTGGCCGGTACGTCCCAGCTGTAGTCGATCGTCATCGGCTCGGGGAGCGTCGCGTTCACCGAGTCGATGATGTTGCCGAATTGCTTCGACAGCCGGCGTGATCCCAGTGTTTGCACCGACGCCGGGCCGCCGAACTTCACGTCGCTCGCGCGACCCTTGCCGACCATGTCCATGTTGTGCGCCGCGTCGATCGAGTCGAGCGGAATCGTCGGGTGATCGACGAACCACTTGGAGCCCAGCAGGCCGGCCTCTTCGCCCTCGTGTGAAACGAAGATGATCGAGCGCGCCGGATGCTCGCTCGCGAACTTCTCGGCGACCTCGAGGAGCACGACGGTTCCGGAACCGTCGTCGTCGGCGCCGTTGTTGATCGAATCGAGTCGAGGCGGACGAATGGATCGCGCGAAGGCGATCAACGAGTCGATCTGTCGCTGCTGAGCGGCGGTCGGGGCACCCGGCCGGTCATTCGCGCCCTGCGGACGCATGACCCGATCGAACGCGCGCACCGAATCGTGATCCACCGGCCGCGGCAGCATCCCGACGTGGTCGTTGTGCGCGCTCAGAAGCACATACTCTCCGGCGCGCGCGGGGTCCGAGCCCGGAAGGATCGCGATGACATTCCGCGCCTGATACTTCGACAGCGTGAACTGGTTCGTCCAGTTCGCGCTCACGGGGGCGCCGGTCGCGCCGACACTGAGTTGATCGAGTGGCCGTCCGAAGATCTTGGCGGCGAGCGACGCACTGATGGCGGCGGCTGGCGCACCGTCTGGTTGGCCCGGCTGCATCCCCGGCCGACTGGCGAAGGCGGAAGTAACGATCGAACGAGGAGTCGAGTCCGGGCTCGCGACGAGGATCAAGACCGCGCCGGCGTTCGAAGCTCGCGAATCGCGCACCGCCGCAAATCCGCCGCGTCCTCCGCCCCCGCCGCCACGTCCGCCGCGAGCGGGCGCGAATGTGAAAACCGCGACCTTTCCCCGAATCGCGTTCGCGTCGAGCGCCTTAGTGGTGTCTCCCCAACGTCCGGCGAACACCGCATTCGCGTCGGTGACGTTGGCATCGTTGGTGATGCGGCTGCCCGCGTTGTTCGCCGCGGGAATCCATTCGTTACCCGGGGTCGCCGGAGCGCCCGCGGCGATCAGCCGTGCGACCGTGCTGTCGACCCTGAGCGTTCCATAGGGAAGATTCTGGAAATAGGTGCCGTTCTCGCCGGCTGGTTTCAAACCCAGGCGTTCGAACTCCGACGCGATGTATGACGTCCCCTTGAGGTTCCCGGCCTCTCCGATGCGTCGACCTTGCATCGAGTCGTCGGAGAACTGGTAGAGTCGCGTGCGAAGGTCGTTGGCCGTGATGTCGCTGACCGTCCGGCGCGGCGCCCACGTCGCCGGGCCTTCGTCGGGCCACACGGCGCCGGGCGGCCGTGTCGCCGTCGGGGCAGGCGCCGTCACGGGCGAGGGGGCAGACGTTCCATGGCCGCACGATGCGGCGGCGATCGCGATGAGGGCGAGTATTGCGGTGGTACGTAAACGCACGTGTAACTCCAAGTCGGCCTGATTTTGGGGCGAATGCACCAACACGAAGTATGCCGAGGGGACCGGGGCTAACGCACGGGGCGGGTCAGGCGGCCTGCTTCCCGCCTCAGCGTTCGCGGATCTGCTTGACCAGGTTGAGCGTCTCGACGGACGGATCCACGTCGAGGTCGGCACGCAGACGGCGAGCGAAGTCCTCGAAGAGGCGCACCGCGCCGGCGCGATCGCCTGCCTGGAGGAGGAGCGTCAGCGCCTTGCGCAGGCGTCGCTCGTCGGACGGCGCGAGGTTGACGGCCCGCCGCGCCCACCGCGTGGCCGACGTGAGGTCGGCGGACGACGCGTAGCGCTCGGCGAGCGTCCATGCGCAGGTCCCGGCCAGTTCGCGGCAGTGGCCGCGCTCCTCTTCGACCCAGCGCTCGAACCCCGGCGCGTCGGCGAAGAAGCCGTCGAGAAAATCACCGTGGTACAACTCGAGCGCCGCCGCGAATCGCTCTTTCGTGGCGAAGGCGCGGAACTCGGTGGAGTCGCACCAGACCGAGTCGCTGACGGCGACCTCCTCGTCGCCCCGCGCGACGATGACGTCGTCGCCGAGCGTCTGCCGTATGGCGTAGAGCGCCTTACGAAGCGCGGCTCTGGCGTGGTCCTGGTCGTGCTCGGGCCAGAACATGGAGACGAGCCGGTCGCGCCGGTGGTGGCCGTTCGGCCGGGCGGCGGCGAGATAGATGAGGAGAGCGGCGCGCTTGGGCTGGGCGAGCAGCGCCTCGGCGCCTTCGCGTCCGGCGAGAGAGACGGCACCCAGGACGCGAAGGGTGAGTCGATCGTTCGGCTCAGTGCTCACGCCCGCGAAAATACCGCGCGGCAGCGTCCGGGCAAAGCGCCGAGAACGGAAAAGGAACGGAGCCGGGACGGATACGTCCCGCGGGCGCCACAGTCGGACGACGACCGCGCCGTAGCGTTGGTCCGTGACGATTCTCTCACGGAGCAACGATCAAATGCAAAAGCCGACTTCGTGGTGGCGGGCGACGATCGTGCGGGCGCTTGTGCCGCTCTATCTCGTGGTCATCGTCGGAGGACCGCTCGCGCTGCTCGTCGCGGCGGCGCGGGCGACACGCTCTTCGATTGTCTTCTACGTCCTGCTCGCGCTGTCGCCGGCGCTCTACGCGACCGGTTACGTCCTGATCGCCGGGATGCTGAGCCGCCTGACACTGCGCTCCGTGACGCCGGGCCGGTACCCGCGCGACGTCGGCCATCGTGTCTACGGCCCGCGGCGACTCTACGCACTTTGCTGGACCGCGATCTACTACTGCGGCCCGCTCTTTCATGCCGTGCTGGCGATTCCATCGCTCAAGCGCGCCACGCTTCGCCTCTTCGGCTACCGCGGCAGCGTGGATTTCCAGACGTACCCCGACACGTGGCTGCGCGACCTGCCGCTCTTGTCGATCGGGAAGGGCGCGTACCTGTCGAACAAGGCGACGATCTCGCCGAACATGTGCCTGAAGAACGGCAAGATCATCGTGCTGCCGGTGAGCATCGGCGCGGGGACGATGATCGGGCACCTCACGATGATCGCGCCAGGCGTCGACATCGGCGCCGATTCGGAAGTCGGCGTCGGCGCGGCGCTCGGCATCAACGCGTGCGTCGGGTCGCACACGCTGATCGACCACGAGGTGATCCTCGACCACGAAGCGGCGATTGGTGACCGGTGCGTGATCGGCACGCGGTCCTACGTGGGGCGGAAGGCGGTGATCCGGAGCGGCCTCCGCGTGCCGCCGGCGTCGGTAATTCCGGCGCGATCAATCCTGACGACTCAGGCGGACGTGGATGCGCTCGTCCGTCGCGCCACCGACGACGAGGAACGTCCCGTCGTCCGACTTGCTCACTCCAGGGGGGAATGACAATGCAGCGCGCTCGAGGAGTATTCGCTACCGCGGGAATCGCACTCACGCTCGTCGCGGCGCGTGTGGGAGCGCAGGCGGTCACCCTGCCGACCATTCGGGCGAATAAGACGCCTGAACGGGAGCTCCTCACGCAGATGGTCACCGCGATGAGGGAACCGGCAAATCAACCCTCCAAGCTGCGAACTCGCGATGACACCTTGCAGTTCAAGTGCGCTATGGGGTCTATCGCACTCACGCCTTACACAGCGGACGAGGTGAAAGACGCGGGACGCGCTGGTGAATCCGCCATCGCAGCAGAGCGCGCGTTCAGAAGCGCTAACAAAGCGTCGGTTCCGGCTGCTGCGAACGATACCGTTGGGTTTGGGCAAGTCAGGCGATCTGGATTCGCCCGCTCGCTGAATGCCGTTGCGACAAAGCCCACGATCCGGATGCCCGACGGGTTGGCGGAGATCCTCGATTGGATTCCGCCGGCGTGTGTGCTGCAGTCGGACATGACTCAGGACGCCGTTCACGACCTCGTGGAGCCGTACCGCGCGGCTGAAAAGGACAAGCCGAAAACCGCGCGACTCGACTCGCTCGAGCGCGTCGCCAGTGCGAACGTCGTACAGCGGGAACTGCGCGAGCGACGACTGTTCAGCGTTCGTTCGCACGACGACGCTGTCGCGTTCTGGAAGCAACCGTCCGCCTCGGCGCTCAACATCGGTGCGATCTCCGGAGGCGGGGACCAAGGCGCTACATACGTCGAGTTGGCGTCGCGCTTCTTGAAAGCCGTTCGATTCTCGTTCAGTACGGTGATGGCCACTGGGAAAGACTCGGCGGCCACCACACCGGCGGCTACGACGAAACCGACCGATGCCGCCAAGATCGACACGACCGCCAGCGGCAGCACAATCACGCGATTTCTGAACGGCGGCGGGTTGCTGAACGTTGCCGCCGCGTATCCGCTTGTTCATCTCGGCAAACCGAATGGCGCGGCCGATTTCGTGGGTCTGCTTGCTCCGCGGGGCGGGGTCACGCTACCGGTGCTTGGCGCCAATCATCGTGACACGACGCTGATGTACGATGCCGGCGCCGAATTCGTCTTCAAATCCATCGACGATCTCGGTGGCCTCGGCGTGTATTTCCAGACTCGCGTGGGCTTCGCCGGCGGTTCGCCGACGTTCATGCGCCTGATCGGCGATGCAGACCAGCATCACACCGGATATCAAACGGTCACCGGCGGCATCACGATTGATGACCGGTTCGTCGTGACGCTCAGCCGAACCGTGTCCGGCCCGCGCTCCCTCCAGCAAACAGGCTGGCAAGTCGGGGTCAGCCTCTCCCGCAGTGCATCCTCGCCGGCGACCGGCTCGCCATGAACCTCACCACGCCTGCTCGCGGTCCGATGCTCGCCGAAGTGCACTCTCACCATGAGGCCCCGAAAATGAAACGCGTACTCCGCGCGCCCTGCAGCGCGGCAGGAATGCTGATGATAGCCTTCGCTTCGATTCTCAGCACGATTTCGTGCGGTGACCCCAGTCGTTCGTTGCTCTCTCCGAACGCGCGCGACTTTACCATCATCGACGGCGCGCACGCCGGCAATCCGCACTTCTTCTGGCTCGCTCCAATGGTCAAGAACCCGACCGTCACGGGTACCTTCGATCCTGGCGCGTCGCCACAAATCGACATCTGCCAGTGGATTGGCTCGGCCTGCGCGCAGCCGACCGTGGCGACGTTCACGATGGCGACGGGCCCGGGCTCCGAAACGATTCGGGTCGACGCTGCCGACGCGCTCTACATCGTGAACTGGCACACGGATCAATTCCCGCTCTCTCTCGGCGCCACGTATCGCGTCTCGGCATCGATCCTCGGTGCCACGGTCGGGTCAGCGGACGTTCAGATCCTTTCGAACGGTTCGGCGAAGAACGTGGCGACGGGCGACAACATCGCTCTCGTCGACGGGAAGACGCTGCCGATCAAGTTCCGCATCGAGCAAGGGATGGTGGTTTCGATCGCGGTAACTCCGAATCCGCAAACCGTCGTCGTCGGCAAGACGGCCGATCTGATCGCCACGCTCACGGACGCATACGGAAACGCGGTGACGGGTCAACCGGTGAGCTGGAGCAGCGACAACACGGCGATCGCGACGGTCGACTCATACGGCGTCGTCAGCGGAGTGGGAGTGGGAGTGGCAACGATCACTGCGTCGTCCAACGGAATGTCCGGTGCTGCCTCGGTCGCCGTGATCCGCCCGCCCGTCGCTGCGGTGATAGTCGCGCCGGCGACCAGCAGCATTCAGGCAGGCCAGACCGAGACGCTCGTAGCGACCCTCAAGGATGCGGATGGGAATACTCTCACCGGTCGAACGATCGCCTGGAGCACTTCCGACGCGGCCTCAGCGACCGTCGATGCCAACGGTGTCGTCGCGGGCATTCAACCCAACACCGTGACCATCACGGCGACCTCGGAAGGCGTGGGCGGCACCGCCGGCGTCACTGTGACACCCGCTGGATTCTCCGTGCGCGTCGGCTCTCTCTCCGGCGGCGACTTCCATACATGCGGAATCGCCAGCGATGGAACCGGGTACTGCTGGGGCGAAAACGTGTGGGGTGAAATCGGAAACGGTTCTGTCGGCGGTTCGCAGCCTCAACCAGCCGCCGTGTCAGGCGGATTGGCGTGGTCACAGATTCAGGCCGCCTCACTCGGTACCTGCGGACTCACGACCGACGGCACCGCGTATTGCTGGGGCGCCAACAACGTCAATCAGCTTGGCAACGGCTTCAGTTTTGGCCAGGAAGCACTTCGCGGAACGCCCGGCGCTGTGCAGACGACGCAGCGTTTCACGCAAATGGCGAACTTCAATGGCTCCCCCTGCGCCCTCGACGCGAGCGGGACGGCGTGGTGCTGGGGGTGGAACGACAACAGTCGGCTCGGCGCGGGCAATGTTGCGCCGCTGTCGCCGATCGTCGGCCTGGGTGGCAACACGTGGCGTTTCCTCGCGGAGGGGCAGAACGACAACTGCGGGGTCACGACCGCCGGCACGGCTCTCTGCTTCGGCGTCATCGATCATCAGATCGTCGGTGCGAGTCCGGTCTACACGCAAATGACCGTCGGTCGCTTCCACGTCTGCGGTCTCGATGCCAGCGGGTCAGCCTGGTGCTCCGGCTTCAACGGCGAGGGGGAATTCGGCAACGGGACCACGTCGCAATCCAACGTGGCGGCCGCGGCGCCCGCCGCCTCCGGAATGACCTTCACGGCGATCGCGTCGGCGGTGCAAAGCGTGTGCGGCCTAACGCCGGCGGGCGACATCTACTGCTGGGGCAACAACGACAGCGGTCAGCTCGGGAACGGCTCGATCACGTCGAGCACGGTCCCCGTCAAGGTCTCCGGGTCGCTGACGTTCACGTCGCTCGCCCGCGGCTACTTCCACTTCTGCGCGACGGCGACGGACGGCGGCGTGTACTGCTGGGGCAACAACCAGTTCGGGCAACTGGGCGATGGAACGACCCAGACGCGGACGATCCCGACGCGGGTCATTCCGCCCGCGCCGTAGCCGCCACTTCGGATTCGCAACGAGTATCCGGCCGACTGAGATCGATCACCATGATACGCTCAAGCGGATACCGCGTGACGAACTCTTTGCGGCCGAGCCTTGCCGGTGGGGCGCCGCGACGGTATGCTGGTGTCGCCGTCGCGGTCCCCTCCCCACCGTCCCGCGTGCCCGCGCCACTCGAGACCGTCCTTCAAGAGGCTCTCGGTTCGCAATACCGCTTGGAGCGTGAGCTCGAGGCGGGGGGAATGAGCCGTCTCTTCCTCGCGACGGATCTCCGCCTCAGGCGCGAGGTCGTCGTCAAGGTGCTGCCGCCGGATTTGGTGTCCGACGCGAGCGCTGCACGGTTCAAGCGCGAGATCGAACTGACGGTTCGTCTTCAGCATCCTCATATTCTGCCGATTCTCACGAGCGGCGAGTTCGAGGATGGGCTGTTCTACATCACGCCGTACATCCAGGGGGAGAGCCTTCGCGCGCGGATCGAGAGAGAGGGGAAGCTACCGCTCGATGACATTCTGAGAATTCTCAAGGATGTGAGCGGCGCGCTCGCGTTCGCGCATCAGCGAGGGATCGTTCACCGGGATATCAAGCCGGGGAACATTCTGCTATCGGACGGGCAGGCGATTCTGGCCGATTTTGGGATTGCGCGTGCGGTGTCAACGACGGCGACGCCGTTGACGGAGAGCGGAGTAGCGCCGGGGACGCCCGCATATATGGCACCGGAACTGCCGACGGATGAACGGGCAGATGTTTTCGCCCTCGCAGTCGTCGCTCATGAAATGCTTACCGGCCACCCGTCGCCGCGTGCGGAAACGGTTAGAGGGTTCCTTGCGAGTCGCGGCACGGTGAAGCGGGACTCGCGCCGGCTGCTTCGTTCGCTGGCTCTGCTCGTCCTAAAATCGACGTCGCGGTCGATCGCAGAGCGTCCATTAAATGCACGCGAGTTCTTGGAATTGCTGAACAGGGGTCCGGGCCCGCACCGTCGCGTGATCATCGTGACGGGCCTGATCGCGGCAGGTGTGGTCATCCTGTCGTGGATGAACACGCGCAGCGTTGGCGAGCAATTGAGTGATTCCAAGCTCTTCGTATGGTCTTCGGCAAGCGGAGGCCCGAAAACGGCCGGGGCGTTACGCTCTATCTTGCTGGGTTTCGGCGAATGGCGCGGCGTCTCGATCGTGAACGATTCAGGCGTTGAAACGGTGTCCAATCTTGCTCAAGCGAGCAAGTCAGCACGGGCCCTGGGGGCCGCGAACGTCGTCGAGGTGGAGGCAACACAGGATCGTGATAGCGTGTCTGTGCGCGTCAGACTGTACGACTCTCAGAGTCAAGCCCTAATTCGCCAAAGCCACGTCACCTATTCAGCAAATGCAATCGCAATTAGTCGTAAGACCGCATCTCGAGGGTTGATCAACGCCATACTTCGAGTTGATGGCGTTCAGCCATGGAAGGACCCCAGCGATTCGGCGCCGGCGTACCTCGAGGCTTGGCGTCGCTATGATCTTGGTCGCCAGGCGCTTCAGCAGTGGCACTTGTCCGCGGCCGAAGCGTTTTTTCGGTCCGCGATCCAAATCGATCCCAATCTTGCCAGAGCGCACGCATGGCTTGCGCAGACTCTGGCAATCGATCTACCCGGCGCGAATAGATCAGAGCTCGAGGTCGAGGCTAGGCGAGCAGTTGAACTGGGGGCACGTTTGGAGGCTGGCGACTCGTTGCGCGCGATCGCCGCATCCCTGTTGTCGACGAGACAGCATCCAAAGGCGTGTGCCGTCTATCAAGAGCTCGTGCGCAAGGACTCCGCCGACGTTTGGGCTTGGCTCGGGGCCGGCGACTGCCAAGCTCGCGATTCGACCGTCGTCGAGTCCCGTTTAACCGCGACCGGTTGGGCATTCCGCGGCAGTTTTGAGGAAGCCGCTCGTAAGTATCGCATTGCCCTGCGATGGCCTCCGCCCCAAGGCGAATCTGAGTTTCGTGGTTGGCTACTGGGCCGGCTATCCTCGGTGCTCTTCGGCGCGACCAATAGAGTCCGTCTCGGGTTTGCCGTGGCGCGGGACACACAATTCTTTGGTGCGTTTCCCTATCTCGATCACGATACGGTTGCCTTCGCGCCCCATTCGACTCGGGACTTCCCGACGCGGCGGGGCGATCCGTCGCAGCGGCTCGTTCAGGCGGCGATTCAACGCAACAGATCGATCCTTCGAGAGGCCGCTGCAGACTGGGCTCGTCGATTTCCGACCATCGCCGCCGCATATGACTCCTTGGCGATCTGGACGGAGCTGTCCGGCGGCGTAGCGGACCTGGGCGGCCGCCGCGTCTCCACTCTCGAATTGGTGCGGAAGGCTCGGTCCTTGGCGACAGATTCCACCGAACAGCTGCGTCTTGCCATCGCCGAAGTTCGCGACCTTTTCAAAGAGCAGCGCTTTGCGGAAGCAAGAGCCGAGGCTGACTCGGTTCTGCGTCGCGGCGGCGAAAGCCGAAGTCGTGACGTGGCCGGCGTGATTGGATTGGTGACGCTCGTTGGTCGCGTCCAGGACGCCGAGCGGCTTTGGCCGTTCGCGCGTTTCGATCACGGAGTCCGTCTCGCCGACGGCCGGCGCTGGGACCCGCCAGCGGCGATCCTGGAGGCGGAAGCTCCATTTGTTGTGCGTGCTGCATTCGGGCTTGGTCCAGACAGCGTCAGATTGCTAGCCCGCCGCCTTTCCGACCTAATTGATACGTACGCTCCAGATTCAAGCGACGCCGCACAAGTCCGCGCCGCAATTGTCGCTCGGGGCCTCGTCACCTTTCGGCCGGATCTGCTTCTGGAACCGGGATTAGGTGTGAATGCGCCCGACGAGATCGTGCGGGCGGCGGCGGATCTCGCCGGCGGGGACGGCATTGGCGCGAAAGAACGCCTTGTTCGCCTTCAGGGGATAGACAAGGGACGCGCACCTGGAAACGGCGTTCGAAACGCGTTCCCCGCTGCGCTCATCTGGCTCGCGTTGGGAGACACAGCCCAAGCGGTCCGGGAACTCGACGATCTTCTGAGAACAGTTCGCGCGCTTGATCCAGCCTTTCTTGGAGATGTCACTGACGTGGCACTCATGGTTCGTTCGATGGCGCTTCGAGCGATTCTCGCCGCGCGGGCCGGAGATTCGGTTACCGCTCGCTTGTACGCCCGCGCGGTTCACGATCTGTGGCTGTCATCCGCCCCCGAGCTAAAGGATTTGCAGCAGGAAATGCAGCGGATCGTTCGAGAGCGTTGACTAACCATCTTTCTCCGGAGGATCAGTGTTTAATCGTATTTCAAGGGCAGCGCTCGCCTTTCTCGCGTTCGCAAGTCTAGGGCTCGCGGGCCGAAATGCGTCCGATGCGTCGCCCCTCGCGGACGGTGATCCGCCGCCCAAAACTCCGGACCCCACTGCGACACTAGGGCATTGGTACAATCATGACATGAGAAACCTCATGCGAAAGCTCAACTTTACCAACGCCACCATCGTAAAGGTTCCTTCAGCCACAGATGCTAAGGTCAAGTGCCTCATCATGATCGCGGCGACCGACAGCTCCCACAATATTCCATCCGGGGCAAGCGATAGTGACTGGTACCCCGGGGCCATCGTGGAAAACGTTACGGTCAATCCATGTCGCGATGCGGCGTTCGATCTGAATCAAGGAGACGAGCTCCTTTGGCTTGTGCAATTCAAGAAGACGCCGCCGCCAGGTGCGAACGAGGTCGGATTGAGTCAGGTCGCAAAGCTGGGCAACCATTGGTGGAGCGGCGACGATCCCACTGGAACCACCCGTGGCACAAAGACGCTGAAGAACTGCGGTCACTCACGCAATCCCCGTCAGGCGGACGGCGCCAACATCTACTTCAACACGAATGAATTGTGCAAAACATTGTCCGATAACGGGCACGACCCAGTCGCCGTTGCCAAAGCGTTTGAGATTCTGCTGACGCAAAGAGCGTTGTCGCCTCAATCAGCGCGTACCGACCCACTTGTACTCTGGTTTGCCTGTGGCGGAGATTGCTGCTACGCGGAATTCTGACAACTGCAGAAGGTTGGAACCGTCGGCAGTCCACTTGCAGTTGTAGCGTCCCCAATGCATCCTCCTAAGACCATCCCCGTCTTGGAGATGCACCACGAATGCAGTCCAGCAACAACTCCCCCCGGACACCCTCCGGCGCGTACGCCCGCCTGACTCAACCCCTCGTCCGCGACGCCGGCGTCCTTCGGCCAGCGTCGTGGGATGAGGCCCTCGACAAAGCCGCCGAAGGCTTCCGTCGAAACCTCGACAAAAACGGGCGTACCGCGACCGGCATCTTCAGCTGCTCCAAGTCGACCAACGAGGTGAATTTCCTCGCGTCGAAAATGGCGCGGCAGGTGTTCGGGAATAACAACATCGACAGCTGTAATCGGACCTGACACGCTCCCTCGGTCGTCGGTCTGACGGCCATCCTGGGGGCGGGCGGCTCGACCAGCTCATACGAGGAAGCGGAACATTGCGATTTCGCCTTCCTCTGGGGATCGAACGCCCGGGAGGCGCATCCGATCTGGTTCCACCATCTATTGAAGGGGATCCAGAACGGCGCGCGTCTCTACGTCGTCGATCCGCGGCGCACCACGTCCGCCGAATGGGCCGACACCTGGCTCGGCCTCAACGTCGGCACCGACGTCGCGCTCGCGAATACCATGGCCCGCGAAATCATTCACGCGGGGCTCGCGCATAGCGAGTTCATCAAGCGCGGCACGACCGACTATCAGGCGTACAAAGAAGCCGTCGAGCCATACACCCTCGCCTTCGGCGAGCGGGTCACGGGAATTCCGGCCGAGGTCATCCGCGACGCGGCGCACGCGTACGCGACCGCCGATCGCGCCATGGTCTGCTGGACGCTCGGCATCACCGAGCACCACAACGCGGTCGACAACGTTCTCGCGCTGATCAATCTCTCGCTGCTCACAGGCCACGTCGGACGCTACGGCTGCGGGTGCAATCCACTCCGCGGACAGAACAACGTCCAAGGCGGCGGCGACATGGGCGCGCTCCCCAACAAACTCCCCGGATTCCAGGACGTCACCACCAGGAACCACCGGGTGAAGTTCGAGCGCGCGTGGGGTCGCGACATCATTCCAACGGACGGATGGCATCTCACCGAGATGATCCAGGCGATGGAGACGAAGGAGCTCACGGCGCTCTACGTCATCGGTGAAAACCCGGCGCAATCGGACGCCGACGCGACGCACGTGACGCACCTGCTCGAGAACGTCGACCACCTCGT
>Ga0157372_10004374_pt1 | contig 15072 bp, 10 predicted proteins | sample C55metaG_FD_115307 | JGI IMG/M metagenome (GOLD analysis project Ga0157372, IMG submission 115307) | Corn rhizosphere microbial communities from Kellogg Biological Station, Michigan, USA - C5-5 metaG | ecosystem: Host-associated > Plants > Roots > Rhizosphere > Soil | place: USA: Michigan... | reverse complement strand
CTCGAGAACGCGCTTCGCGACGGTCGCGCCGACATCGCCGTCCATTCGCTGAAGGACGTGCCGATGGACCTCCCCGACGGCTTCGTGCTCGCCGCGATCTCGGCGCGCGAGGATGCGCGCGACGCGTTCGTATCGGTTCGCTATGCGGCGCTGTCGTCGTTGCCGGCGGATAGTGTCGTCGGCACGTCGAGCCTGCGCCGCGAAGCGCAACTGCGCGAGCGCCATCCGGGCCTTCGCATCGATCCGCTGCGCGGCAACGTGCAGACGCGTCTTGCGAAGCTCGACGAAGGCCGTTACGACGCGGTCGTTCTCGCCGCCGCCGGATTGAAGCGTCTCGGGCTCGGCACGCGCATTCGCGCGCTGCTCGATCCCGACGAAAGCCTGCCGGCGCCCGGGCAGGGTGCGCTCGCGATCGAGTGTCGCGCCGATCGCGCGGACCTGCTGCAGGCACTCGCGCCGCTCGCCGATCGCGGGACGACGCTCGCGACGGCGGCCGAGCGCGCGTTCTCGCGTGCGCTCGGCGGAAGCTGCCAGACGCCGCTTGCCGCTTACGCCGAATGGGAAGAGGGACGGCTGTGGCTGCGCGGACTGCTCGCCTCGCGCGACGGTCGCGAAGTATTGCGCGGCGAGCGGGAAAGTCCCGTCGGCGACGTCGACGACGCGTGCGCGCTCGGCACGGCCCTCGCCGACGATTTCCTGCGCCGCGGCGCACATCGGCTTGCCGCTGCATGAGCCCGAAGGGCCGCCCCGGCGGCGAATCAGCGGCGCAGCGCGAAGCGCGGAGGCCAGTTGCATGACGGGCGAGATTCATTCGCTGTCGCCGCCGCCGCGCGCCGAGCCCGGTCCGCTCGAGGGCGTCGGCGTCATCGTCACGCGACCGCAGCGTCCGGCGGCCGTGTTCGCGTCACGCATCGCCGCCCTCGGCGGCAAGCCCCTGATCTGGTCGGCCATCGTGATCGAGCCGCCCGACGACGTCGCGCGTCTCGCCGACGCCCATTCGAAGCTCGACGATTACGACATCGCGATCTTCGTGTCGGCGAATGCCGTCGAGTTCGGCGCGCGGCCGGGACGCCCGTGGCCCGCGGCGCTGCGCACGTTTGCGCCGGGCCCCGGAACCGCCGACGCGCTCGCCGCCGCCGGCATCGCCGATACGCGCATTCCGGCAAAGTCGTGGGACAGCGAGGGCTTGCTCGAACTGCCCGACCTCGCGGACGTCGAGGGTAAGCGCATCGTCATCTTCCGCGGCGAGGGTGGCCGCGAATTTCTCGGCAATACGCTGCGCACACGCGGCGCGATCGTCGATCACGTGCCCTGCTATCGTCGCGTCGCGCCCACCGGCGGCGCCGACGGACTGGTCGAGGCGCTGCGCGACGGACGCGCGCATGCGCTGACGCTCACGTCGGCCGAAGGGGTCGACAACCTGATGGCGGCGCTCAGCGCCGAAGGCCGCGCGATGATCGCGAGATTGCCGGCCTTCGCCGCGCATCCGCGCATCGTCGAGCGCGCGCGCGAGCGGGGACTGCAGGCGGTGGAAACGTCCGGCGGCGACGGTGGATTGCTCGCCGGGCTCCTCGACTGGTTCGGGCCGGAAAAGTCGCGCGCGAACGCGCAGCGCACGTGACGCCGACGCGACGCTCGCGCGAACAAACAGATGAGACGCTTGATCGAAGAACGCAGATGAACGACATCGACATCCTGGTCACCGCGCCGTTACCGCGCTTTCTCAAGGACCCGCTCTGGGCCGATTACCATTGCCACGACTATGCGGGCGCCGCCGATCGCGATGCGCTGCTCGAGCGCGTCGGGCCCAGCGTGCGCGGACTCGTGCAGGGCGGCGGGACGGTGACGCCGCCGACGCTGCTCGATGCATTGCCGAGCCTCGAGATCATCTCGGTGTTCGGCGTCGGTTACGACGGCGTGCCGACGCGCTATTGCCGCGAGCGCGAGATCCTCGTCACGAACACACCGGACGTGCTCACGGACGACGTCGCCGACGTCGCCGTCGCGCTGATCCTGATGACGGCGCGCAACTTCGTGCAGGGCGACCGGTTCGTCCGCAACGGCGAGTGGACGAAGGGATCGCTGCCGCTTGCGACCAAACTCGCCGGAAAATCGGTCGGCATCCTCGGCCTCGGGCGCATCGGCAAGGCGATCGCGAAGCGCGTGGCGGCGATGGACATGCGCGTCGCGTACACCGGGCGCAAGCTCCAGGACGTGCCGTATCGCTTCGTGCCGACGCTCGCCGCGCTCGCGGCCGACGTCGAATTTCTCGTCGTCGCCTGTCCGGGCGGGGAGGGCACCCGGCATCTCGTCGATGCAAGCGTCCTCGCGGCGCTGGGACGCAAGGGGACGCTCGTCAACATCGCCCGCGGGTCGATCGTCGACGAGGCGGCACTGGTGCAGGCGCTCGCCGACGGCACGATCAAGGCCGCCGGTCTCGACGTGTTCGAGAACGAGCCGCACGTGCCCGGCGCGCTCCTTGCGATGGACAACGTCGTGCTGCTGCCGCACGTCGGCAGCGCGACGCACGAGACGCGCAAGGCGATGGCCGATCTCTGCAAGGCGAACCTCGACACCTGGTTCGCCGACGGTCAGGTGCTGACGCTCGTGCCCGAGCTCGCGTAGCCGCGTCCTGAAGGTCGCCGGACGTTGCGCACCTGGCGCCTGCCGCGGGCCGGTGAGTTGGGGCTGATCCGCGTCGGCAACGACGCGGGCCTCGACGCCTCGGTCCTGCCGAACGGGGCCGTCTTCGCGATCGAGCATCGCGACGATCGGGGTGCGATACGCATCAACCAGGTGCCCGGTGCACCGATCGGCGGCGGCATCGCGCGGGTTTTGCTGCGCGCCCGCGCGGCCGGCCGTGCAGCGACGTGCGAAGTGCAGGGTCCGCGTGCGCGAGTCCGGCTCGGCCACGCCGACGACCGGATCGTCTGGGAAGGCAGGACGCGCGGCATCGCGCACCGCGTGACGCTGCGCCTGTTGCCCGCCGAGAGCGCGTGGCTCTGGCGCATCGACGTCACGAACGCCGGCGATGTGGGGATGCAAACGGATGCGATTCTCGTGCAGGACCTCGGGCTCGGCGCGCCCGAGTTCGTCGCGAACAACGAAGCGTACGCGTCGCAATACATCGACCATCACGCCGCGCGCGACGCGCGTCTCGGTCCGGTCGTCTTGAGCCGGCAGAACCTCGCGCAGCAGAATCGCCATCCGTGGGTGATGCACGGCTGCCTCGACGGCGCGGAAGGGTTCGCGACCGACGCGATGCAACTGTTCGGTCCTGCGTATCGCGATGCCAATGCGCTACCGCTGCCGACCGGGAACGCGCTCGCCAATCGCCGCCTCCAGCACGAAGTCGCGTGCGCGGCGATCCAGTCGCGGTGCGTCACGCTGCAACCCGGCGCCGGCGCCAGCTGGCGCTTCTTCGCGCTCTACGAGGCGGATCATCCGGCGGCGTCCAGCGACGCCGATCTCGCGAAGCTTTTCGCGATCGCGTGGCCGGCCGACGATGCGCACCCGGTCGCGACGTCTCGCGCGCGCCGCGACGTCGTGCAGGACGCGCCGGCGATGCGCGTGAAAACGTTGGATGCCGATGCGCTCGCGAAGCGCTATCCGGATCGGTTCCTCGAGGAATCGAAACGCAACCGGCCGCTGTCGTTCTTCGCGCCCGATCCGCCGCACAATCGGCACGTCGTGCTGCGCGCGAAGGAGCGCATCGTCACGCGGCGGCACGGCGCACTTGTGCGCTCGGGCAGCGCGATGCTGCCTCATCAATCGACGCTGTGCGCGACGTGCTGGATGCACGGCGTCTTCGCCGCGCAGCTCACGATCGGCAACACGTCGTTCCACAAGCTCTTCGGTGTTTCGCGCGACCCGTACAACGTCATGCGCGCAAGCGGCCTGCGCGCGATGGTCGACGCGGGACGAGGCTGGCGGCTGCTGACGATCCCGTCGGCTTTCGAGATGGGTTTGAGCGATTGCCGCTGGATCTACGTTCTCGCCGAGCGCGTCGTCACCGTGCGCGCCGTCGCCTCCGGCGCCGATCCGGCGATGCAGTGGCGGATCGTGATCGACGGCGCCCCATGCCGGATTCTCGTGTACGGGCAGTTGGTGATCGGCGAGCGCGAGTTCGAGCACGCCGGGAACGTCGTCGTCGACCAGGCCCGCGCGAGCTTTACGTTCCGGCCCGATCCGGAGTCGCTCTTCGGACGGCACTACCCCGATGCGGCGTATCACCTTGTTATAAGCACGCCGGATGCGATCGACGCGATCGGCGGCGACGAGCTCCTGCTTGCCGACGAGGAGCCGCGAAACGGTACGCACCTCGCGATCAGGACGCAGCCGACCAACGAGCTGGTCTTCGCGGTCGTCGGCTCGCTGACCGATCCTGCGCACGCCGCCGAGCTCGCGTCGAAATACGAGCGGCCACGCGACGACGACGACGTGCGGTCGTCGTCGATGCGCTTCTGGACGCACGTCACGCGCGGCACGCGGATCGGGGGCGACTCATCGGCGACGGCGGCGCTGAACGCATCGCTGCCGTGGCTCGCGCACGACGCGATGATGCACCTGACCGTTCCGCGCGGTCTCGAGCAATACACCGGCGCCGCATGGGGTACGCGCGACGTGTGCCAGGGCCCGGTCGAATGCCTGCTCGCGCTCGAGCACGACGCGTGCGTCAGGGAGATCCTGCGCATCGTTTTCGCGGAGCAGTACGCGGCGCGCGGCGACTGGCCGCAGTGGTTCATGCTGGAGCCGTATTCGTCCATCCGCGACGCGCACAGCCACGGCGACGTGATCGTCTGGCCGCTCAAGGCGCTGAACGACTATCTCGAGGCGACGAACGATCTCGCCTTTCTCGACGAGCGCGCGGCATGGCGCGACGACGCGACGCTCGCGCGCACGGCGAGCGCCGACCCGATCTCGGTGCACGTCGAGAAGCTGCTCGCGAAGGTGCAGGAGCGATTCATTCCAGGCACGCGGCTCGTCCGCTATGGCGAAGGGGACTGGAACGATTCGCTGCAACCGGCCGATCCGGGCCTTCGCGACGCGATGGTCAGCAGCTGGACGGTCGCGCTCCTCTATCAGCAGCTCGAGCGCTACGGGGAGGCGCTGCGCCGCGCCGGTCGCGCCGGTGCCGCGAACGGGATCGCAGACCTCGCACTCGGCATCCGGCACGATTTCAATCGCTTCCTCGTTCGCGACAGGACGGTCGCCGGCTATGCCGTGTTCGGCGGCAAAGCAGGCGAGCCGGAACTGCTGCTGCATCCGTCCGACGTCCGGACCGGCCTTCGCTACTCGCTCCTGCCGATGACGCGCAGCATCATCGCGGGGTTATTCACGTCCGAGCAGGCGCACCACCATCTGCGGATCATTCGCGAGCACCTGCTGTTCCCCGACGGCGTGCGGCTGATGGACCAACCGGTCAGGTATCGCGGCGGCGTCGAGCGGATCTTTCGCCGCGCGGAATCGGCGGCGTTCTTCGGCCGCGAGATCGGCCTCATGTACGTCCACGCGCATCTGCGCTATGGCGAAGCGATGGCCGCGCTCGGCGAGGCCGACGCGCTGTGGGACGCACTCGCCGTCGCGAATCCGATCGGCGTCACGACGCGCGTCACGAACGCGGCGCCAAGACAGCGCAACGCGTACTTCAGCAGCAGCGATGCCGCGTTCGACGATCGCTACGAGGCGAGCGCCGAATGGGCGCGCGTCAAGGCCGGCACGGTCCCCGTCGAAGGCGGATGGCGCATCTATTCGAGCGGTCCGGGCCTCTACATCAACCTGCTGGTTTGCCATGCACTCGGCGTTCGCCGCCGGTTCGGCGATCGCGTTCGCCAACCGGCGCTGCCGCAAGCGCTGTGCGCGCTGACGGTCGAGCGCGACACGCGGTGATCACGCGTCGTGGGTTCCGACGACGCCCGACAATTTCCTGCGCGGTTCCAGCAGCACGATCGCGAGCGCCGCCACGACCAGCGCGAGCGCGATCCATTCCTGCCAGCCCGGGCGCTCGCCGAGCACGAGCATGCCCGAGATGACGCCGACGACCGGAATGGGCAGCGACGTGATCGACGAGATCGCGACCGGCAGCGATCGCGCCAGCATGAACCACGCGAGGTTCGCCATGGTGCCGGCGAGGCAGACGTTGTAGAAGATCGCGAACCAGCCGCGTCCGGAGAGCCGCGCGAGCTCGGCGCCGATCGGCTGCGGATCGAAGAACGGGGCCGCGACGACGAGCGGTACGCAGCCGATCAGCATCATCCATCCGGACAGCGCGTTCTGCGGCATCGTCGGCTTCCACTTGCGCAGCAACACGGTGCCGAACGCCCAGAGGATCGCCGCGATCAGGATCATCATCGTGCCCGATGGCGAGCGGCGGACGACGACGGCCTGTTCGCCGAGCAGCACCGCCATGCCGGCCGCGCCGAGCGCAAGTCCGACCAGCTTGCGGCGCGAGATCGGCTCGCGCACGACGATCGCGGCGAATAGCGTCGCCCAGATGGGCATCGTGTAGCCGAGGATCGCGCTGCGGCCCGCGGGTAGCTGCTGCACGCCGAAGAGCACGAATCCGTTCCATCCCGAGATGTTGAACAGCGCGAGCGCGATCAGGTGCGGCCAGAACGCGCGCGGCACGCGGATCGAACGGCCCGACGCACGCGCGACGCCGAGCATGCCGAGCGCGGCGAGCGGCAGCGTCAGCGCGCGGAACGTGAGCGGCGCCATCTCGGTAACGCCGAGCTTGAGCACGGGCCAGTTGCATCCCCAGACGAGCGCCAGCACGAGGATCGGCAGCGCGGCGCGCGCCGCCGTCACGGATTCGTTCCGTACTTCGACAGATGGAGCGCGCGCGCCTGCGCGACCCAGCCGTCGCGGCGTATGCGTCCGGGGAATTCGGCAAGCGTGTTCTCGATTGCGTCGATCTCGTGCTCCGTGAGGCGCGCGATCTGCCGGTACGTCGCGATGCCCGACCGATAGAGAACGCGCTCGATCGCGGGCCCGATGCCGACGATCAGCTTGAGGTCGTCGGGCGTTCCGGGCGCATCGAGGAGCGGCGGCGGCGCGTTACGCTCGATGTCGACGACGATCTGGCGCCAGCGTGCGGTCTCCGTGCGCGCATCGGCGAGCGCGGCAAAGAGCTCCGCGCGGTCTTCGGCGAACGCGGCGAGATGCGCGCGCTCGGCGGATGCGCTCGGTGCATCGGCATCGGTCGCGGCCTGCGCCACGACGTCGCGGCGCACGCGGGCGCGCCCTGCGCGATACGCAATGGCGACGGCGACCGCAAGCGCGATCAACGCAACGAACGCAAAAGCGCTCACGGAGCCTCTGGGACGGGCGATGCGGCGCCGAGATTGTATGCTGCGCCGCGATGCGCAAGCCACTCCGCGCGACGCGAACCGCGAAACTGCGGACTGCTAGAATCGGCCGATCATGTCCTCGCCGGCTTCCAATGTCGACGACGCCGGGTCGCCCGCCGCGCCGCCGCCGGCCGCCGGGCCGGCGCGGATGCCGTTTGCACTGCGAGCGCTGTGGACGTTGTTCGTTCTCGCGATCGTCGTCGGGCTCTATGCATGGTACGGCGAGCGGCAGGCCGTGCGCACGCTGCGAGGCGAGGTCGCGCAGCGGCTGACCGCTGCCGACGCCGCCGCCGCCCAGGCGCGCGAGCGCGATTCCGATCTCGGCAACCAGCTTCGCGATGCGCAGGCAAAGCTCGCGCTGCTCGCGGCGCGCATCGCCGAATTCCAGTCGCAGCAGGCGGCGCTCGAAGCGCTGTATCGCGACCTCGCACCGTCGCGCGATGAGCTCGCGCTCGCCGAAGTCGAGCAGATCCTCGTGCTTGCGAGCCAGCAGCTCTCGCTCGCCGGCAACGTGAACGCGGCGCTCGCGGGACTGCAGGTCGCCGATTCGAAGCTTGCCGAGCTCGATCGGCCGCAGCTCGCGCCGCTGCGTCGCGCGCTAGCGCGCGACATGGATCGGTTGAAGGCGGTGCCGTACGTCGACGTCGCCGGCATTTCGATCAAGCTCGACCAGATGATCCAGGCGATCGGCACGCTGCCGCTCGCCAGAGACGAGCGTGTCGCCGCGCGCGCCGTGCCGCCGCCGGCGACGAGCGAGCCCGCGTGGTCGCGCTTTCTCCACGGCCTGTGGAGCGAGCTTCGCAACGTGATCCGCATCCAGGTCGACGAGCACCCGGCGGCCCCACTGGTCACGCCCGAGCAATCGTTCTTCCTTCGCGAGAACCTGCGGTTGCGGCTCCTGTCGGCGCGCCTCTCGCTGCTCGCGCGCGACGACCGCTCGTTCAAGGCGGATCTCTCGGCCGCGCGCGACTGGCTGACCGAGTATTTCGACAAGGAAAACCGCCAGGTGCAGTCGGCGCTCGCGACGCTTGCGCAGCTTGCGTCGACCGCGATGCCGGGACAGATGCCGGACCTGTCGGCGAGCCTCGACGCGGTGCGGGCGCTCAAGGCCGCGAGCGACCGCGCGCCGTCGTCGGGCCGCTGACGCGAAATCCGTGAAGGCGCTGATCGCGTTCATCGTCATCGCGGCGTTCGCGGTGGCGCTCGCGCTCGTGTTCCGGTTGAACGCCGGCTACGTGCTGTTCGTCTCGCCGCCGTACCGGATCGAGCTGTCGCAGAACGCGTTCGTCATTCTCGGCATCCTCGCGTTCGTCGCCCTCTATGCGCTGATCCGTGCCGGCGTGCGTCTCGCGAAGCTGCCCGAGGAGGTGCGCGAAGGACGGCGGCGGCGGCAGTTCGCGCGCTTTCGCAGCAAGCAGGATGCGGCGGTCGTCGCGCTGCTCGAGGGACGCCACGGCAAGGCGCGGCAGTTCGCGCAGGAGGCGCTCGCGATTCCGCAATCGTCGCCGGTCGCAGCACTCGTCGGCGCGCGCGCGGCGCTCGAGACACGCGACCTGGACGGCGCGTCGGCGATGCTCGAGCGGCCCGACACGCAGGCGACCAATCTCGCGGTGCCGCGGCTCATGCTCGAAGCGGAGTTGGCACTCGAGCGCGGACAGCCGGCCGAGGCGCTCGCGCGTCTCGCGGAGTTGCGTCGCGAGGCGGGGCTGCACACCGCGGCGCAGCGGCTCGAGTTGCGCGCGCTCACCGCAGCGAACCGTCCGGCGGAGATTCCGGCGCTCGTCGACCAGCTCGTCAAGCGCAAGGTCTACGACGCGAAGCAGGGCGCGCTGCTCCGCGCAAGCGCGCATGCGGAAGCGATCGCCGCGCTCGCGCACGATGCCGCGGGCCTGCGTGCCTACTGGGCGCGCGTGCCCGAAGGCGACCGCCTGCAACCGAAGGTCGCGCGCGCCGCAGCGCGGAGCTTTCTCGCGCAGGGCGGCGATCGCGAAGCGGCCGACATCCTCGCGCGAAGCCTGGAGCGTAACTGGGAGCCCACCCTGCTTCTCACGTACGCCGAATGCCGCGCGCCCGATCCGACGCGCCAGCTCGAGATCGCCGAGCGCTGGCTCCCGACGCACAACCAGGACGCGACGCTGCTGTACGCGCTCGGACGGTTGTGCGAGCGCCAGCAGTTGTGGGGCAAGGCACAAACGTACCTCGAGGCGAGCCTCGCGCTCGACAATCACTGGCGCGCGCACGTCGCGCTCGGGGAGCTGCTTGCCTAGCTCGGCCGCCAGGACGAGGCGAACGCGCATCTCGCGGCGGCGTTGCAGCTTGCGCTGGGGGAGCTCACCACGCGGGAAGCGTGACCGCCGCCGCCACGGGGACGAAGACGCGCGCCGGCGGATCGATTATGCTTGGCGTCGCAACACCGCAGCGCTTGCTGGTTCGTGGGGAGGGGGACGATGTCGGCAACGCGTATCGTGGCGCTCGCGTTTGCGGCGCTCGCGCTTCTAGCGCGCGGCCCCGCCGTCGATGCGTCGCCTTATCCGGAGCGGCCGATCACGCTCGTGGTCGGCTTCGTCGCGGGCGGCGGCGTCGACGCCAACGCGCGGTTGCTCGCGGACGCGCTGTCGCATCGTTTCGGCCAGCCCGTCATCGTCGAAAACCGTCCGGGCGCCGGGTCGAAGATCGCGAACAATCGCGTGGCGAAGGCGCCTCCCGACGGTTATACGCTGCTCGTCACCACCGCCGCGGTGGCGATCGACATGGCGGCGAGCGCCAATGCCGGCGTCGACGCGAGCGCCGATTTCGTGCCGGTGTCGACGATGTCGACGTCGCCGATGTTCCTCGTCGTCAATCCGTCGCTTCCCGTGCACGACGTGCGCGGCCTGGTCGAGCGCGCGAAGGCGATGCCGGACGCGCTCAATTACGCGTCGTCGGGCAACGGCACGACGCCGCACCTCTATGCCGAGCTCTTCAAGCTTCGCACCGGAACGCAAATCGTGCACGTGCCGTACAAGGGGACCGCGCCCGCGCTTGCGGCACTGATGGCCGGCGACGTGCAGATGGGCTTCGCGCCGGCGACGTCGGTGTTGCCGTTCGTCAAAGCGGGGACGCTTCGCGCACTCGCGACCACCGGGTCCGCGCGCTTCGCGCTTCTATCCGACGTCCCGACGATGAAGGAGGCGGGCGTTCCCGACGCCGAGGCGGACGTCTGGTACGGCATGCTGGCGCCGGCCGGCACGCCGCCCGACATCGTCGCGACGATCGCGACCGCGATCGCGACCGTCTCGCACACGCCCGAATTCAGGCAGCGGCTCGAGGCGCTCGGAGCCGAGCCGAAGACGATGACGCCCACGGCATTTCGATCGCTGCTCGAGCGCGAAGTCGTCCGCTGGGCCGAGGTGGAGAAGATCGCGCGCATCACCCCTGATTGACGTTCTGGCCGGGGCGCGCGCGAGCGGTTTCGCGCGAGCCGGCGCTTTCGATCCCGACGACCGTTCATTCGGAGGCGAGCGTGACGACGGATTGCAGTGGCGAGTCGATCGGCGCGCGCCTTGCGAGGATCGCGGCGCGCGAACAGGACCGGGTCGCCGTCGTCGAAGGCGACGCGCGCATCGGCTACCGCGATCTCGATCGCGCGGCGAGCGGCGTCGCGGCGCGCATCGTCGTGGCGACCGCGGGGCGCGACGGCCCGTTGTGCCTCTTCTTCGAATGCAAGCTCGCAACCGTGGTGGCGATCTTCGGCGCTGCGCGCAGTGGCCGCGCGTACGTTCCGCTCGATGCCGGCGATCCGCAGGCGCGGCTGGCGGCGATCCTCGACGACTGCGCGCCGGTCGCGCTCCTGACCGATGCGCGCCTTGCGCCGCGCGCGCAGGCGCTCGCGCCTTCCGGTTGCACGGTGATCGCGTTCGACGACGTCGCGCGTGAACGAAGCACGTTGAGCCTCGCCGACGTTGCCGGCGACGCGGCTCTCTACATCCATTACACGTCCGGCTCGACCGGCGCGCCGAAGGGCGCGCTCCAGACGCATGCGAACGTGCTGTTCTACGCGGACGTCTACGCACGGGCGCTGCGCATCGTGCCTGCGGATCGGATGTCGCTCGTCTATACGATGAGCTTCGCGGCCGGCAACGGCGACGTCGTTCGCGCGCTCACGCAAGGGGCGACGCTTTGCGCCTACGACCTTCGCCGCGACGGCATCGCACCGCTCGGCGACTGGCTCGACCGCGAGCGCGTGAGCGTCCTGCACATGCCGCCGACCGCATTTCGCGAATTTGCCGGCCGCCTAGCGCCGTCGCGAATCCTGCCGCATCTGCGCGCGCTGCATCTGGGCGGCGAGCCCGTGTTCGCCAACGACGTGCGGCTCTTTCGCGAGCGCACGCTGCCGCATTGCATTCTCGTGAATCACCTCGCGTCGACCGAGGCCGGCGTCATCGCGCAGCACGTCGTCGACCATGCGAGCGCGCTGCCATCCGGTCCGCTGGTGCCGGCCGGTCGCGCCGTCGACGGCGTGCGCATCGAGATCCACCGCGACGACGGAAGCCTCGCGGATGTCGAGGAGGTCGGCGAGATCGTCGTCGCGAGCCGCCACGTGAGCCCCGGCTACTGGCGACGTCCCGAGCTCGACCGGACGACGTTCGCGGACGTGGAAGGCGAGCCGGGCGTTCGCCGCTATCGCACGCGCGACCTCGGACGCCTCGACGCGGAAGGCCGCCTGCATTTCGTCGGGCGCAGCGGCAGCCGCGTCAAGATCCGCGGCTATTCCGTCGATCTCGCCGAAGTCGAAGCGACGCTCGCGACGTGCCCGCTCGTCGAGAAAGCGGCGGTCGTCGCCATCGACGAAGGATCGCAAGCGAACCCGACGCGCCTCGTCGCGTACGCGGTCGCGCGAAGCGACGCGGCGCGCGATCCGCAGAGCGTGCGCCGCCACGTCGCGGCGATGCTGCCGCTCTACATGCTGCCCGCGCGCATCCACTATCTCGATGCGCTGCCCCTGACGGCGACCGGGAAGGTGGACCGGAACGCGCTCGCGACGATGCGTCCGCTCGTGGCCGGCGCGCGCGAGCTCGAGGCGCCTCGCGACGACGTCGAGCGTGCGATCGCCGACATCTTCGCGGAGATGCTCGCGCTCGACACGGTCGGTCGCGACGACGATTTCTTCCTGCAAGGCGGCGATTCGCTGCTATCGGTCGAGCTCGAGTTTCGCGTCGCGGAGGCGTTCGGCGTGCGCGTCGGCAATTTCCACCGCGGCGCAACCGTCGCGTCGATCGCGGCTTGCGTGCGCGCGATCCGCGATGATCCGCAGCATGGTACGCGGTGCTTCCCAGTGCTCATTCCCCTCTGGACCCACGGGCGCGCGCCGCCGCTCTTCCTCGTCCATGGACGCCACGGACAGGCGTTCGTGAGTCCGCATTTCATGCGGCTCCTCGGCGACGACCAGCCGGTGTGGGCGTTCCAGGCCCGCGGCCTCGACGGCGTGTCCGCTGCACATGTATCGGTCGACGACATGGCGGCCGACTACCTCGGCGAGTTGCGCAAGGTGCGCGCGCACGGCCCCTATTTCCTGGGCTCGCTTTGTGCGGGTGTTTACATCGTCGCATCGATCGCGCGCGCGCTCCGCGCAGCGGGAGAGGACGTGCTGCCGCTGTTGCTGCTCGATCCGCCGAACAGCGTGAGCCAGCCCGGTTACTGGCAGATCTCCGAGGATGAGTTCGTCGCGAAGATGCAGGCGCGCCACGCGCGCGGCACGACGGCAGGCCCGACGGAGGACCCCGTCTACATGCAGGCCGTCATCCGCACGACGGCCGCATTCGAGCAGGCGATCGCGAAGCATCGGCCGCTTCCGTACGATGGTGCGGTCTACGTGCTGTCGAGCCATCAGCGGATGCATCGCGACGACCCGCTCGCGCTGCGCCGGATCTTCACCGGGCGCTACAAGCGCTACGAGGTCGGCGAGACGCACGCGGCGGCGCTCGATCCCCGCAATCCGGTCTTCGCGAGCACGCTCAGGCGCTGTGTCGGCCTGATCCTCGACGCCGCGCGCTCGTGCGCTCCCGCGGCGAGCTGACTCCCGAATCGCGGGAGCCGGTGGCGAAAATCGTCGAAGGGGGCGCAGACGTGCAACGCGTGCAGTAGGAAACGACGATCTTCGCGACGCTGTTCATTTATGGCCCCAACAAGCAGCTTCCGTTCGTCAATTCGGACGCTTACCGACACGGTGCGGCGTGCGGGTCGTCAAGCAGATTCAGCGCGAAACGCTGCAGGCCATCGACTTCAGCGGCCCGTACACGGGTGTGCTGAGCCGTTCGACGTCGGGGGCGGCGTGTCCGATGTTCACCAGCACCGACTCGACGCCGGGAACGTGGCGCATCACCCAAGGTGGCACGACGGTGAGCAGCGACGCGACCGCCGACGGCGTAAGCTGCTCATACACCGGCGGCTATGTACAGGCAGGGCACGTCGGTGATGTCTCTGGCCGCTACACATGTGTGAACGGCGATGCGGGCACGCTCGACTTTTTGCGCCGCTGCGTGCTCGTCACCGACGCGCTATCGCGCCTCGCTTTGTGCCGCATACGTGAAGCTGTCGGCGAAGAATTCGCCTTCCGGCAGCTTTCGCAGCGTCGTGAAATCGCGTCGCGCCGCGTCGATCATCGCCGGCGCGCCGCACGCGTAGACCTGGTAGCCCGACAGGTCCTTGAAGTCGTCCATCACCGCCTGATGCACGAGCCCCGTGCGGCCCGGCCAGTCGTCATCGGCCGCGGGGTCGGACAAGACCGGGATGAACGTGAAGTTCGGATTCTGCTGCTGCCATTTGCCGGGCACCTGCGGCATGTAGAGGTCCCGCTTCGCGCGCGCTCCCCAGTACAGGACGATCTCGCGGGGAATCGCGTGATGAAGCATGTGCTCGATGATCGCCTTGATCGGCGCGAAGCCGGTGCCGCCGGCGACGAAGATCACGGGCTTGTCCGTCGTCTCGCGCAGATAGAACGTCCCGAGCGGGCCCTCGAAACGCAGGATCTCGCGGCCCTTGTACGTCGTGAACAGCGGATCGGTGAAAAAGCCACCCGGCGTGTGCCGGATGTGGAGCTCGAGCAGCTCGTCGGCGTGCGGCGGCGTCGCGATCGAAAAGCTCCGGCGATGGCCGTCCTTGAGCAGGAAGTCGATGTACTGGCCCGCGAGGTATTGCAGCCGTTCGTTGACGGGCAGCTTCAGCTTGACGATCGCGACGTCGGGTGCGGGCCTCTCGATCGATTCGATCCGGCACGGCAGCCGCTTGATCTGGATGTCGCCGGCCTTGCGAACCTCGCGCACTTCGATGACGAGGTCGGTCCTCGGCTTCGCGACGCAAAACAGCGCGAGGCCCTTGCGCTTCTCGTCGTCGGTGAGCGTCGACGGCTGATGCGCGCCGAAGTCGACTTCGCCTTCCAGGATGCGTCCCTTGCACGTGCCGCAAGCGCCGTTGCGGCAGCCGTACGGGATCATCAGATCCGCGCGCATCGCGGACTGCAGAACCGTTTCGTCGTGCTCGCAGCCGAACGAATGCTCGCTCGGCCGTATGCTAATCTGCAGGGTCATGATGCAGCGGCTGTTGCTCGTGGGTTGCGGCGATATCGCATTGCGCGTCGCCGGCCTGTTGCGGCAGCGCGTGCGCCTCGTCGGCCTGACGCGCGATCGCGACGACGTGCGCAAGCTGCGCAGCCACGGCATCGTTCCGCTGGTCGGCGACCTCGACG
>Ga0157372_10004370_pt1 | contig 15079 bp, 10 predicted proteins | sample C55metaG_FD_115307 | JGI IMG/M metagenome (GOLD analysis project Ga0157372, IMG submission 115307) | Corn rhizosphere microbial communities from Kellogg Biological Station, Michigan, USA - C5-5 metaG | ecosystem: Host-associated > Plants > Roots > Rhizosphere > Soil | place: USA: Michigan... | reverse complement strand
TCAAGCACCGACAATGGCGCGAGCTGCCACGCGCACCAGCAGCGCTGATTGCACCGCGTTGGACGGATCGTCTCGGCACGGCGCGAGCGACCGCCGCCGTCCCCCCGGCCTGGAAGATCGAAGCGGACGGCTGGCTGAGGTCCATGCGGGCGGCGGGCGAGATGAGCCGGCCAGATCATCGGGGCTGGCATCACGACCAGCGTTCCGGAACATTGCAATGATGAGCGACGCTGCCGGTCTCGATTCTTCCGCCACAACGGTACTTGGGCCGCTCTCCTTCAGAGCAACGTCCATCCGATCGGCCAACGTTGATGCGCTGTTGCGACAGGCCGTGTTCGTCATCCTGCTCACGCGTTCCGCCTGCGATCCGATATTCGGGCTGGCGGGCAGGGGAACGACCATGGGCTTTGGCGCGCTCGTCAATTTCCTGGTTATCGCGATCGCGCTTCTGTACGTCGTGCGGCGCCCGTCGACAGCGCCGTTCGCGGTCTTCGCGATGTGGGCGCCCTATCTGATCGTCGCATTTGGCGCGACGCTCTACGCGCCAAAATTCACGGACGCGGTAAGACTGGCGCTCGTGATTCTCTCGTATTGGGCGATGTTCGTCCTGCCGTTATTCATGTTTCGGTCGCCGGCCGATCTTCGGCGGTTCGTCTTGTTGATCTTTGCCTCGTCCGTCATTCCATCCGGCTACGCCGTTTGGAATATCTTGACGGCAGGTTCCTTCGCCGATGATTTTCGCCTGGAGAGCACGTTTTCGCACCCCAACATCTTCGCGTTTTACCTCGTGCTGTTGCTCGGATTGGGGCTTTTCGTCATGGCCTCGCCGCCTGGTCGCTGGCCTCGCCGCGAGCGTTATCTGATCGCATTGTACATGCCGGTCCTCATCCTCTTTCTCGCATTCACAAAGACCCGAGGCGCGTGGGCGGCGGGGGGGCTCATGTTTCTGTTTTATGCCCTGTGGCTGGATCGCCGGTTTCTGATCGCGTTCATTGCTTTGCCGCTGCTGCTCGTCACCCCGACGCCGATCTCCGACCGGCTGTCTGATCTGGGGAATGGCGCGTCGATCGAGAGCCTCAAAGAGCTCAATGCCAACACGCAGCTCAATTCGGCCGCCTGGCGCGAAGCCTTGTGGCGATCGGCCGTTCCATCGATCATCGAAGAGCCGGTCCTCGGACATGGGCTGCAGTCGTTCCGAGCGTTGACAACCGAGTTCTTTCCGCTTGCCGGTCCTGACGGAATCGACGCGCATAACCTGTATCTGCAGTTCATCTTCGAGATGGGCATTGTCGGCTTCGCTGCGTACCTCTGGCTGCTCGGTTCGCTCACGCGATGGATCCAGGAAGGCCTGCGTTACGACCCGAACGCAATCGCCGTGGCCCTGACCATTCTGGCTGCCTATGTGTTCGAGTCGTTTGCCGACAACATGATCTACTACCTGGCTTTCAATTGGTATTTCATGTTTGCGCTGGGAACGATCGGCGCCTGGATCGAATACCATAAGCGCGGGGCTCACGCCCGGCCGCGCCGCTACGTTGGGGGATAAGCGTCGATGCACATGCGTGTGACAAAGAGCGCTCCGTTGAGCGACGACGTCGATGGATTTCAGCCGGGCATCGCGCCGCGGCCGCCGGTTTTTTTCGGGCTGAGCAGTATTCGCCGACACACGCGAATGCTGTGGCTGAGCTGCGGTTTGTTCGTTGTGTCGGCGCTGGCCTATGCAAGCGTGAGACCCGTGACCTTCACCGCAGCGGTCCAGCTGCTGGTCTATGACCGCCAGATTGCGACGGGTCCGGCGGCGGTGATTTTGCCCGGCAGCGTCGACATTCCGCTGCTGCAAAACCAGGTCGAGCTGCTTGGTTCCAGGGCGGTCCTGGCAAGAGCCATCGATGCACTGAACCTGACTCAGGATCCCGAATTCGCCTCGCACGGCAGCGGCATTCTTCAATCCCTGAAGGCTCTGATCTTCTCGCGGCCAGCCTCGCTGGTCGACGAGAAAAGCCTGACGTTTGGTGTCACCCTGGAGATGCTGCGCCGCAAGCTGACCATCAAGCAATCCGGCGCCAGTCACCTCGTGGAGGTGAGCTTCAAGGCCTCAGATCCTCAGAAGGCGGTTCGCATCGTGGATCAAATCACCCGCTCCTACCTCGAAGAGCGAACCCACGTCCTCGACGAGAGGCCGACGCTGCGGGAGCTCCATCAAGGGCTCGGTCCGATCGCCGCCGTAATTTCACGGGCGAAGGCACCGATCAGGCCGGACGGCCTTCCCATAGGCGTGCTTCTTGTCAGCGCCGCTCTGCTCGGGCTCGGCGCGGGCGCGATCGGTGCGGTGCTCCGGGACGTTCTGGACAACACCATTCATACGCCCGAGCAGCTCGAATATTGTGTAGGTCTGGAATGCATGAGTGTGCTTCCTCGCCTGAGTAGCGGGAAGCGTGTCCGGGGGCAGGGGCCGCCGCTCGAAGGGGCGCCCGGCGCGGCGGCAATACTCGCTCCGGCTCTGCGGCGAGTCGTGGCAGTCCTGCAGGATAAGCGGCTCCAGAATCTGCTGGAACGCATCAGTGCGCTTCCTCGCCTGATGAGCGGGAAGCCCGTGCGAGAGCCGAGATGGGGATCGGCGCCCGACCGCACTGGGCCGATCGAAGGGGCGTCCAACGCGGCAGACGGCGATCCGGCCATACTCGCTCGGGCTCTGCGGCGAGTGGCTGCAGCCATCCAGGATGACCGGCTCCAGAATCTGCAGAGTCTGGGCGTGACCTCGTCAGTGCCGTTGGAAGGCACTTCGACCGTCGCGTTCCATCTTGCGAAGCTCGCTTCGCGGGCAGGACGACGCGTCTTGCTTATCGACGCCAGCTGCCAACAGGGTGATACCGAGGCAGGCGGGACGATGCCGAGCGCGAACTCCGGTTCTGCCGGCTCCAACGAGCGCCAGCGCCTTCCCGAGAGCGGCGCCGCGACGGACGGCCAAACCAGTTTGCGTGTTGTCCGGCTCGGCACGCGATGCGATGCCGATCGCTGGTGGGACTGGGGACGCTTGAAGGATCTCCTTCGCGAGGTGAAGGGTTCGGACGAACTCGTGATCGTTGACCTGCCGTCGCTTGCCTCCGGTGCCGATGTACGGGCTGTCGCCGACGCGATCGACGGATTGCTGCTGGTCGTGAAGTGGGGCGCGACCGATTCCGATCTGGTCCGTCAGGCGGTTCGCTCTTCCGGCGAGGCGCGCGCCAAATTCGTCGGAGCCGTGCTCAATATGGCCGGCGAGCTGACCATTGGGAGGTATGGAGACGAGCGGGCGCCCGCTCGCACCGACCAGGCGGCAATCGTGCGGGCCGATGTGCCGCGCCCGGCTCAACCTGGCGGTTACCGGCGAGACGCCGGGAAACCCGGGCCGAAGACGGGAATGGAGAAGGTCTCCGCGAGTTAACCGGATGGATCATCCACGCCAGCGCAGGGCGTCTCATGCTACGAAGGGCTACAGGCATGCTGGAAGAGACTCGACCGTTCATGCCGACGCGCGGCGATGAGGACGATCGGCGCGAGCCGATCGGGCCAGATCGGCTGTTCGGCGTGGCAAGTCTTCTGCGCCGACGGAGGATGCTGGCCCTGTGGGCGGTCGCGTTCTTCGCGCTTGGGCTCCTGTACGCGGGCGGCAAGCCGGTGACCTACACCGCTTCCACGCAGCTCCTGCTCTACAACAATGAGCTGCACTCAGGCACGCCGCCGGTCGTCTCCCCGGGGCCAGCGGACATGCCGATGGTCCAAAATATGATCCAGATTCTCAGATCGCCTGCAACGCTGACCGGCGCCATTCAAGCGCTGCAGCCGGGTCAAGCCGCTGAGTTGATCGCCGGTGGTCCGGGCGCGTTCGTGAGCGGCTGGCGTTTGCGCGGCTCGATATCGCAGGCAGATGTCAGCCAGGTGGCCTCCGATCGCGCCCTTGCTTCATTGAGGAATAACGTTTCCGTTGCGCAGGTCGGATACAGTCATAGCGTTCTCGTCAAGTTCACGTGGTCCGATCCGAACAGCGCCGCTGCCATCGCCAACGCGATTGCGCGAAGCGGCATCCAGGTTCTCGCCAAGTCGGACACAGGGTCGACGCTTCTGGATGAGCGCTTTCAGGGCCTCGGACCCAGCGCTCACGTCATTTCGCTCGCCGATCCACCGATCCGGCCCGATGGGCTGTCACGCGGCAAGACCGTCCTTCTTGTGACGCTCGGAGGACTCGCACTCGGTGTCGCGCTGGCCCTCGGGTTGGACTTTCGGGACCGCTCGATCCGCACTGCCGAGCAGCTCGAGTATTTGCTGGGCATGGAGTGCCTCGAGGTGGTTCCTCGTACCGACCTTGGCCCCGCAGACGGAGCGCTCCGCCGCGCAAGCGTCATCGTCCAGTCGGTTCGAGGACTGCACGCCGTCGGTGTGACTGCGGCAGCCTCAGGCCAGGGGGCGACCACCACGGCGGCAAGGCTCGCACATCTGATGGCGCTCTCTGGAAGGAAGGTCCTGGTCCTCGACAGCGTGGGCGCGGGGCCGTCGCTCGTACCGGCAAAAGAAGCTGAGCAAGGCGACCTGGTATCGGAGCCGGCGGAACGACGCTTCGATCTTCGCGCGATCGACGGGCCGGATGTCGCCGATTCGGATATGGCATGGCGGAAGCAGATTGATACGATCGTCCGCGAAGCGACATCGTCCTACGATTTCGTCGTCGTTGACCTGCCGCCTCTTGCATCCGGTCCGCAGGTTAGAATGGCTGCTGAGAGTCTGGACGGATTGCTGCTCGTTGTTGAGTGGGGAGCGCTGGATGCGGAATTGATCCAACGCTCGTTGAATCTGTGCGGAAGCGCTCGAACAAAATTTGTCGGAGCGGTTTTGAATATGGCCGACGAGTTCGTTATCGGGAGATACGGGGACAAGCTGGCAGGAGCGCAGGCCGCCGTGGCGGCTGGGCGCGAGCGCTCGATGGTGTCGTACAATTTGGTTCAAGTATGGTGGTCGAATAAGATCCGTGAGGTGCTAAAATGAGAAGCTCAGCCCTGGTCAGCAGAGTCTGGCAAATTGCCGCGATCCTATCCTTTCTGCTTGGAAGCACCGGTATTGTCGTCGCCGGTGACTACGTGCTGCGCCCCGACGACAAGCTCTCCATCAAGGTCTTCCAGTTTCCCGAGCTGAGCGGAGACTACACGGTCAGCGGAAACGGCAGCATCTCGATCGCGCCCATCGGGGAGCTGCACGCCGCTGGCTCCACGGCGATCGAGCTATCGAAAGCGATTTCGGACCGGCTCGTGAAGGCCGGCTTCTCTTCCAGGCCCGGAACAACGGTTGACGTCGTGCAGTCGCGGCCGATCTATCTGATGGGCGATGTGCAAAAGCCCGGCGAATACCCCTATCGGCACGGTCTGACCGCCTTGCAGGCCATCAGCCTTGCCGGCGGATGGTTTCGAGAAACCGATCTTGGTGGTCTCGTGCGCATTGGCCGCGAGAACATCTCCATCGGCGGCGATGCCCGTTATCTTGTCACGCGCTACTACCAACTGCTCTCCCAGCGCGCGCGCCTGAGCGCCGAGCTCACGTTAAAGGACGACATGATGGTGCCGGTCGAACTTGTGCGACAGGCCAAGGAAGACCCCACCGTGGCGCAGCTGGTGCAGAGGGAACGCGCGCTGCTTCGCGTCAACGTCGAGGCGGTGAAGGAGCGGGTCCGCAACCTTGAGAAGACGCGCGACCTCTACCAGGAGCAAATCGACGCAGTCACCCACCAGATTGAAGCGAGCAAGACGCAGCGGGACAGCGTTCAAAAGGAAATGGGCGCAGTAAAGACGCTGTTGGACAGCGGATTGTCGCCGAAGTCTCGCCAGTGGAATCTGGAACGCATGGAGGGGCAGATACAGATGACCGAACAGGGATACCAATCCCTGATATTGCAGACACGTGAAAACATGACTCAAATCGACCAGAAGATCCTGGACCTCAAGAACGAGCACGAGGCGACGGTCAATACCCAGTTGCAGCAAAACGTGATGGGTCTGGAGGAGGTTTCGGTCAAGCTCGGTACCAGCCAGAGACTCATGGCGGACGCGCAAGTGCGCAGTAACATCCTGCGCGCGTCATCGACCAGTGTCGTTGATAGCCGCAGGCTCACCGTCACTCGGACGGTGAACGGAAAAGAAGTGACGATTGATGCGGATCAGAGCACCGAGCTTCTCCCCGGCGATGTGCTCAATGTAGATGCCCCGGCTGGCCCGGCTCCGGCTGGGGTGTCCGGGATGCCCGGGAAGCGAGGAGCTTTGGGATTGCCAGCCGCTTACGAGGGAGCGATGAAGCAGCCCGCCGCCCCGACCGATGCGGCCATATCGAAGGTGACCGGCGGGTCGGGTGGGTTGGGCGTCGAGACCGTCGAGCAATGCGAGCGGCTGATGTTGCAGGATCAAACGCCTGCCGAGCTGGCGCAGGCCCAATGCCGGGAGCTGTTCGACGTCTTGCGCGCCGACGTCGTTGTTCCTGCCGCGCCAACCAGCCTGTTGACCTTGTCAGGCTTTCAAGTGCAGGACAAAAAGTAATTAAATACGGGTATGCGCGGGTCAGCAGCGCGAGCCAGGATCACACGGGCCAAGTCGACCAGCCGGCGCCCAAGGCGAGTTGGTCGAAGGTCCAAAGAGCAGATCGTGGCACGCATGGGACCGCAAATGAACAAGGCGGCCGAAGGCAGCAAATGCTGCATCGGCCGCTTTGATTTTTCTCGAGCCCAATGGCCGAGCGGCGGTTGAACTGATCACCGGTTGTGGCCCGCCAACTTGCTGACCAGTCCGGCGACGCCTGAGTGCCGATCGCTGCGGAGTAGATGGCTGGGGGACGAGGTAGCGGCGACCGGTGCCGATGAGTGCTTGGTGTAGAACACCGACATCAGCAGCAACTATCCGATACCGAAGAAATCCTGTTTGGGACGGGCTCGTAGATCCGACATTCGGCATCTCGCGCATCCCCCCGGTATCGTGCAGGAGCAACGGCGTGTGGCCGCGCTTCGTGCCCTTTGCGGAATCCTGCAAATTGAAAAGCTCCGACCAGACCAGTGAGGCATCGCGGCTTCGAATGGGATCGATTGTCGCTATCGCGGAAGAGAAGATACAGGAGGTACCCCGAACGCAGTACCCTGCATTTTCGGCCGCCTAGTTGCTGTTCGCACTTCCATGCGCGGTCCGGCGTGGTGCATATTTTGCGCTACAACACGATCCGATCCCAACTTGGCGTTTCTCGGCAGCCGCTCTAGATCGCCGAATTGATATAGTCGCAGCTCGATTTGAAGGAAGAAGATAATGTCGAAAGTCGTTCTTTCCCCAACCGAGCTCGGTGAAGTCGCCAACCGGATCAGATCGCTCCGTCAATCGGCCACGTTGCATGCCATCGAAATCGGCCGCGAACTGCTTCGCGTCAAGGCGAGCTTGCCTCATGGCGCCTTCGTGAAGTGGGTGGAGAAGGAGTGCCAGTTCAAGATCAGAACGGCTCAGGACCTTATGAGGCTCGCGCGTGAAGTCGATCCCGACGCCGAGGTGGCCACCCTCATGGTGCCGTCGACCCTTCGCGTCTATCTCTCAAAGAGCACGCCGCCGGAGGCTCGCCAGCTGGCGAGAACACGACTGCAGAATGGCGAGTGCGTGTCACGGAAGGATATCAACGCGTTCGTCTCCAAGCGGGGGGCTTCTGACGGAACGGCCGCAACTGGTTCTGGCGTTGATCGCATTGCAGGGGCGGAGCTGCTCAGGTCCGGAGACGCCAGCACGGAGTCGGAGATCAACCGATCGCGCAAGATCGCCGAACTTCTCGTCCGGCGCCTGACTCAGGACGAGTATCAATATCTAGTTGATGGAATGACCTGGGGAGTATGGAATCGCGTACTGATCTGGTTGCGTGCGGCAACGATCGCGACGCCGGATCGGACGGGGGCGGTCGCAGCTCTGCCGCACCAGACGCGCGCTCCCGCGGCTCCCACCCCGTAAGCGCGAGCAAAGCAAAGCGGGCTATGCCGTAGGGAGGCTGGGCCTGGCTCTCAAGCGAGCCGAGCAGTACGAAGTGCCGATCAGATCAACGCGCGTTTCCCCCGCTAAAGAGCTTGGAAACCGCTCGTTTAAATGCGATCGGGATCTGTCCAACCAGATATCTGAATGCCGGGGGAGTCTTCCACTCGTGCACCACAGGATGGATCACGTCAATCATCGTTGCCGGCTCACGGCCGGGAAGCGGCTGCCGGGAATAAAGCAGAATGTTTTGCCGATACCAAGGCTCGACATCGTCGTCGGTCCATATCTTCGGCCGTACAACGTCATACGCTGCATAGCCATTGGCCTGAAATTTTTTAGCCCAATACGACTGCCACTGTTCGTTGACGTGATCCGTACCACCCTGGCCTGGCACTGCTGCGCTGAAAAGCACGGCATCGGACAATTTGCACAGGTCTGAGACGAGAGAGCCTGCCCTGGCTTCTGAGATATGTTCGGCAACTTCCAGGCAAGTCGCCAAGTCGAAGCGGTCGGACGACGATACGGCGCGTTCCAAATCAACTGAATTGAAGGTGAAGTTTCCTCGTTCCATTCTCAAGCTACGGACATAATCGCCGTCGAAGCCGACCAATTTCGGAATGCCGAGCTCGCTTGCGACGGAAAGCCAAGTACCGACGCCACAGCCCACATCCACGATCGACTTCGGAGCAACGATGTCGAAGACGATAGGAAGAACAATCCGAGCGCTTCGCCTCGATCCTTCGCGCTGCTGAGCGTAGAAAGCGTCATCATAATTCGACATGGCAATTTGCTTGATTGCCTCGCGAAATTTTGGATCCACCGCGGTCAAGTAAGAATAGTCCTTACGAGGCCTCGCTATACCCTCAAATTGTTGAGCTCAGACTCTCAGGTAGTATCGACGAGCCCGGTGGTGGTCGCCGCCGCCGCTGATTTGTCCGCGGCGGACAGACCGCTCGGGTTTATGTGTGTTGATGACTGAGCCATTTCCAGAAGCGTTCGATAATACCCCGTTACAAACAAGACAGCAGCATAACACACCAAAACTGCGGCCGGCCCGACGATCGCAGCAATTGGGGTCGACGGCTTCAACAGGTCGGCCGACAAACGTACCATGACTGCGCAAATTGCGGACACGCTCAAAATCGTTCCAAGGCTTTTCCAGTCCTGCAAACTCGCAATAGGGAAGCCCATTACGATTGAAAGTCTTCTCAGGCAGAACGCGTACATCACGAAAGTGGCCAGTAGCGATCCTATAGCCGCGCCGGGCAAGCCGTAATACCAAGCGCTGACCAAGCTCGTTATGACGGCAAAGGGAAGGAGTGCGGCTTCATAGCGCATGCTGGCCTTGCCTTGTCCAAACACATTCATCAGTGTGGTAATTTCTGTCGAAATCAATATCTGAACCAGATAGATCCGCAGCACTGGCGAGCCGCTGACGTACTGCCTGGTAAACAAGAACTGGATGACTTCATCGGAAAAGGCGAATAATGCCGCAATGGCGGGAAACATGACCGCGCTGATGATCACATTGCCCTGGTTGTTCAGGCGCAACAACTCGTCGTGGTGACCAAGCGAATGGAGCTGACTCATTCTGGGCAAAAGCAAATTGCCAAGTACGCCTCGCAAGACCTCAAAGGGCATGAGGAGCATAGTCGCAACTGAGAAAATGCCGAACATCGCCGATGAAAACACCGTGGCTACAATCCATTGCTCGGCTTGTTTGCGCATGCTCCATAGCAAGGCGCCCACGCCGAATGGAAGAGCATAACGGAGCTGGACGCCGAATTGCTCCTTGTCCAGGGGCAGCAGCAGAATTCCGCAATAGCGTGCGATGAAATAAGCCAGGACTCCAAGGCGCAAGCAGGCAGCAATCAAGGTTGCAATCAGCACCTCTTCAAGCCGTTGAAAGATCACCGCTGCGGAAATGATGAGCGCGGCCCTGAGCAAAGCTGTTGTCAGGATAGCTTGTGCCTGCCATCGAATTTGCCCTGCGGCGTTAGGCAACACGTCGAGCAACAAGGCCAGATTCGAGACAAGCAGGAAGGCCGCGAGCAAAAGCCCATGGTCGTGCAGCAAGCTCTTCATGCCCGAGGGAAGGGCGCTACCAAAGACAAAAATCAGAAGCGCCGCAATCGTCGTTGTGGCGAGCAGGAACAGCACCGTCTGCCCGACGTAAAGCTGGCGTCCCTTTGAATCCAAACGCACAAAGAAGAAAAGCAAGCTGCGCGGCATGTCAAAGACGATCAACATGGCCACGGTAGTTACGAGGAGCCCGAACAGCCGATATTCGCCGAAGGCGCTGGGGCCGATCGTTCGCACCAACACGACCGGCGTCAATAGCCCGATGAACTGTTCGACGTAGCGCGCAACCGAGAGCGCGAGACCCTGGCGTAACATTGATGCCATGGATCGGCGACCTAGCGCGGCGTTGAAGAGAACAAGCAGGAGCATCGGTCCGCCCCGCAGTTCCCACGGCAAAGAAGGTAAAAACTCACTGGCACGCCTCCGCAAAAGCAGCACGTGAGATCATCGCATGTAACAAACGATGCCTGAAGACTGACATGCTCAGAGCTCACCTTTGGCGGACCTTATTCCAACGGCTTCATATGGCAAGCAGTGACTAGCCGATGCATCAACTCAGGAGTGGCGCATCGCGCGACACCCAGGACGCGAACGCGCATTGCTTGCGGATCTGTGATCGTGACGGCTCTGCCGTACTCGGGATGAGGCGGCATCTTTCGGCCCATAATGGTACAAGAATCCAATTGTTTGTTGGGCGACGTTTACCAATCGCGCCCGACGGCTTTCTTCACTCGATTCACGAGAACGGGGGCGCCGCAAACGTAAGCCCGGAACGCAGCGGCCGAAATGGCCTCGTCAGGCACAGAGATTCGCGGCAACGTCATTGCGTCGCTGCCGGCTGTGATGAAATCCGGCCGGGTCAGAAACGCGGTTGTGATCCCCGATGACTCCAGCTCGCGCCTGGTAGCTTGGCTGTGGTACTGGCTGCCGCCATAAGGGTACGCAAACGCGTCGCAACGAGCGACTAACGCCTCGCACAAATGCTTGCTTTCGGCGATTTCAAACTTGCACCGCATCGGCGACGTCTGGGATAAGTTCACGTGAGTGACGGAATGCGCGCCAATGCTTACGCCGGCCTCGGCAAGACCCCTCAACTGCTCCCAAGTACAGCACCTCGCTTTCCGCGAGGCCAGAACGTCGCACCGAGCGTCGCGCGAGGCAAGCCGTTCAATTTTCACGCACAACTCCTCGAGATCGGCCAGCACGTGCTCCCGCTCCGCGATCAGAGTATCGATATTGCTGTCCTTTAAATCCCGCCGCAGGGTCATCCGACGCGAGCCAAACGAAACCTCAACCTCGTCGCCCTCATACCACGCTATGTTCGAAGTCGCGCGCGCCAGCAAATCATCTCCAGTTCCCGCGCTCGCAATCGCGGTCCATCCGGCGCAAGCGAAAATCGAAAGCGGAGCTTTGTATTTGGCAAATTCTTCGGCGACCTCGAGCAGGTCAAGCTCCGCATCGTCCGTCGTCACGAGCACGCTCGAATCAGGCAGCGAACCCTGGCGTTGCCCGGCCACGAACTCCGGCAAAGAGATGGGGACAAAGTTCGCGCAAAGCCAATCGAGGTTGCGGCGCAGCCGGTCTAATCCCGCTCGCCGTGTTTCGCCCTCAGCAAAAAAACGATGAAAGAGAAGTGCGGTAACACTCGGACCGGTTCGCGTTAGGAACGGCAGTTGGCTCTCGAACAAGCCTGCGGTTGAGTAGGCGTGGCGGCGAAGTATTGCTAGCATATCCTGCATTCTGTACGGCGTTCTTCCCACGTGATGCGGCCGAACATTGCATCACCTCCATTGCATCAACCTATAAGAACAGTCTCTTTGCACCTGTCTTGCGGCATCGGATCATTGCGCTTGTTCGCCGGATGTTTGTTCGTTCTCCCGAGAAAACGGCCCATTTGGCACCCGAAGACCTGAAGACGGGTATTGATCTTTTCAAATCTTCAATAGGCATTTACGTAGGCTTCTCTGGAGAAGGCGGTGAGGAGGATGATCCGCAGATCGAGAAGGAAGGACCAATTGTCGATATAGTACAGGTCGTGTTCAACGCGATGCTGCATCTTCTCGAGCGAGTCGGCCTCGCCACGACATCCGTTGACCTGAGCCCAGCCCGTAATGCCAGGCTTTACGTTGTGACGGCGGGAAAATGACGAGATCAGATTAACGAACATTTCATTGTGCGCGGTCGCGTGCGGACGAGGACCGACGATCGACATGTCGCCGGCCAGAACATTGAACAACTGCGGGAGCTCGTCGATATTGGAGCGGCGAAGAAAACGTCCCAGACGGGTCACGCGTGGATCTTGTCTGGTGGCGGGCTTGAAGTTGGCGCCGTCCTCCATGACAGTCATAGATCGGAATTTCAGGACGCGAATTGGCTCGTTGTTGTAGCCGTGCCGGGTCTGGCGGAATAGCACCGGCCCGCGGGAGTCGAGCTTTATTGCCAGTGAAACGATGACGAAAAGAGGGCTCAACAGAATCAGGCCGACGATTGCGGCGACGATGTCGAATGCCCGCTTAACGGCCCCGTTGAAGGGGGTAAGCGGAGACTGCAGGATCCGCATCGTTACCATGTTGCCGAACTGCGTTATCCGCGAAACGGCCATGAGATCGAGAGATCCCACAGGCACGACGTGAACGTCAACCGGCAGGTCGGACAGTGCGCCGGCAAGCGCCAGGGCAGAGGAAGTACGCTGTTGCGAAGTCAGGATGATGATGTCGTCCGCTCGAAGTGGCCGGCATTCCGCGGCAAGTTCGCGGGCACCGGGCAGGGCTCGGACGACGCTGGAGCGCGCGCGAGAGATGACGCTGGAGCGCGCGCGAGATAAGGCCGGGGTGTGACCCTTCGGGAAGTTAAATGAACGGATGGTGCGGATGCCGGTGGCCATCGCGCGGGCGGCAAAATGCGAGCAGTGATCCGGCTCTCCTATGAGAATAATGCGCCGGGCATCGACCATGCCCGAAGCAATGGCGCGCTGCAATAACGAGAACCATATTGCCCGCGTGCAGAGTACCGCGAGACCGACACTCGCTGCCTGGACGATAACAGTAGCGCGCGAGTAGTCTTCCGAGTGCTTCAGAGCGAACATCGTGGAGAGGAGGAAGAAGAATACGAGGAGCACGCCACTGACGCCGTTCCATAGGAAGATATGGCGGGGCTGCGTCTGAATTCTGGAGTATTGTCGATACCCGATGGAGACAAGTAGATCCAAGGTAGCTATCAGGAGGGCTTCCGGAATGTACTTGGCCGGGTCAGCCACGGACGCCAGGATCAACCGATGGTAGAGGAGAGCTGCGACATAGGCTGCAATGGTGACGAACAAGAATTCGGTGGCTGCCGCTGATATTAACAGGACGGTCAACCCGCGCTTGCCGAGGGAGGCTGAAATTTCCCTACCGACAGCCGAACGCGCCGAAAGCTTGGTGGAGGCCGGCGAGTTGGTAAAGGACGCATAACTCATGTCACTCGACCATCCGTCCTCGATCCGTCCGAGCCAAAGCAGCAATGTTTCGGTACCATTCCGGTCCCGGAGCGGGAATTGCTATAAGTGGGTAGAGTATGAGGGGTAGTTACATCGGTCGTTTGAGCCGCGCGGCAGTCCCGGATCAGGGCGGTGTGAAGTGGACCCTATGCTGAGGACCAATGCGTCCGGAGTTGCTGCCGTTCGTTCTTCCCAATAACTCTACGCTATTGTGCTTGCTGCCGGAGTCCACGCCGGGGGACATGTGGTCCGCAGCAGTTCGCGCGAGCCTCCTGGCCACTCATCGTTCGATGAGACGTTAACTGATCTCGTTCTCCAAACCGGGTGCAGGTTGCGGCTCGGAATCCGCGAAAATATGAGAGTGCATCATCCTGGCGGCAAATATCCCAAGTCCGCCTCCTATCAGCTTCTCCAGCGCATCTATGACATGCGCATCGCGATCTGGAACCACAAGCTGCAGAAGCTCCAGGATAACGGCACTCCCGAGAACAAGAAGGCAAACGAGCGTAGTTCGGGAATAGATCAACGAAAACAGAAAGCCGATGGCGGCGAAGGCGCCAATATGCTCGAAAATGACGATCAAAGCTGGTTCGATTTCCGTCAACCTTGGCCTCAGATAAGCAGGCGAAAGCGTCGCCGCCGCGACAAACAGCAGACAAGCCCATGCCATCACTGAAACGAGTTTATGAAGCATATCGATACTCGCCCTCGGCTTCTCGCTGCTCCGACGCACAACCGCTCCCCTTCAGCCGGTGAATGCGTACAGCGCATTTTGGAGGCTGTGCGAGAGATGGAATGAGAGAGGCATTCGACCGATACGGGCGCATAGATGCCACTGCCAGCCGACGACGTCGAGAGCGATACCACCTCTGCGTCTGGTCATACCACTTTTGCCGTAGGGCTTCGCTTGTTTTCCAGTAAGTACCTCATTTGCGCCCTTATTCGCAGCCGCCGTGCAGAATAGGATCATGAGCCTGCTGGTTTTCGACGGGGCGCGCGGCCGGTCGAACCGAGGAGCTCGAAAAATGCCGCACTTCTGCGTCCGCACTCTGGACGCTCTTGAGCGTCTTCATCCCTGAATGAGCGTGACAAAGTCGATCGCGTATTCACAGGGCGAGCGAGCTTCGTTCGGGCGACATGACCACGACAGAAGCAGGCAGTTGTGCAGCCGTCCAAATGGAGTGCAGTCATGGTTCCAAACAGCAAGTCCGTTAGCCATTCGCCGACATGGACTTTCTTCGAAGGCCGCTGGCATGAGGGCAATGTGCCGATCATGGGGCCGCGTACTCATGGGCTCTGGCTCGGCACGACTGTGTTCGATGGCGCGCGCGCCTTCGAAGGTGTTGCGCCCGATCTTGAGCGGCATTGCGCCCGTGTCAATCATTCCGCGATCAACTTCGGGCTCAAGCCAATCGTCGATCTTGACACGTGGCTCGGTCTGGCGCGCGAAGGCATCGCTCGCTTCCCCGCCAATGCCGAACTCTACATCCGCCCGATGTATTGGCCCCAG